>ERZ779643.3-NODE-3-length-299514-cov-11.089465_pt1 | contig 299514 bp, 244 predicted proteins | sample MGYA00511564_ERZ779643 | MGnify/ENA primary metagenome ERZ779643 (study PRJEB29588, sample SAMEA2147114) | human gut metagenome | biome: human gut; feature: human-associated habitat; material: faeces | place: Denmark | collected 2008/2010 ...
GCGAGCTGGGTTCAGAACGTCGTGAGACAGTTCGGTCTCTATCTATCGTGGGCGTAGGAAATTTGCGTGGCTCTGACACTAGTACGAGAGGACCGTGTTGGACTGACCTCCGGTTTACCGGTTGTGCCGCCAGGTGCATTGCCGGGTATCCGCGTCGGGATCGGATAAGCGCTGAAAGCATCTAAGTGCGAAGCCGGCCACAAGATGAGATTTCCTTAGAGGGTCGTCAAAGACGATGACGTAGATAGGGTGCAGGTGTAAAGACGGTGACGTCAAAGCCGAGCACTACTAATTGCCCGAAACTTCAAATTATCGCCAAAGCGCAAGTACTTTAGGTTGTAGAAAGACCAGCGAGGAGTTAGTGAAAAAAGACAATATGTCCCCCATTTCAGGTGGTTATAGCGTCGGGGTTCCACCTCTTCCCATTCCGAACAGAGCAGTTAAGCCCGATAGCGCCGATGGTACTGTCCACAAGACGGGAGAGTAGGTAGCCGCCACTTTTAAAAGAAAGCAGAGCGGAGCAAGCTAAGACAGTTTGCTCCGCTCTTTTTTTGTTCGTGATAGTGTGACTACTTTTTCTCTTTTGTTCTGCTATGGCTATGCTCAATATATATGCGAAGACATGAGGAATTTGCTTTTGTAGCTTTTTATTGGCGTACAAGATGTCCCATTATTGTAATATTTTTGAGTAGAGGTGCCAGGAGAAAGGATTCTGTGCGATTCTCAGTGCATAAAATGAAGCTTTTTCTTGCTTTATCTGATTGATAATTAGTGAAATAATTCAGCTAACTTGCTTTCTCTCTAGGCTTCGAAATAGCAGAATTTGATGATTTTTGACTATTAAAGTTTTCTCCCCCCATTAGCCTGTGCAGGTTTTATTTCTTTTTCAAATTACTTGTGTGCATAGCTTCATGAAAATGTGGTAGCTGCAAAATGAATACTCGTAATTTGTTTGGTGAGTGGTCTTAAAACAATTTTCTGGTCTTACTAATTTCTGATTTCCAGAACAGGAACGGTTTTTTCAATTCCTTTATCTGTGTAGTATTTGTAGATGCCAATTTGCACGATACGCTTGCCGCTAGGGACAGTGATTCTTTGTGCGTCGTAGAAGGGCATTTTTTCGTTTGCAAGGAACAGAGCCACGATTGACGGGGAGTCTATTCTGGGCTCGGAGTTGGCCAGTGCGTTGCCGTTCGGAAGCACTTGGAAGACGTCAAAGACTTTTTCCTTTAATTCTTGCTGTGGCTTATCAAATATGACGATTTTGTCGTACTGTGAGCTGGCTGTTTGCCATAGAGCTATAAAAACGAAGGCAACAGAGAGCACTATACCCGTGAAGAGACCGCTTAAATAAATCAGAATGGTTTTAGCTCGTGTTTTCATGTTATTTTAGTTCAGTTAGTGGATAAAAAGCATGAAGAGAGATTCCCTTTTCTGAAAATCTCTCTTCATCTGTGATTCGCTTGGGGTTCGAACCCAAGACCCCAACATTAAAAGTGTTGTGCTCTACCAGCTGAGCTAGCGAATCGAACCTTTTTGCTGTTAAGCGATGCAAAGATACGGCGTTTTTTTGGATAGACCAAATTATTTGGATGTTTTTTACCTGGGTGGTAACTGTGGGTAACATTCGATGCTGATGTGTGCATTTTGTTGCAAAATTTGAGTAAATGATAATGATTTGTGCAAAATGTGGATTTATTTATGTATTTTTGTGAAAAATATAACCCGAAAAATAAGAATTGTGGTAAAGAATGAGAGAGGCGGATTCGGCAGTAAGTTAGGCGCCATACTGGCTGCTGCCGGGTCGGCAGTAGGATTGGGCAATATCTGGCGTTTCCCGACCGAGACGGGCGAAAACGGAGGTGGTGCTTTTATTTTGATTTATATATTGTGTGTCTTGTTGCTGGGTATGCCGGTTATGATTTCTGAGTTTATCATTGGCCGGCACTCGCACGCCAATACGGCTACAGCTTATAAGAAACTGGCCCCCGGCACGCCCTGGAAATGGGTGGGGCGCCTGGGCGTGTTGGCCGGATTCCTGATTTTGAGCTATTATGCGGTTGTGGCAGGATGGACACTGGAATATACCGTTGCCTCGCTGTTCAATCGTTTCAATGCCATGGCACGTACGGGGCAGGCAGACGTGTTCAGTCGTTACTTCGAGCGTTTTGTGAGTGACCCTGTCAGTTCCGTAGCCTATACCGTTATTTTTCTGTTGCTGACGCACGTGGTTATTGTACGCGGTGTACAGAAAGGCATAGAGAAATTTTCCAAGATCTTTATGCCCGTCTTGTTCGTGCTGTTGGTTTTGCTGATGGTCAGTTCGCTTACCATGCCGGGAGCCGTTCAGGGGCTTCGCTTCCTTTTTCTGCCAGATTTCAGCAAAATTGATTCCGGCGTTGTGCTGTCGGCTATGGGACAGGCCTTTTATTCATTGAGTCTGGGGATGGGCTGTCTGTGTACGTATGCCTCTTATTTCAGCAAGGATACCAAGTTGGGAAAGACGGCGCTGAGTGTGTCGGTCATTGATACGTGCGTGGCCGTAATGGCCGGTCTGATCATCTTTCCGGCCGTATTTTCGGTCGAAGGGGTGAATCCGGATGCCGGACCTTCGCTGTTGTTCATTACGCTGCCTTCCATCTTTCAGACGGCATTTGGCAGTTATCCGGCTGTGGCCTATGTGTTTTCTCTGTTGTTCTACCTGTTGCTGGTGCTGGCTACGCTGACCTCCACAATTTCTTTACATGAGGTAGTAACTGCCTATATGTCGGAAGCACACCACATGTCGCGCAAAAAGGCTGCCGTGTGGGTTACTACCGGTTGTGTGGTACTGGGCGCCGTATGTTCATTGTCGATGGGCGTACTTTCAGACTATAAGCTCGGCGGAATGAATATTTTTGATTTGTTTGACTTTGTGACGGCCAAGTGGATGCTTCCGGTAGGGGGTATTCTGATTTCCGTATTCGTGGGATGGCATCTGAATAAAAAAGTGATTGTTGCTGAAATGACGAATTATGGCACTCAGAAGTTTCCCGTAATCCGCACTTTCATCTTTTTGCTCAAGTTTGTTGTTCCGGTGTTGATTGCGTTGATTTTTCTTAACGAATTGGGACTTTTCCGTTTGTTGCTGTAAGTTGCAGATGTAAAAGGAAAGCCTTGAGGCTGCCGTGTGTATATTACATGATACATGTGGCAGCCTCAAGGCTTTCTTGGCGGAGTGGGCTGAACGGAAATGTGCGGTGTGTCAGCCCAAATGTTTTTTGAGGAAGCGCTCCATGGCCCGGTAAAAGTCGAAGCGGTTCTCCTGGTTGCTGAAGCCGTGGCCCTCGTTGTCCTTCACCAAATATTCCACCTCCACGCCCCTTTGGCGCAGGGCCTCCACCATCTGGTCGCTCTCGGCTTTGTTCACGCGCGGGTCGTTGGCGCCCTGCGCAATGAGCAGCGGTGCCTTGATGCGGTCGGCATGCAGGGCGGGTGAGTACGCCTCCAGCATGTCGCGGTCGGTTTGTGGGTTGCCCACCTGCTCGTACATCATCTCAAGCATGGGGCGCCAGTAGGGCGGTATGGTGTTCATAAAGGTCAGCAGGTTCGACACACCCACGTAGTCAATGGCGCAGGCGTAGAGGTCGGGCGTGTAGGTCACGCCGGCCAGGGTGGCATAGCCCCCGTAGCTGCCGCCGTAGATGGCCACGCGCTTGGGGTCGGCAATGCCTTGCTCAATCAGCCAGTTGACGCCGTCGGTAATGTCGTTCTGCATGGCCTGTCCCCACTGCTTGTAGGAGGCTTCCAGGAAACGGCGCCCGTAACCCGTGGAGCCCCTGAAGTTCATTTGGAATACCGCATAGCCGCGGTTGCATAGGAATTGCACCTCGGAGGAGTAGCCCCACGAGTCGCGCGCCCACGGTCCGCCGTGCGGATTGATGACTACCGGCAACTGTCGGGCCGTCTCCAGCGTGTGGCCCTGCGGCAGCGAGAGGTAAGCCTCGATGTGCAGCCCGTCACGCGTGGTGTAGCTTACGGCGTGCATCTCCACCAGATCCTCCTCGTGCAGCCACGGCGCCACGTCGGCCATCTTTCGGAGCTCGTCCGTTTCGGTGTTGTAGTAGTAATAGCTGCCACGCGTGCGGTCGCCACCCACGTAGAGCAGGCGCTTGGTCTCGTCGCGGCTCTCGTCGGCCAGTCCGAAGCGTTTGCCCGCAAAGCGTTTTTGCAGGCGTTCGCGCAGTGCCTTCTCGTAGTCGTCAAAATAGTGGCGGATAGGCTCCTTGTGACCCGTGCAGAACACGCCAATCAGTTTTTTCCTCTTGCGGGAGTAGCTGATGTTGGAGATGTCGTACCGCTCGTTTTCGTAGAGCACCTCCAGCTCCTTACACGTGGCCGGGTCCATGAGCACCAGCACCAGCTTGTCGCGCCCCAGGTTGGTGGCGGCATACACGTAGCGGTTGTCGGGCGTAAACTCCATGAAGCTCACCGTCTCCTTGAAGTTCGTGGTCAGCACGGGGCGGAACGGCTCGTCCTCTGTGTCGCGGTAGAGCAGTTGTGTGTTTACGCCGTCCACGATAGCCGTCACCGCCCTCAACTTGCCCTCGTGGTCGGTCATCCAGCCCTGGTAGTTGCCCGGGTTTTCGGCCAGTTGCGTCAGCTCGCCCGTTTTCAGGTTCAGCCGGTAGGGGTCAAACACCTCCGGGTTGCGGCGGTTCATGGCAATGATAATCTGGTCGGGCACGTCCTCCAGGTCGTCAATAATGCCCACCTTCACGCCCGGAAAGTCCGTGTAGGCCCTGCCGTCGGTGCCGTCGGTGCGTATGCCGTACAGCTGGAAATTCTCGTCGCCGCCCTTGTCCTTCACGTAGAGGATGCGGTCGTTGTCGGCCCACATGTAGCCGCCGATGTTGCGCTCCGTTTCAAAGGTGAGCTGCGTGGGCTGCTCGCGGTCCAGCGGTTGGATAAATAGGTTCATGCGGTCGCAATAGGGCGCCATGTACGAGATGTATTGGCCGTCGGGCGAAATCTGGAAGGCTGCCTGCTGTGAGTTTCTGAAAAAGTTTTCCAGCGGAATGTATGGGTATGACATAAATCTTTCTGTTTTTTGGTTGGTGCAAAGGTAATGCAATCCGTCCGATTTTGCAAGTCCTTCCGCTTGGGGTTTGTGTCGAGGCGTGGTCGTACTTTTTTTGAGGTTCTGTTTTCGTGCCGTAGGGACCAGTCGCCTGGGTCAGCGCTGTTTGAGCTTCAGGGGACAGCGGTAGCTGAGCGGGCTATCCGGGTCGCCCGCCTCCATGCTGGGGCGGCGCGTTTCGGTGTACCAGCGGCAGTAATTTTCGTCCACCTGGCGGAGCTCCTCCACCACTTTTTCCCAGGAGTCGGCGTACAGGCAATCCATGAGCACCCATTTGTGGTTGTACGGATTGTCGCCGTTACCGATGGGACGGCCGGCAATGATGCGGTAGGGAAACACCTGCCCGTCCGTGGTGAGCAGGCTGCCCAACAGATGGGGTGGCAGGGCCGCCAAGGCCCGGTTCAGCTTGCTTTCAGCCTGTTTCATGGCTTCGTCCGAGGCTTGGGTGGAGTTGCCCCGCCGGATGATTTTTACGCCAAGGTGGCCGTTGGCCTTGGTGGTAAAGAGCAGACAGAATCCATAGCCCAGCGTCGTGTGCACTTCGTTCCAGTCCTCTCCCAGTTGCAGCCTAATCATTTCGGCCAGCAGCTTGAGCTCGGCTCCGCCGTAATAGGCCTCAAGCGGCTGGTCGCCTATCCAGATGAACCGGAAGTCTTTAAAATATTGCGCGTAGGCCAGGATACCTTTTGTCGCTTTCCAGGCGCTGGCTTGCGTGACCCGTCCGTTTTCTACGCGTGCGGCGTGTATGTTCTCGCACACCGTAATGCCGCAATAGTCCCAGTAGTCCAGATGCAGGAAAAGGCGTCCCGTGTACCATGTGGCCGGAATGCGTGCCGGCTGTGCGGCCCCATAGCGTTGGGCCAGCTTCCGGCGCAGCGCGGCGGTGTCCAGTCCCAGGCAGAATTCGGGCTGCGGTCCGGTCCAGTACAGGTTGGCCGTGCCCTTTTTCTTGTCGGTTTCCTCCAGCAGCCAGCAGCTTAGCGGTAGCGAGGGCGAGGCGGCCGAGCGCAGCAGGGGCATGTCAGTCGCTTGCAGGAACGTTTGGCTCACCCACGCGTCGTGCAATTCAAGGTGGAGGGGCTTCTGGCCCTGATAAGTGAGGCGCTCCATACGCATGCGGTTGAGCAGCGGAGAGCGCCCCTTCTGCGTCCATCGGTTGAAGGCCTCTATCACCTGCGCTTCCGGCAGCGTGTCGGGCTTGAGCGGCGATTGAGCCAGTGCCTTGGCCACACGGTTGCGGTGTCCCTCGGCCAGTCGGGCTCCGTCGACATAATTTTCATGTCTGAGTAAGGAGTCGAGCGTGGGGAATTCATTCTGTCGGAAAATTTCGTTTTGCGCCATGACCGGAGGAGTCGGCATGAGCATGGTGCAAACGGAAAATAAGCATAATACGGTGTGTTTCATGGCTAGTTGTTTAGTTAGAGTGTATGAATATATAGCAAAGCAGGATGTTTGCCTGTGACGGGTTCCTGCTGAATTTTTCCAAGGGGAATGTATGGAAGTGATACATTTTGGCTGCCGTAAAGATAATCAAAAACGTCTAAATCCTTGCGTATTTAAAAAAAGAAAACTATCTTTGCCGCAACAATGAAAAACGATTTTTTCTAAAATTAAAAAAAACGGTCTGGCAGAAATGCCCTGGAACTGTTGCCATTGTTTCCGGAAATGTAAGTTATACTTGCTCTGTACGTGAGATTAGTTAAGTTCCTTTATAGAAGGATATACCGGTAAAAAATGCTGCATATTTCGGATAGAAAGTAAAGACGAACTAATACCTGAAATCTCTGATAGATAGAATTTTGAAGATGTGTTTTCCAATTTGTATAAGGGCAAAGTATAAGATCTGTGTGGTTTTGGAGGCATGCCTTGAATTGTGTTCCAAGTATGGAAATTGAACATTCCCGATGGCTTCAAACGGGCACTGATTCCTGTTAGACTGTATATGGTTTTGAATAATTAACATTTATATCATTAATAATTGCTTATGAAAAAAATTACGCTTTTAGGTGCTTTGCTGGTTTCTACAGCCATGCAGGCACAAACGTTTTACTGGCCGGGGACGCGCGTCAGTGAACTGACCAGTGGTACGCAGTATTTTATTTATAATACGGCTGTTACTACAGATGGAGAGGACCGCACGTTTTTCCTTTATTCAAACGGTACTGCTTTAGCCGCAAATAAGGCGAAACCCAGCAATTTTTATACAGATAATAAAGCTTATCTGTTTACTCCCAAAAAGCCCGGAAGTCCGGAATCCGTTAATCATTGGTATTTGAATTCAATTCATGGTATTGTTGGTATGGGAGGACAAACAAACAATACAGAAATAAGGGATTTGTATATCACACCATGGACTGCAGAATCAGAGGTTACAAAAGCCGGAGTTAATAGTGAACCCGCCGACGGTTCTGCTGCAACAGATCCCAATACTACCACAGTTTGGACATTTACGAAAGTAGATGGAGCTAATCCTAATCCGGAAGGTTCTGCTAGTGTTGATAGAGAATACGCCTGGAATGGAAATCCCAGTAGTTGGTCAAGATGGTCGGCTGCACACCCATATGCATTCTATACTGTAGAATCTAAAGATGTAGATCCAGCTGCCTATGCTTATTATCAGGAGCTTACGGCACGTAATGGTAAATTGGCAACTTTAGCATTCGATATGCAGAAGACCTATGGTTTGGTTCAGGATGGATCGAAATATTATTCTAACTATATGGAATCCACCGAAGGTAGCTATGAGGCTTTAGTGGATGGAAATGACAATACTTATTTCCACTCTTCTTGGAGTGCAGGTGGAACTGATGCAAATCCTAAACATTATTTGCGTGCTGAGTTATCGAAGGAAACTACTAATTTCTATTTTATAACCAAGCGCCGTATGGACAATAACAACAACCGTCCGACAAGTATCTTGGTTGAAGGTTGCAATGAGCCTGATGGCACATATGAAACAATAACAACAATTTCTGAGGGACTTCCCACAGCTGAGAACGATTATTTCTATTTCTCAAATAAGATAACGTCTAAGACGGCATATAAGTATATTCGTTTTACTCCTCAGACAACAAGTCCAGCCCAAACTCGTTTCTTTACTTATTCAGAATTTTATGTAATCGAAGCGAATGCAGAAACTGAAGCTGCAATGAATGCTGTGAAAGGTTTGTATGCTTGCAAGGAATATGTGAATCAAGAGAATATCGAGGGGGGTAATTTTGACTCATCTTTTCTTGAAGCTGGACAAAAGTTAGATGATGAATTCGAGAAACTCAGTTTCAAAGATGAAAGCAATGAGGCTCAAGAATTGCTACAAGCTAACGAAAAAAATCATGCTGAGGATCCTGCTTTAGGACAGTATCCTACTGAGGCTTATAATGCCCTTAAGAATGCTGTGGAAAGCAGTACAACTTCCGACGAACTGACAGCTGCTGTTAAGGCATTTAAGTTTTCAATTAATGCTCCGGTCTTCACTATCAATGGTGCCGGTGGAGGTATAGGTTATAGTACTATTGGTAAGTCTATTTACTATAATGTGGATAATGCCGATAATCCTTTATCGTGGAATAAGGCAACCAATAAATACGATAAGACTATGCTTTGGAAATTAGCTGGTCTTACTACCACAGAGCCTGCATTAAACACAACTTATTCAGCCATGAATCTCTCTGACCAGGTTTATCTTTGGGATGTTGAAAACATGCAGATTACGCAGACCGATCCAGCGAATGAAGACGGACAGGTATTGGTTAAAACAGAAGGTTCTGTTAATCCAATCCATGCACAATCTGATGGTCTCATTGTGCGTTATCAAATATTTACCCCAAATAGTGCTTCAGCCTGGACACTGCAATATGTCGGCGAAAGTAAGAATATAGAAAAGATTGATGACGAAAAGTTGGCTGCATATGCTGAATTGCAAACTTTGATTCCAGCTTGTGAGCCGTTTGCAGATAAAATTGGTACAGGTTTGAATCAATTTACTTCTGATGATTTGGTACCTGCACTTATAGCTGCTAAAGAAGTTGCAGCAAAGGATATCTATGAATATCCTGACATGGATGTAATTGCTGTAAAAAACAGATTGAAAGCTGCTAAGGAAGCGTTAACTATCAATCAGCCTGAAACGGGTAAATTCTATCGCATCAAGAGTGTTGCCAAGAATAAATACGTAAGCTCTGTTCCTGTAGCTGACGGACGTGAGAGTCTTATTGATGAGGCAGATGCTACTACTGTATTCTATCTCTCTGGCGACAATCGTTTGACTAATTCTATTGGTGTTAATTTGGGATCAAATGCACGTCCGGCGGGAAATAGCCTGGGTGGTAGTTTTGACTTTCAGATCAACAACAATGGTTACTATATGATCATGATTGCAAGTGAAGGTGAAGGAAAGGATAAGCCGCTTTATCCTCACAACGATAACGGTGACTTGCTGTCATATGACTTCAATGGTGGTGTATATGCTGACAAGTTGGCTGATGCATGGACGCTGGAAGAGGTTAATGACAAAGCCAGTCAGCCTAAGATTACCAAACAGATGACGGCTCAGTATGCAACTGTTGCTGCACCCGTTGCCTTGAATATTCCGGCTGACGTGAAGGCTTACACGGTTAAGGTGGATGGCGAAGTTGCCAAGCTGACCGAAATTACCGGGGGTGTAATTCCTGCAGGTGTAGCCGCAGTTATCGAAAAAACGGGTGCTGGCGAATCCTATGAATTTACATTTGCTCCTTCCGGATCAACGGCAAATGCAAATGATTTGCAGGGCGTGTATGTTGAAACAACCATTCCTGCTGAAAATAATGCATACGTTTTGGCTAACGGAACAAAGGGTGTTGGTTTCTATCTGCTGAGTGAAACCGAACGTGTTTTGGGTGCCAACAAGGCTTATTTGTCAGTTCCCAATGATGCTGCCGGTGTTAAGGCATTTGTCTTAGACTTGGGTGACCTTACCGGTATTAACAGCACGGAGGTAGCTGGTGAAGAGGTATATTACGACTTGCAGGGACGTCGCGTTTTGAAGCCCGTGAAAGGAATTTACGTAACCAAGAGTGGTAAGAAAGTATTTTTCACGAAGTAAATCGTCCTGAAATCGGGGAATAACAACTCGATTAATATAGAAAGAGTCCGGTCTATGAATCGGACTCTTTCTTTTTTTTATTCTTTTACGTTTTGTTTTTTTGTACATTCGGTGGCAATGTATGCAGGTTTTATTAAGGCATATTTCTGTTTTGATTGATGTAAATACGTCCTGTCGTATTAGTTCGTTCATGCGATGGCTTTTGTAGACTGTCCGATACAGATTCTCTTTTGATCATGTTTTATTTATGATTAGAAAAAGTCGTTTCGTGCGATATGGCGACGTTTTTTGATGGTACGTCAAAACAAGGCCGGACCTCGTAAAAAACAGATCGGACCTAAAAATAATTCCGCGCCGCGGCGTTTTTTTTCGGTAGGTCAGCAGATTCGTTAAAAAGTATTACCTTTGCAGCAGAAAGTGTGAATCAAAAAAATTATCCCTTCATGAATGCAATGATAGCTCCGTCGCTGTTGTCGGCCGATTTCGGCAATTTGCAGCGCGACATTGAGAGACTCAATGAAAGCGAGTGCGACTGGTTTCATCTGGACGTGATGGACGGTGTTTTCGTGCCCAACATTTCGTTTGGTTTTCCCGTAATGGAGGCCATGGCTCGCCATGCCCGCAAGCCGCTCGACGTGCACCTGATGATTGTAGAGCCCCAAAAGTTTGTCAAGCAGGTAGCTGCGCTGGGGGCCAAGGTGATGAACGTGCACTACGAGGCCTGCACGCATCTGCACCGCGTGGTACAGCAGATTAAGAGCGAGGGCATGATGGCCGGCGTGACGCTTAATCCGCATACGCCCGTGAGCTGCCTGGAGGAGATTGCGCCCGACGTTGACCTGGTGATGCTCATGTCGGTGAATCCCGGATTTGGCGGCCAGAAGTTCATTGAGCACTCACTCGATAAGGTGCGCCGTTTGCGCGAATTGCTCGACCGTACCGGCTCGAAGGCACTGATTGAGGTGGACGGCGGCGTCAACCGCACCACCGGTCCGCAGCTGACGGCAGCCGGAGCCGACGTGCTGGTGGCCGGCAGTGCCGTGTTCGGTGCGCCCGACCCCGTGGCCGAGGTCCATGCCCTCCGTACGCTATGCGTTCGTTAGCCTCATACGAAAAGCCTTTCAGGCAATATCCGATATTGCGCGTGCTCGTGCCTTTCGGCATCGGGCTTTTGAGCGGCAGTCAGTTCAGCCATTTCTTCTCGCAAGAAATGGCTTTTTGTTGTTTCGTGCCAGTGGTGGCGTGTGTGGTGATGCTGTTGTTGAATCGCCGGAACCGCGGTTTTCAGGTTGCTTTGGCAGTGGCCATGTATTGTTTTGGCTTCGGGTGGATGAGCGTGAGCCGGTTGCGCCATGATGGGGCATGGCCCGCCGGGGTGCTGACGGCGCGTGCGGTGGTGATGTCGCCTCCGGTAATGACGGCGCATGCGGTGCGCGTACGGGTGATGCTGGCCGACGGCATCCGTTCGGGGTGCAGGGCGGAACTGACCTTGCACCGTGCGGACAGTCTGAACGAATGCCGGTTGAGACCGGGCGACGGCATACTTTTCCGCGCCCGGGTCGAGCCGCCCCGGAATTCAGGTAATCCGGGCGAATTTGACTATGCCGGCTATCTGCGCCGGCAGGGCATCAGCGGCAGGGCCTATGTGCCCCCGGACGCATGGACATGCTTGCCGGAGGCACGGAGCCTGCGCAAGTGCTTGCCCTTATGGCCGCGTTTGCAACTGCTGGCCCGGATGCAGCAGCAAAAACTGGCCGACCGTTATTACCGGAAACTGCCGCAGGATGAGGCTGCTTTGCTGGCCGCCCTTTCGGTGGGGTACAGGAGCGCGTTTCCAAAGGATTTGCGGCTGCAGTTTTCGGCCGTCGGTGTGAGTCACGTACTGGCGCTTTCAGGGTTGCATTTGGGCATTCTGGTCGGGGTGTTCCTGTATGTCAGTCCGCGCCGGCGCAGCTGGCGGGTGGCGTATTACGGGCTTGTCGTGCTGATGATTGCCGCCTTTTGCCTGCTGGCCGGTCTGCCGGCTTCGCTGGTCAGGGCCGGGGGCATGTCGGTGTTTCTGTTGCTTTCGCGCATGGTGAACAGGCATTCGCGGATGTTGCAGTCATTGTTTGTCGTGACGTTTGTATTGCTGCTCGTCTCGCCTGAGTCATTGTTTGACGCAGGGTTTCAGCTATCCTTTCTGTCCGTATGGTTTATCGGACTGTTTATGCCCTCGTTGCGGCGCCGGCTGGCTCCACGTCAGCGGTGGGTAAAATGTCTGGTCGTGCCTCTTTGTTTGAGCGTGGTGGCTCAGGTAGGCACGTTGCCGCTGGTTTTGTATTATTTTCATCAGATTCCGGTTTATTTCCTGTTGGCCAATTTTCTGGTGGTTCCGCTGGTGACGTGGCTGCTTTATGTGGCTGCCGTATTCCTGTGTGTGCCCCTTACGGTGGTACAGGAAGCCTGCGTATGGCTTTTGCACGGCCTGACGGAGATGATGGTGGGGAGTGTGCGTCTGTTGGCTTCCTGGCCGGGGGCGGAACTGACTTTCCATCCTCATTGGCTGACAGCCTGCGGGCTGATGGTGGTGGGCTACTGCCTGATGCGCTGGTGGGCTGAGGGCCGTCTGTCGCATCGGGTGGCGGGATGGGGCATACTGGCTGTAAGCCTGGTTGTCGGTAACGAGATGGTGCAGATGCGCCCGTCGCGTATCCGGCCGCAAGTGGTGTTTTATCACGGTTGGGACGGCTCGCCGGTGCATTTTATGGCTTCGGCTGCCGAAACCTATTTGTTGAATACCGTACCGGCCGACAGCAGTTTGCTGAAAAGTTTGGAAAAAACGTATTGGAAACCCTGTCATATGGAAAAGCCACGGATTGTCAGGACTTCAGCGTGGGCCGACCGTAATATGCAGGTTTATCACGGCGTAGTGCGATTCGGCGGGCATACCTGGGTGATAGAGCAGGGACGTGAGGTGCCGAAAGCGCGGCCTGCGGGCAGAAGAACGGTGGCGTGTGAGGTGTTGTTCCTGACGCGGGACTGCCAGACGGAGCTCGACGCGTTGGCCCGGAGCTATTGTCCGCGTCTTGTGGTTCTGGACGCCGGGTTGCCCGAAGCGCAGCGGCGACGTTATGCCGCCGGCTGCCGCCGGATGGGATGGAGATGTTACGATATCGCACAGCGCGGGGCGCTTACGCTACCTTGTCAAAATGAATCGTGAGTTTCGGCATGTGGAGCTAAATTTGTACCTTTGCACGCTAATCATTCAAAAATATAGAGAATCATGTTAACCCCGATACTCAGTCAGAAAGAACTGTTTGATCTGTTGCGTATTATTCAGGAGTCACGGCGAATCGTCATCTGCGGGCACCGTGGTCCCGACGGTGACGCCGTGGGGGCTTCGCTGGGCCTGGCTGCCTATCTGCGCAGTCTGGGCAAGATGGTGAACATCGTGATGCCCAACCCGTTTCCGGATTTCCTGAAATGGCTGCCGGGAGCATCGTATGTACTGTTTTACGACCGGCGTCCCGACAGGGTGCGCCAGTTGGTGGAGCAGGCTGACCTGATTTTCTGTCTGGACTTTAATTCGGCGTCGCGGCTTGAAGCCATGGGGCCTCTGATTGCCCAGGCCCGGGCTACCCGGGTTATGATTGACCATCACCTTGCCCCCGACCGTAATTTCGTGAAAGTATGTATTTCGCAGCCGCAGCGGAGCTCGACTTCGGAACTGGTGTTCCGGGTAATCAGCCAGTTGGGGGGAATGGACAACCTCAGCACGGATGGGGCCGTAAGCCTGTACACGGGTATGATGACCGATACAGGCGGATTTACATACAATTCGTCGGACCCGGAAATATACATGATTATCAGCCAGCTGCTGACCAAGGGTTTCGACAAGGACAAGATATACCGCAACGTGTTCAACAACTATTCGCAGTCGCGACTGCGCCTGATGGGATATCTGCTGCACGAAAAGCTCCAGTTCCTGGCTGAGGGCAAGGCCAGCTATTTTACGCTGACCAGGGAGGAAATGAAGCAGTTTGACTATATTCGCGGCGACTCGGAGGGATTTGTGAATTTGCCGTTGCAGGTAAAGGGGATGCGTCTGAGTATCTCTCTGCGTGAGGACACTGAGAGCGACGTGGTGAGGGTGTCATTGCGTTCGGTAGATGATTTTCCGTGTAACCGTATGGCCGAAGAGTTTTTCAACGGCGGCGGGCATCTGAATGCTTCGGGCGGGCATCTGCCGTTTCCCATGAGCGAAGCAGTAGAAACAGTGAAAAAGGCTGTTGAGGCCTATGCACATTTGCTCTGACATAGGAAATCCTTGCCGATAAATTCATTGAGCATCAAAAAGCAGGTTTTTACTTGCTTCTTGATGCTTAATGCGTAAAAAGACAAGCAAAAACTTCTGTGTGCCAATATTTTTGCATATTTTTGTCAAAAACTAATGACGACAGATTATGACACAGACAAGAAAACGTTTCCTCTTGGATGAAAAGGATATTCCAAGGCAGTGGTATAATATTCAGGCAGATATGGTTAACAAACCGATGCCTATACTTAACCCGAAGACACACGAGCCCATGAAGGCGGAAGACCTGTATCCGCTGTTCAATCAGGAGTGTTCACGGCAGGAACTGGATACCGAACATGCCTGGATAGACATTCCCGAAGAGGTGCGCGACATGTATAAATACTATCGCTCTACGCCACTGGTGCGGGCATACGGACTGGAGAAGGCCCTGGATACGCCTGCTCACATTTACTTTAAGAACGAGAGTGTAAGTCCGGTAGGCTCACATAAGCTGAATTCGGCCCTGGCGCAGGCATACTATTGTAAAAAGGAAGGTGTGACAAACGTAACCACAGAAACCGGTGCAGGACAGTGGGGTACGGCTCTTTCATACGCCTGCAGTGTGTTTGGTTTGGAACTGGCCGTTTATATGGTAAAAATCAGTTATGAGCAGAAACCTTACCGCCGTTCGATGATGCAGACTTTCGGGGCTCAGGTAACGGCCAGCCCATCAATGTCGACCCGTGCCGGTAAGGATATCCTGACTCGTGACCCGCGCTGCAACGGGTCGTTGGGTACCGCCATTTCGGAGGCTGTGGAGCTGGCCATGACCACTCCAAACTGTAAGTACGCCCTGGGATCGGTGTTGAACCACGTAGCGCTGCACCAGACCGTAATCGGATTGGAAGCCGAAAAACAAATGGAGATGGCCGGCGAATATCCGGACAAGGTAATTGCCTGTTTTGGCGGTGGATCAAACTTTGGCGGGCTGGCTTTCCCGTTTATGCGCCATAACATACTGGAAGGCCGCAATACGGAATTTATAGCAGCCGAACCGGCTTCCTGTCCGAAACTGACCCGCGGTAAGTTTGAATATGACTATGGTGACGAGAGTGGCTATACGCCTTTGTTGCCCATGTATACCTTGGGGCATAATTTCCAGCCGGCCAATATACATGCAGGCGGCTTGCGTTATCATGGTGCGGGTGTAATCATTTCGCAGTTGCTGCGTGACGGCTATCTGCATGGCGTTGACATACAGCAGACCGAATCGTTTAAGGCTGGTGTGCTCTTTGCCCGTGCTGAAGGAATTGTGCCGGCACCGGAGTCCTGTCACGCTATTGCCGCTACCGTGCGCGAGGCTTTGAAATGTAAGGAAGCCGGCGAGAAGAAAGTGTTGTTGTTTAACCTTTCGGGACACGGCATGATAGATATGGCAGCCTACGACCGTTTCCTGGCCGGTGATTTAGTGGATTTTGCTCCTACTGACGACCAACTGCATAAAAGCCTTGATGAAGTCAGTGCGTTGCAATAAGCAATGATTCAATAGGCTTATTTCCTGTCAAGAATAAATGCGGGCTGCTTCGGTTTGTGCTGAAGCAGCCCGTAGTGTATATGAAGGGTAATGGCTTTAAGTAAAAAACATGCGGGCCGGCTAACTTTACAAGTGGTTAGCCAGCCCGCAGGGCTTACTTTTTTTCTTTTTACGTTTTTAAGTTGCGTTTCTTGTTACAACGGTTTGATGACAAACGTAAAGTCGTAGTTTTGATAGGGAATCATGTATTCCGGACGCGGCCAGGCTCCCCAACTGTCAATACAACCTAAACCCATTTGGCGCTGGGCAATGTGAACTGCCGTAAGATCGCGCGGCGTAAGGTCGCCGGAGTGGCTCTGATGGAGATACTTGTCGGGACCGTCGTCAAGGTCTTCTGTCAGATAGTTCAGGCTGGAGCATTCCATGGGAGCGGTAGAGTAGAAGGAGAGTCCGTGTCCTTGAGTATTGGTGACGTTCCAGTAACGTACCTGCGTCTTGTTACCGCTTTCCTGCGGACGGATGTATCCCCAATACTGGTCGGCTACGGCCTGTTTGTATACGCCCAGACGGTCGCCGTGATTACGATCGATATAGTTCTCGCCAGGACCTTTTCCGTAGTATTCTATTGTGTTGTAGGCTTTGGGCATACAAAGCTGCATGCCGTAACGGAACAAGGACGGGCGGTTCTTGGCTGATGAGTCAACATTGAGCTTTTGGTTGACAACAAGTTGTCCGTCAGCCTGAAGCGTATAAGTCATGGTCAAATGAGCCGAAACGGAAGGAAGATCGTATTCGGCAATTACCTGCATGGCATTGCCCACAGGCTTGCAGTCAAACTTCTTCAGGTTCATTGGAGTGTTTCGCCATGCTTTGAAATGGTTTTGCAGGCCGGCACCGTAATCATTGTCAGTCGGCGCTCTCCAGAAGTCAGGTTTCAGCGAATAGCCCTTTTGCAACATGGGTTGTCCGTCAACATCAATATAGTCAATCCAACCTTCCTGTCGACCGAATGTGACAGAAGTCTTACCTGCTGTCAGGGTAATCCAGCTGAGGCGTTCGTCCTTTTCTGTACGTGGAGATTTCTTGTCAGGTTCTGGATAAGAGGGCGGCAGTTGCGCAAAGGTGTAGGGGCTTACGGTCATTTGGTCGAAGGCGATGGAATAGCCTTTGGGAAGCAGGGGAACGTCGTTTTTGTAACTGTAATCCACGTTAAGCAGCACTTCCTTTCCCTTTGCGGAAGTCGGAATCTGGTATCCCGGAAGGCTAACCTGTACCGTTTGTCCCGGTTTTGCGTTAAGTTCTTCCTGAACTCCCTCAGCAACCACCTGACCATTGGCCAGAAGCTGCCATTTCATCCGTACATTGGAAAGATCGGTAAAGAAGTTCTCGTTTTTGACGGCCACAATTCCTTTTTGCAAATCAACAGGCGTGGTCCAGATGTTTTGGTAGAAATAGCGCACTTCGTTGGCGTGTGGATTAGGCTTGCGGTCAGGGTTAATCAGACCATTGTTGTTGAAATTGTGGTCTGACGCGGGGTAACGTCCGTAATCACCGCCATATGTATAGATTTTCTTTCCTTGTGCGTTGGTATCGCTCAAAGCCTGGTCTACAAAGTCCCAAATGAAACCGCCCTGGAATTTGGGATATTTGCGAATAAGGTCCCAATATTCTTTAAACCCACCTTCGGAATTACCCATGGCATGGGCATATTCACACTGGATAAGAGGACGGTCGGGGTTACTCTTGGCATAATCTTCACAGCCCTGATAGTTGTAGTACATGGGGCAGAAGATGTCAGTTTTTGCCAGTCCTGCTCTTTCATACTGAACCGGCCGGCTGGGATCGTAGGCCTTAACCATATCGTAGGCTTTTTCAAAATTGGGGCCATAACCGGCTTCGTTACCCAAACTCCATACGATAATGGAAGGGTGGTTCTTGAAACTCTTGATGTTGTTTTCGTTGCGTTCCAGATGTGCCTGTTCGTACTGGGGATCTTTGGCCAGGGTTTGGTCGCCATAGCCCATACCGTGGCTTTCAATGTTGGCTTCAGCCACAAGATAGAGGCCGTATTGGTCGCATAAATCGTACCAGCGCGGATCGTCGGGGTAGTGGCAGGTTCGCACGGCATTGATGTTGTGCTCTTTCATGATTTTGATGTCTTCAATCATGCGTTCCAATGATACAACATAGCCGCCGTCCGGGTCAATTTCGTGACGGTTTACACCTTTGATGAGCACAGGTTGTCCGTTGATAAGAAGTTGCCCGTTTTTGATTTCTGATGTGCGGAATCCTACGCGTTGGTTGATAACTTCCAGCGTCTTGCCTTTCTGCTCAAGACTTGCTGTGAGCGTATAGAGATTCGGCGTTTCAGCCGACCATTTGGCAGGGTCGCAGATTTCGAAAGTCAAATCAATTTGTCCCGATTTGTCAGCTTGCGTTTGTTGTGTTTTTACAGTTTTGCCTTGCGGATTTTTCAATGTCCATGTCACGTTTGTGCCCGCAGGTTTTTCCAGACGCGCACGGATGTGCAGACTGCCCGTAGAATAGTTGTCTTCAAGCGTTGGCGTGACAAATAAATCTGAAAGATGGGTGGTAGGACGGGCGTACAGATAAACTTCGCGGGCAATACCGGTAAAACGCCAAAAGTCCTGGTCTTCCAGATAGGAACCGTCGCACCAGCGCATAACCTGCATGGCTATGACATTTTCCTGACCGGGTTTCAGATATTTGGTCAGGTCAAATTCGGCTGCAACTTTACTGTCTTCACTGTATCCGACAAATTTTCCGTTGACCCATACGCTAAGGTTTGAGGTAGCAGAACCTACATGCAGATAGATTTTTTCACCTTTCCATTCTGCCGGAATGGTTACGGTCTTTCGGTAAGAGCCTGTATAGTTGTTCTTTTCTTCTACCAGGGGTGGGTTATTCCTGAATTGGGTTGCCCAGGCGTAGCCTACGTTTTTGTAAATGCGGTCGCCGTGTCCGTTTATTTCAAACAGACCGGGTACGGGAAAATCTTCCCATTTGGAATCATCAAAGTTGGTTTTGTAAAAGTCGGCAGGACGCAGGTTGTGGTCCTTGGCAAAATGGAATTTCCATTTGCCTTCAAGTGAAAGATAGCGATTGGATGAGGCTTTGTTGCCCTGGTTGGCCAATGAAGCGTTTTCAAAAGCAAAGAATGCTGCTCTTGCCGGCATAACGTTGACGCGGTTGGCTTTCGGATCCTGCCAATAGGGCGGTACCTCGGCGTTAAGAGGCAGGCATAATCCGGCCAGCAAAACGGAGGGTAAGATAACTTGTTTGATATTCATTTCAAAAGTGTTTGTTTAAGGGTAATTATATCGGTACAAAGATAAGACAAAGAAAGTTCTGGACGAAGCATTCTGCAACTGAAAACGCTTTTCGACATGCAAAAAACTATATTCTCAGGCATTTTGCGTATTTTTGTAAGACAATGAATGATAAAAAACAGGATTTTCAGGTGCCGTTGAATTTCGCAGCCATGTGCGAGGCTGTTCGGCCAGTGTATGAATCTAAAGGTGAAGCACGAAGTGTTTTGTTATGGTGGTTGGAAGCTAAATATGGCGTCCGGCCGGCAATGGCTTTATGTGATGTGTTTCCTGAATTTACCGATTTGCAGCGGTTGCAGTTGGCAGCAGACCTGCAGCAGTTGAGCGAAGGATGTCCAGTTCAGTATGTGCTGGGGTATGCCGAGGTTGGAGGACGGCAATGGGAAGTTACTCCGGATGTGCTGATACCACGGCCTGAAACACACGAACTGATAGAATGGATTCTTTCGGATGAAAAATCGATTGAAAACAATAGTAGTTCGCGGCGGATATTGGATATAGGGACGGGAAGTGGTTTTATTGCCATATCGTTGGCTGCGGGCCTGTTGCAGGCAGATGTTGAAGCCTGGGATATTTCAGATGCCGCGCTTGAAGTGGCGCGCCGCAATGCCGCAAGGTACGGAGTGAATGTCTGTTTCCGTCAGGAGGATATGTGTAAGCCGCAGCATGCAGTAGGGCAGATTTGGAATGTATTGGTAAGTAATCCACCATATGTGCGTGAACTGGAACAGGCAGATATGCAGCAGCGTGTGTTGAATTTTGAACCTCATAAAGCCCTGTTCGTGCCGGATGACGATCCCTTGCGCTTTTATCGCGCTTTGGCCGAGTTGGGGCAGCAGCATTTGGTCGGGGACGGACGGATGTATTTGGAAATTAATCAGTATTTGTATCGCGAAACGGAACAGCTGATGCGCGATGCCGGTTTTCTTGACGTGACCTTACGCCGGGATGAGTTCGGCAATTACCGCATGATGCGTGTTACGAAAGGATAGACGGTTCTGAATGTAAAAATCAAATAGATGAAGAAACCTTATTCGGCGGAGCAGGCATACAGTAAAATAGCTTCCGCCTGTGTGGCCAAGGAACTTTGCTCGTACGACATTGCACGAAAATTGAAGCAGTGGGGGGTGGACAACACCCAGCAGCTCGAAGTGATTGAACGGCTGAAGAGTGAAAAATTTCTGGATGACGCCCGTTACGTGAGGGCTTATGTCCATGATAAGGTGATGTTTGAGCGGTGGGGACGCCAAAAAATACGCCAGTCGCTGGCTATGAAGAATTTGACGGGTAGTGTAGTAAACGAGGCACTGGAAAATATTGACCAGGAGTTGTATATGGACAATCTGAAAAACCTGTTGCAGCAGAAACGCCGTAGCCTGACCGATGATGACGAATATCAGCAAGCCGTGAAAATGATGCGCTATGCAGCCGGAAGAGGCTATACGTTTGACGAAATAAAGCAATGCGTAGACACGGATTTCGATATGTGATGGAAGCGCTGGCCGCATTGTTCATGCCGGATACATGTGCCAGTTGTGGAAGGGTGTTACAGGAAGGTGACTGTCGTCCGCTTTGCGTTTCATGCCGGATGGAGTTGTCACCAACCTGTTGGAAAGGACGTGCGGATAATCCGGTTGAATTGTTGTTCAGAGGAGTGTACCCCATAGCTCGGGCGCATGCCCAATTTTATTATGTTCACGATACGCCGAATGCGCAGACGGTTTTTTCTTTTAAATATTATGGCCGTCCGGAAGTTGCAAGACTCATGGCCAAAGAGGCTGCTGAGGAATTGCTCCCGGTGGGATTTTTTGACAGTATAGACTGTATCATACCGGTTCCGTTGTTTTGGAAACGACGGTGGAAGAGGGGATATAATCAAAGCGAGTATATAGCCCGCGGTTTGTCGGATGTAAGCGGCATCCCGGTACGGACAAACTGCATGCGGCGTAATGTGAATAATCCGTCGCAAACCAGTCTTTCCATAGAGGAAAGACAACAAAACGTAAAGCATATTTTCAGCCTGACGCATCATGCTGCAGAACTAACGGGAAAGCATGTGCTGATTGTCGACGATGTGATTACCACAGGAGCCACGTTGCGGGCAGTGGCAGATGAATTGCTGATGACTAAGCCCTCACATGTCAGTGTCTTTGCGTTGGCCGTTTCGCCTCACGTAAAAGACCCGCACATAGCCGACTGGAATTGGTAGGGGGACAGGTTTTTTCGTGAATTTTGTTCAGAAACAGGAAAGTTGGTACCCTGCTAATAAAAAACAGCTTGCGGGCAGTGATACAATCAAAGTTTTTTGTAAGTTTGCTATACGTATATTCATCTTTTAAATCTTTGCGTATGATAACCACGAAAGACAAAGAGCAACTCAAGCTCAAAGGAATTAGTGAGGCAAGTTTTGAAGAGCAGCTTAATCACTTTAAAACCGGATTCCCTTATCTTAAAATCAGTGCGGCCGCTTCAGTTGAAAAAGGTATAGTAAGGCCCGATGAGGCGCAACTGGCCGAATTGGAGCAGGAGTGGCAAAATTATGTGGAAGAGGGTCATACCATTCTGAAATTTGTTCCGGCTTCAGGAGCTGCCAGCCGAATGTTTAAAAATCTGTTTGCTTTTGCCGATGGAGAGTCGGACGTGCCGCAGACAGAGTTCGAAAAGCAATTTTTTGAACATCTGCACGACTTTGCCTTTTTCGATGATTTGGATGAGGCATGTTGCAAACTAAAAGGGGCTGGCGCCGATGCTTTGGTAGCTGCCGGAAAATATAAAGACGTAGTCAATGTGCTGTTGCGCGACGGACTGCATTACGGACAGTTGCCCAAGGGCCTGTTGAAATTCCACCGTTATGCGAAGGATGCGCGCACCCCGGTTGAGGAACAGCTCGTTGAGGGAGTCTATTACGGTCGTGAAAATACCGGTCACGTAGGTGTGCATTTTACGGTGTCGCCTGAACACAGAAAACTCTTTGAACAGTTGGTGGCCGAGAAAGCCCCGGAATTAGGCAACAGTATGGGCGTCAATTTTGAGGTTACGTTCTCGGAGCAAAAGCCTTCGACCGATACGGTAGCTGTAACTCCGCAAAACAAACCTTTCCGCACGGAAGACGGCAGTCTGGTATTTCGGCCCGGAGGTCATGGCGCTTTGATTGAAAACCTGAACGATCTGGATGCCGATGTTATTTTTGTCAAGAATATTGACAACGTAATGCCGGATCATTCTAAAGACATCATGGTGCGCTGGAAGAAAATTCTGGCCGGCAAGCTCGTTCAGTTGCAGAAACAGATTTTTGCTTACATGCGACAGTTGGACAGCGGGCAGTATTCAATGGACGAATTGCTCGAAATGCTTCAGTTCTTGCAGAAAAAACTGTTTTGCAAGAATCCGGAAACCAAATTCCTGGAAGATACGGAACTGGCCATTTATTTGCGCCGTAAGTTCAATCGTCCGCTTCGCGTGTGCGGCATGGTGCGCAATGTGGGTGAGCCCGGCGGCGGCCCGTTCCTGGCGTATAATCCCGACGGAACAATTTCGCTGCAGATCTTGGAAAGCTCACAGATTGATATGAACGACCCGGAGAAGAAAGCCCTGTTCGAGAAAGGAACCCATTTTAATCCGGTTGATTTGGTATGTGCCACAAAGGACTATAAGGGAAACAAGTTTAATCTGCCCGATTTTGTGGATAAGAATGCCGGGTTCATATCAAGCAAGAGCAAGGACGGCAAGGAACTGAAAGCACTTGAATTGCCGGGCTTGTGGAATGGTGCCATGAGCGACTGGAACACCGTGTTTGTAGAAGTGCCATTGGCCACTTTCTGCCCCGTGAAGACCGTGAACGATTTATTGCGCAGTATTCATCAGCCGGCATAATCAGGCGGAAACAAGCGTGTAACAAAATCGGCGGGTGATTTCCAAAAAAGGAAAGTCACCCGCCGATTTTTTAGGTGAAATAAAAGAATGTCAGTGTTAAGGTGAGGTACTCTATTTAGAATGTCCCAATTTTATAAACGGCCTGTTGATTGTCTTGCTGTAATCGGATGAGATAGATTTTGTGTTCAGGCAATGTAAGGGTGAGCGGTCCCGTGTGATGCTCCTGATGAAGCAGTCGGCCGGTTGTGTCTGTAATGGAAATGGTATAACTTGTTGCGAGGAGAATCTTGATATTTCGACCATATTGCTGAATGACAGACGGTTGCAACTCGGTTGACTGTATGCCCAATGGTTCACCCAGAATAACATGGTTCATGATGTCGAAATTCTTGGCGTACCAGTTGATCATGAATGCGGTTTCAGTATCGATATCAGAACATTTTTCAGGCCAGAGGGCTTTTTCGCGTTCAAAAGCACCGGAAGTCTCAAAAAGCTGTTTATACTGATTGATGCGCAGGGTTACCGAATCAACCGACAAATGGCTGCTGCGGAGTTCCTTCCAGCGTTCCTGCAGACGAGTCTGGAATTGTTTCACATTGTTTTCGTAAAGGCGTCTAATCAACACATTGCTGAAGGGTATGGCTTCGTCAAAGGCATATAGGTTGGCCACACTGCCTTCGTAACTGCGTCCGAAGGTGGCGTCAAGATCCCACGGTGTAATGAAAAAGCAGGAGTCTTTCTGTATGTTGTAAACACTTAGGTACATGTTTTTGATGGCATTGTCAAGAGCATATACGGCATTGATAAACAGCGTATAGTCAATGATATTTTCGAGGTCAACATGTCGTGTGATGTTTTCGGCAAATGAACTGTTGCTCGTATATCGCGGAGAGCAAAATTCCAGAAAGTCTTTAAGATATTCCCATCCGGCCATATTCTCCTCGCCCGGATATTCGGACTCGTAGCCGTTCCATTCTAACCCGTTTTGAGGTGCGTCTGCATCATATTGGCCGTCACCAAGCAGAGTGTTCCAGGTATTGGCTTTATAGGAAAGCCCCCGATAATTGTCGTCGTATTTTTTCAGCTTGAGTTGTTTGCGGTCAACTTTTTCAGTAAAGCAGTAAAGCCCGTTGTATTTCTGGTTCAGGATAACTTCGACAAAATATCCGCGGGTTCCGTTAATGGCTTCGGGTTCTTTCTCTTTGTGCGGAACACTGTTGAATGAATTCCAGATGTCGGTACACAAACGGTTGCGCATACGGGCGTGGTCTATATACATGGCATCAAGAATCCAGTCGCCATCTTCACGCAAGTTAAGCAGAGAAGCGTCAGTTTCCTCTCCTGATTCGTCCTGTAATTCAACGGAATAAGCTTTTTTAGGATACGTACTGGCCGACGCTCCCCTTACTTTGATTCCAGAGAGGTGGTTGAACACGGGAAGTTGTTCCGGAAGGCGGCAAAGCGGGTCATAAATGGTAAATTGGCATGGCGTACGCTCATCCTTGATGATGTCAGAACCGTGAGTATCCAGACAAATTAGCGGAAGGGTGGTAAAGATAAGGTTATGTTGCTGATAAGAAGAGGTCTTTGAGTTATATGTGCGCAGGCTATACTGTTTCTTGCTGTTGACGGCTGCAAAGTTGAAGGACGATCCTGGTGCACAGTAGGTGTTTTCAATGAACAGGGAGTCTTCCTGATTATAGTCTACTTTAGCGATAAACTGGGTTGACTCTGGGGCGACGGAGCAATAATACGTGTGCGAAAGTGTATCCTGAGCACAGATAATTTGGTTGAATTTCAGTTGAATATCCGTTGACGTTTGGGCCAAAGTGTGCAAGATGCACCCTGCCATAAAGGATGCCAGTGTGGTAATTTTTTTCATAAAAGCATGATTGGAAAATAAGGTCCGGAATGCTGTGTAGCAACCGGACCGATAAGAATCCGACTTTTTTTAAAAAAGGTCGGAGTTTAGCAAAAATTGTTCCTTTTCTTTTTTAACAGCATGGCCATGATGGCCGCGTTCTGTTGAGGTTGGTAAACACGTGCAAAGTCTTTAAAAAAGGCAAGTGTTTCTTGTCGAGGCGTTTGAGACGAGAGGGTAGTATGCTTCATAGGCTGTAAAGTTTAGAAGTTTTACTGTCCTTAAAACGTATCGTCTGTACACTTTAGTATGGCATGCCTCCTAAAAAAAGGAAAAAAGTCTGTTAATGGATAAAAATGTGGTAATCATTGGCCAACTTGCGCAGATTCAGTAAGGCATACCGCATGCGCCCCAAGGCCGTATTGATGCTTACTCCTGTAGCCTGAGCAATTTCTTTGAAGCTTAAGTCGGCATAAAAACGCATGTAAATCACTTCACGCTGGTTTTCCGGCAAAAATTCCACCAGATATTTGACGTCTTCGATATCTTGTTCCTGTATGATTTGCGTTTCGATGCTGCTGTCAGCGTAGGACAAATGATTGAATATGGCAAATTCAGTCAGTTGTGACGAAAGTGATTGCTCATTTTTTTCGTTGCGGAACAAATCAACAATCAAATTGTGCGCAATGCGCATGAGCCACCCCGAAAATTTTCCGTTTTCAGTATATTTGCCTTGCTTGATGGTTATAATGGCCTTTACAAAAGTTTCTTGAAAAAGGTCGTCAGCTATATCTTCATTCTTTACATAATACAAAATATAGCTGTAAAGCTTTTGTTTGTATCGCTCCAGCAAACTGTCAAATGCCCAGTTGTCTCCTTCGGCAAATTTGTTCACCAACATTTCATCAGTGAACGTATCGTATTTTTTCATTACTCTGTAATTCGTTGGTTAGGCGTAATGTGTTTCGATAGGCTTTAGTTTTTTTGAGTGATACATGTCGCAAAAATAAGGAAATAAATTGAAATAAGAAATAATCTTCGTCAAAAAACATGAGCACTGTATAATAAATGTAATGATTTTGTATGTTTTTACTACTTTGTCCGTTTGCTGAGCAGTCTTTAATTGTACACATTATTATATATAGGATTTTTTTAGTGCGTTTTTTGAGAGTCCAAGATTACAAAAAAAACAAAATAAATCTCTGCAAAATATGGTAGGTTTCGAAATTAGTTATTATTTTTGTAACGAAAAAGTAACAAATCCTATGGTGACCCGGATGTTAATTTGTCGCATGCTTTGTTCCAGAAAGTTTCTTGTCTGGAAGGTGAAGCAAAGTATGAACGTTGATTGAAGGGAGGATGACTTTTGGATGAATAGTATGTTGAATCAAATACTATGAAAGGGTTGAGCAAGGCATATTATCTTGGTTACGCTGATTATATGCAGCATTTCTTCGATACAAAGGTACAGAAGATCTCGGTGAATGCCGGATGCACTTGTCCTAATCGAGACGGTACGGTAGGTTATGGAGGATGTACCTATTGCAATAACCAAACGTTTAGTCCGCTTTATTGCCAGGAACGTAAGAGTGTCAGACTACAGTTGGAGGAAGGAAAACTTTTCTTTTCAAAAAAATATCCAACAATGAAGTATTTGGCCTATTTTCAGTCTTACAGTAATACGTATGGCAATGTGGATGATTTGATTCAAAAATACGAGGAGGCCTTGTCGGTTGATGATGTGGAAGGACTCGTAATCGGGACACGGCCCGATTGTGTGCCGGATGTGTTGTTGGATTATTTTGAAGATTTGGCCCGAACAAAGTATGTATGCATTGAATATGGGGTAGAGAGCGTGAACAATGATACTCTGCGTCATATAAATCGTGGGCATGATGTAGATTGCGCTGCCGAGGCTATTATGCGGACGTCAAGTCGGCATGTACAGGTAGGAGTGCATTTTATATTGGGACTTCCAGGAGAGATGCATGACGATTGGATGGCGCAGGCGCGTTGGGTTTCGGCGCTTCCTGTCGACCTGCTGAAGTTGCATCAGTTGCAAATCGTAAAGGGGACGAAGATGGCGGCGGAATATATGGAAAATCCTGCTGCGTTTCATTTGTTCAGTCCTGATGAGTATGTGGAGTTGCTGGTTGAGTATTTGGAGATTTTGCGGCCTACGCTCGTCGTAGAGCGTTTTACATCGCAGACTCCGCCTGAATTGTTGCTGGCTCCTGATTGGAAACTGAAAAATTTTGAATTTGTAGAATTATTGAAGAAAAGAATGCTCTCGCTTCAAACATGGCAAGGGAGATTGTATGATGGATGACGAACCGGCGTATATGCGAATCTGTGTATGACGGTTCTGCGTCTTTTTGTTGTTTTTCTTATCGTCGTCGGGCGAAAGGACAGGCAACAGGTGTGAGAAAAAAGTTTAATGATTCAAAATTTAAAAAATATTAAAAAGGTGATAATAAGGAATAATAGTTGACAAATTAACAGCTTGCATTCTCAAAAAGGATTAATTTTGCATCTATGCGCACACGTGCTTTTGCAAAAACAAAATAAAAATAAACATAATAAATGATTTAATGTATGGAAAACCGTTTATGCAGAATGAGTAAATCACTGCTCGGCGCAGCCTTGCTGCTGTCTACTTGCGGTATTACGTATTCTTGCTCGGATGACTTGGATGTTTCCAGCTCTACGGGAGTGATGGGGAATAGCCTGTATGACGAGTTGAAGAGTACGCAAAAATTTAATTACGTTACACGTATGATCGACGACTTGGGCTTACAGGAAGTATTGGCTAAAACTGGTAGCCGTACAATGTTCGTGGCCGACGACGATGCATACAATGAATTCTTTAAAGACGGCAACAACGTCTTTGGAGTAAGTAAGTATGAGGATTTGACTGTATCGCAGAAAAAAATGTTGTTGAATTCTGGTATGCTTGAAAATGCCTACCTGTTGGAAATGATGTCCAACTTGGGAGGTACTTCTGGTATTACTAAGAATCAGTGCTTGCGTCAGCCTACTTCTGCAGCGCTGACCGATTCTGTTTCTTATTTTTCAGCAGATCAGTTGCCACGCAGCTACAATGAGCAAAGAGATGACAACGGAAATCTGGTAGAAACGGAATGGAATAAATATAATACGCCTGCCAGCGCTTTGCGCCCGGGTATGTATTTGGCTTTGGGCGATGCTGCTCCTATGATGAGCCATTTCATGCGTGGCCAGATGGCAGAGAACAGTATTACCGATGATGATGTTAATTTCATCTTGGGTAAGCAATCTGCAGGTACAGATGCGGCAGCCGTTGGTGAAGCCAGCTATATAAACGGTGTGGCAATCAAGGCTGACAAGCAGGATGTGGCTTGTATGAATGGTTACTACAACCAGTTGGAAAAAGTAATGGTCGCTCCGCAAAATATGGCTGAGGTTCTTCGTACGAACAGCAATACGCAGATATTTAGCCATATCCTGGACCGCTTCAGTACACCGGTTTACAATGCAAGTTTGACTCAGCAGTTTAACGCTTTGCATACGGAGGAGGAACAGGTTGACTCTGTTTTCCAGAAGAGATATTATTCAGAGCGCTCTGTCGGAGGAAATATTTTTGATACCAACCCGACCAGCGGTAAAGTATCTTCTGACTTGCTTTCGTTCGATCCCGCTTGGACAAGCTACAATGGCCCGAGTGTAAATTCTCAGCAAGATATGGCGGCAATGTTCGTTCCTAACGACGACTCAATGCTGAAATATTTTAATGAGGGTGGTGGTGTAGATTTTATAAATCGTTATGCACCGGGAATGAGTGGTACAGATGCCGCTTCGGTAATTAAGAAAATTGACCAGATTCCTTTGACCATAATCAAGGAGTTGATCAATAACTTGATGAAGTCCTCATTCAATGCTTCTGTTCCGAGCAAATATTTGACTATTATGAATGATGCTCGTGACCGTATGTTCGAGAATTTGAAGTTGGACGACGGTAGCGTTATTTCTGATGTCAATAGTTATAAGTCATTTATTGAAAAGTGTCTGTTGGCAAGCAATGGCGTAATTTATGTAACAAAGGGTGTGGTAACGCCTGCGTCTTACGCTTCAGTAGCCGGACCTGTTATTATTAGTGACAGTACGCACGTTTTCAGCTCTGTAATTACGGCTGATGACGGCTTTATCCAGGGTTCTTCTTATTCAAGCGCACCGTTGCAGCAGTATTTCAGCACATATATGAAGGCAATGCAGAGTCAGTTCACGCTGTTCGTTCCGACTGACGGAAGTTTGGCCAGTGGTTCTTATGTGGATCCTGCAACTTATGCTGCTGCTGCTAACCGCCGTTGCTGGGTATTTATCTATGACAATACGTCAACAAGTGTAATTCCTGTGCAGACTAAAGCTTATAACTATAATTTCAATACTGGTAAGGGTTCATTGCGCTCTCAGGATGGTCACCGTCCTTCAGCCTTGAGTAAGGCATACGGAACTGCCGATGCTGCAGCCGAAAAGAATATTTTGATTGAAATGGTTAATCAGCACCTGATTGTGCATGATCAGAATAACGGTGACAAAGGTGTATACAACGGACCTAAGTATTATCTTTCACGTTCTGGAGCACCTGTATATGTAAAAGAATTAGGTAATGATCCTAATCGTTTGGGTTCCGGAATGGTAGTGCAGGGCGGTTTCCAACTTTGGCGTAATCGCGTGCTGAATCTGACGGGAACAGCTGATGAAATGAAGAGTTCCGTATTCGAAGGCTATGATAAAACAGCTACGAAGAATACCTATGGTAACGGATACACCTATTTTATAGATAGTCCTATGGAGCCAACACTTCAGACTGTAGCTGATGTAATTCAGGATGATTCTTATAGTTCTGATTTCAGCAAATTCTGGGAATTGGCAAAAAAGGAATTCGATGAGTATGGAGATAAAGTGTTGGATGCAGCTGGATTAATTGATCCGAAGGGTTCTGAAACCGATCGCCAAAATCAGAGGAAGTTCTATTCTATTTTCTGGACGGGCGGCCGTTATGGTGGAGCTGGTTCACGTACAAACGTACAGATGTTCAACAACTATCGTTATACGGTATATATTCCGACGAATGCCGCTCTTGAGGCTGCTGTAAATGCTGGACTTCCTACATGGAAAACAATCGCTGAATATATTGATGCACATAAGGCCGCCGATGGCTCTTTGTCATCAGCTGACAGTCTTGCAGTTAAGGGTATGGCCGTTTACATTGCCAATTTCTTGAAGTATCACTTCCAGGATAATTCGGTTTTTGTTGATGAAGTAACCAATACAGGTGAGTATTCAACATCTTGTGTAGACAATGAAACCAATGCATACATTCCTATTACGGTAAAGCAGACTCCTAATCATATGACGGTGACTGACGCCTCTGGCCAAAGTGTAAACGTAAATAATAATGTGCATAATATCTTTGCACGTGATATGGAATTGAATCAACATTACATTAGTGCTACATACGTAAGCAGCAGTTCATATTCGGTTATCCATCAGATAGATGGTGTTTTGAATTTCGACAAAGCATTTGGCGGTAGCTATAATCGAAATTGGTCTGATGCCGCTGCTACAAAGGCTTTTGTAAAGAAATATAGAATAAGAAAATAATAAAATAATATTATGAAAAAGACCAAGTATCTACCGACTCTTCTATTGTGCTTTTGCTGTACGGCAGCATTTGCACAGAAGCGTATTTCCGGACACGTCTGGAATAAATCGGATGGTCCGGTAATTATGGCTAACGTAGTTGAGTTGGACGGTTCTAACCGTATTGTATCTGCAACTACTACTGACGTAAATGGTAACTTTTCAATGACGATTAAGAACCCGAACAACCGTCTGAAAGTTTCATACATCGGTTACGCAACACAAACCATGAAAATCGGCACAACTACTCGCTTTAACGTAAATATGCGTAGTAATACGGATATTCAGGAAGTTAAAGTAACGGGTCAGCGTACTGTGCGTTCCAACGGCATGGTAATCCCTAAAAAGGAAATTTCAGTAGCATCACAGTCGCTGAACATGGACGAGATGGCCGGACTTTCTTTTGAAACAGCAGGTGAAGCCTTGCAGGGACAGATCGCAGGTTTGGACATCGTCGCTAATTCTGGTAACCTGGGTTCTGGTACAAGTATGCGTTTGCGTGGTACCTCTTCTATTAATGGTAGTCAGGAACCGCTGATTGTAGTTGATGGCTATATTTTGGAAGACTATGATGATTCTGATCTTGATTTGACCAACTTGGATGATACTGAGCAGTTTGCAACGCTTTTGCAGGTCAATCCGGAGGATATCGGCGAAATCAACGTGTTGAAGGATGCTGCCGCAACAGCTATTTGGGGAGCACGAGGAGCTAACGGTGTATTGGAAATCAAGACGCGCCGTGGTTCTCGTGGAAAGACACGCGTGAATTTCTCATATAAGTTTACGGGCTCATGGCAGCCGGAAGGAATGGACATGCTTTCCGGTGATGAGTATACCATGATGTTGAAGCAAGCATATTTCAACCCCAAGCAGAGTGACTATGCTGCCGATATCGTTGAGTTGGCTTATAATCGTGACCGTACGGCTTATTACGGAAACTTTAATAAAAATACTGATTGGATCGACGAGGTTACTCAGTTCGGTCAGGCACATAATTATAATGTAACATTGAGTGGTGGTGGTGAAAAAGCCTTGTTCCGTATTTCAGGAAGCTATGACCACGAAACGGGTACCATTATTAAGCAGGTACTTGATCGTTTTACCACATCTTTGGCGTTGGACTACTATGTGTCAGACCGTATCAAGTTCTCTACAACATTCCGTATGAACTACACGAAGAATGTTAAGAACTATGGTGACATCTTGGCACGTGCTTATCAGGCAATGCCTAATATGGCAGTATATCGTAATGAATATGTACCAACAGCAGATGGCGTAGGTTACTATCGTGAAACCGATGAATATTTCAAGATGTTCCCGACTGCAGCTGACTATGGTAATGTTAGTGACGGTTATTCCTCAAAGTATTTGAGTGATATGGTAAGCAACGGTAACCCCGTGGCAATTGCTAACCTTTCATGGGAAAAAGAGTCTACTTATACCATCAACCCACAGTTCTCAATTGAATACAAGTTCTTGGGTAAGGACGCTTCTGAAACCCAGTTGGATTATACCGGTGAGGTTTATCTGAATGCATTTACAAAGACCAACAATAACTACTATCCAGGAACCTTGGTTTCAAATTCATGGTATGTGGATGGAGGTATCGACATGGCTGCTAATACAGAGCAGAAGACCTTTGACTTCCGTACAAAACATACCTTGTTGTTCCGTCCTCATTTCGAGAACGAAAAGCATCAGTTGCAGGTTTTGGGCCGTTTCGAGTTGGATACAAACAACAGCATCAGTCAGTATCTTTCACAGTCTGGTGTAGTGGGCGGTACCGATGCATTTGTTGACGCATATGTTCGCAATATGTGGACCTCTACCGGAAAAGGTCACTCAATGAACTACATTGGATCTTTGCACTATGCTTACAGTTCTAAGTATATTGTCGACCTGACGATCCGTGCCGATGGAAGTACGCGTTACGGTAAAGGAAACAAATGGGGTTATTTCCCAGGTATTTCCGGACGTTGGAACATGAGCGATGAAACGTTCTTCCAGCCGTTGCGTAAAGTCATCAGTACTTTTGGTATCCGTGGAGGTTGGGGTGTCAATGGTAACACTCTGAGTTCAGAAGGATTGATGTACAACAATTATTCTTCAATAGGAAACTACGGTTCAAACAACATCCTTTGGGGTGCTATTGCTCCGGACAACCTTCGCTTGGAGATGATTCGTTGGGAAAAATCAAAGTCATGGAACGTTGGTGTAAACTTGAACTTCCTCGAAGAAATGTTGCAGTTTGACTTCAACGTGTATGATAAGAAAACAACCGACTTGTTAATGCAGAATCGTAAGATTCCTTCTTCAACCGGTTTCTCTTCATTGTCATGGGCGAATGTCGGTGAGATGGAAAACAAGGGATGGGAGTTGTTCTTCAATACCAATGATATTTGCAAAATAGGTAAGTTCTCAATGGTTGTTCGTGCTAACGTCGCACAGAATATCAACCGTATTAATGAGATGGATCCCACCGTGTTGGCAAGTATGAATGCAGAATTCAACTATACCAATGAGAACTATCTGAGTCGTGTTCAGATTGGTAATGCTTTGGGTGGTATTTATGGATTCCGTTACAAGGGCGTTTATCGTTTCGACTACGATCACAGCGGATATGGTAAGAACACAGATTATACTAATACCGCAGCAGCAGCTGAGGCAAGCGGTGATAATTATACCTGTCCGGTAGCTCGTGACGCCAACGGTAACATTATTTATGATGCCAATGGTAATCCCCGTCACATGATATTCAACTATGGCGGTGTAAATTATGAATTCCAGGGTGGTGATGCAATCTATGAAGATATCAACCACGATGGTCAGATTAACGAATTGGATATTGTATATTTGGGTAGCTCTAACCCGAAAATCAGTGGTGGTTTCGGATTTGACTTTAAGTATGGCCGTTGGACCTTGAAGACTAACTTCAACTTCCGTATCGGTAATAAGATCGTGAACATGGCTTTGATGAAGGCTGAGGACATGATGTACAACCGTAATCAGGCTACTTCAGTAAATGCTCGTTGGCGCAAAAATGGCGATAGAACCGATATGCCGCGCGCTTTAAACAGCGCAGCTGCTGATGGTAATGTTTACAACGCTTTGGCAAGTGACCGTTACGTATCTTCAGGTGACTATCTCCGTTTCCAATATTTACAGTTGTCTTATCGCGTTCCAGAAAAATTCTTGAAGAAGTACGGACTTCGTCAGTTGAATATTTCTGCATCTGGTAACAACTTGATTTTCTGGTCTAAATATAGTGGTACAGACCCTGATCATTCTCAGTCAGGTTATGGTCCTACCATTGATGATGCACAAACTCCGCGTTCGCGCTCATTTACGGTTAGCTTGAATGTTGGATTCTAATAGATAAAAACAATGAAAAAAATTGTAAGAAATATCATATTGATGTCAGGAGTCGTTTCTCTGATGAGTTTGACTTCCTGCGAAGACTTCCTTACGCTCTATCCAACAGATAAGATTACCGAACAGGAGTTCTGGCAGGATAGAAATGATTTGGAGAGTGGATTGGCGGCTTGCTATTATCAGATGGAGAAGAGCGACATTACAAACCGCATATACGATTGGGGCGAGTTCCGTGCCACGGATAATGCTGCGTTGAGTGATGCCAGCAATACCTCTATCAGTAATTTGCAGGCTGGAATTTTGCGTCCCACTGAAAGCATGTTTGACTGGGCTCCGTTTTATACGGAAATCAATTATTGTAATAAAGTAATTGAGCACGGACAGGAATTGTATGATTCTAAGAAGGATGTAAGTTTGACATCCAGCGTATGGAATGCTTACAAATCCGAAGCTGTGGCAATGCGAGCTTTGACTTATTTCTATTTGGTTCGTGCTTATCGTAACGTACCTTTTGTAACTAAGTCAATCAGTACTGACGAGGAAGCAATGAGTGCTGAAAGCCAGTTGCCGCAAACAGATGGCGTAATTATCTTGTCTAGCATGATTAATGATGTGGAGGGTGTAAAGAATACTCCTCAGCGCAATTTGGGTAATTCTGTATACAACAAGGGCCGCATCACGGAAAAAGCAATTTATGCTTTGCTTGCTGACATGCGCTTGTGGAGAGCTTGTATGTTGAAACATGCGACAGACAAGGCCAGCGCCGGTTACATCAAGGATTCACTCTTTAACGGAATCAATGTGGTAACCAAAGCCGATTCTATCGTGAAGGCTGACTTGCAGGCTGCCGTAGATTATTCTCAGAAAGTCATCGATTTGATGAATGAGGAGTACAATAAGGAGAATAAGAATCCGATTACCGGTGAGGTTGATCGTGTTTCCGACTATCCTTTGTATCAGCAAAATTCGACCGGTGGCGGTAGTGGAGATATGCCCTACTATTATATCTTTGGTACAAAGAATTCGCTAGAAAGTATATTCGAGCTTCAGTACGATGCTACGAATCAGTCGAATAGCGCAATTACAAACTATATTAAGTCTGTCGCATTCTCATCAATCAGTACGATGAAGGTCGCTTCTGGTTTGTATGGTTCTATTGGTAGTTTGAATCCTTCAACCGGATTTGGAAAAACCGATATCCGCGCGGCAGAAACGGTTCGTATGATAAAGGGTGAGAGCAATACCTATGTATTGACTAAGGGAATTGCTAATAACGTTTCACCTCAGGATTATACGGATATGTCAGAGGGAGCTGATTATTCAATGCGTTCTCAACTCGATCCTAACTTTATAATTTATCGCCTCTCTGATGTGATGATGATTCAGGCTGAAGCTCTTGTACGCCAGGCCTCTGATAAGGCAACCATGCGTAAGGCCTTCAAACTTGTAGTAGAGTTGTTTAAGCGTAACAATCCTGGAGCCAGCAAGACTTCGACTGATCCTAACTACATTGCGTGGATGACTGACAATTATGTCGATAACCTGTCAGATGGAAATGTGCCAGATCAGGCAACAATGTTGAATTACGTGTATGCAGAGCGTCAGCGTGAGTTCGTAGCCGAAGGAAAGCGTTGGTTCGATTTGGTCCGTATGGCCGAAGCTGATAATTCAACGTCGGGTGCACTCGAGCTGATGGGCGCAACTAAGGCAGTAAGTGCTCAGTTGGCTGAGATGATGTCTTTCTATAATCCTGTTTATTCAGAAGAATTGAAGGCTAACGAGAATTTGGAACAAAATCCTATATGGGTAAACAATTAAAAATCAGCTAAAATGAACAACAAGTTTTCTATAAATAAACTGGTTACCCGATGCTTGGGCAGTTTGCTCTTATTGGGTGTTCTGTTCGGAATGAACAGCTGTAAGGATGAAGTGGACACTTCCAACATGTTCACAGCAACCGAGCAGTCAATCTTTGAGTATATAGATTCTGTGCCGGAATATTCTTCAATGGCTTACATCTTCAGACAGGTAAAACTTGGAGAAAAAACCGATGCATCTCCTTTATCAAGTGTGTTGGCAGCGTATGGTAATTATACCTGCTTCCTTCCGAATGATTCCGCTGTGGCAGAGTACGTAAAAACTTTGCATAAGGATACGACTGATGTACATTATCTTTCTTATGATGAAATGAAGCAGATTGCTTATTCTTGTATTATTGATAATGGTACGTCTACAGCTTATACGTATTCAAATTTCCAGACAGACGGTTCACTTCCTTTGTCCAATTTGGCAGACCGTCAGTTGACAGTAAAGCGTGATACAACTGATAAGGGAATTTACATTAATGGTACTTCAAAATTGACTTCTTGGAATATCAAGACTTCAAATGGTTATATTCATACGGTTAATGCAGTTATTTCTCCCTCAACCAGTTCTGTGTCTGAATTGGTCGCAGAAGCTGGAAATATGCGAGTAATGGCATATTTGCTGGAGTTGACTGGATGGTACACCACCATTGATAATACCGATTATGACCACGAATATGAAGAGACAGACCATGAAGAGTATGAGACTCAGGTAATTTCTTCACAGCCAAACACGAAGTTCGCTATTCCGCAGCGTCGTTATCTGGGATATACTTTGTTTAGCGAAACTGACGATGTCTATGCTCGTGCATTGGGTATCACCATTCCTGATGGAGAATTGTCTGATGCTACGAAGAATGAAATACTTGCTGCACTGAAGGTTAAGGCAGAGAGCGTTTATGGAACTGCAGAAGAAGGTAATTATAAGGCTGCTACAAATGCAATCAACCGTTATGTGGCTTACCACCTTTTGCCCGGACGTTTTGCTTATAACGATTTGGTGCGCCACTATAATGAGTATGGTTATAGCTGGGGTAGTGATGCAGTTAATCCGCAGTTGCAGAATTTCTCAGTAGACGTATGGGATTATTATTGTACTGCAGGTCAGGATCGCTATCTGCTGAAGACACTTCAGGTACCCAGTGGCGAGCATGAAATTTATTTGAATCGTAAGAGTGAGTATAATGATGAGCGTGACGGCGATTATCAGGAAGTTAGAAATGTTGTACCTGGTCTGTTGATTTCTGCAGACAATGGAGAATACGACAACAATGCGAGCAACGGTATGTATTTCCCCATTAGTACCGGTGACAAGTTGTTGATGTATGACTGGGATGTGAAAAATAGAGTCTTGAACGATCGTCTGCGTATTGATTTGGTTGCTATGTTGCCGGAGCTTATCTCCAACAATTTGCGTGGCAAAAAGTACAAGGGAACATACAACTATGAGGTATTCCCGGTTGGATTCTTTGATAACATCATCGATGAGTCTGAAGAGACAAATATTACCTATCTGATTAATACCGGATCTGCCGGTTGGCGTGACTATCAGGGTGATGAGTTTCTTTTTGCCGGACTGTTCGACTTTACGCTGAAATTACCCCCTGTACCTGTTGATGGTACGTACGAAATCAGAATGGGTACTTCTAATAACCCGAACCGTGGTATGGCCCAGATTTATTTCGGCGAATATAATAATATGAAACCGACTGGTCTGCCTGTTGATTTGCGTGTAGGTGCAACTCAGGAGTTCCGTAACAGTATCTCATGGGTGGCCGATGCTGATGCAACGGATGAAAACGATATTATTCAGAATGACAAGAATATTCGTAACCATGGATGGATGAAGGGTCCTTATTACATAACGGTATGTAATGGTAAGGGTGATTCACCTCTTCGTGATAACATCAGTGGTTATAGTACACCTTGTATGAGAAAGATTATCGGAACAGCCGACATGAAAGCAGGCGTACAGTATTACTTACGCTTTAAGACCTGTTTGAATGACCCGACGTCAGAGTTCTTTGTTGACTATTTCGAAATTGTTCCGAAGAGTATTTACAATGGAGTTGATCCGGAAGACATTTGGTAAAATAAAAATCTCGAAAAACGATGAATAATAATAATAAATTAGTGGCTTTAATGCTTGGTGCATTCGTCATGGCAGGATTTAATTCCTGCTCTGACGACCACTTTGACGTAGTGGGAAGTGGATCAAACTCCACATTGTGGCAGACAATTGCATCTACCCCGGAACTGTCCGACTTCAAGGAGATAGTTGAAAAGACTGTCAATATGAGCAATGAGAATGACAGTAAGACGACTACTACTTTCGATCGTCTGTTGGATGGCGAAACGCGTTATACGGTGTGGGCACCTAAAGACGGTACTTATGATGCCGCAAAGTATAAGGCTCTGCTGGAACAGGCCGAGCAATTAAAGACTTCAGATCCTGAAAAAGCGTTAGATTGTAATTATACCGTGCTTAATCAGTTCGTAAAGAACCATGTAGCCAATTTTAATTATGAGGCAAACGTTGGTGAGCAGACTGTGCGCATGAATAATAGCAAGGTGGCTGAGTATAATGCTTCAACCGGAACTTTTAATGGTGTTAAGTTGGATGCGACCTTAGCTTCTTTACCTGCAAAGAACGGTATGTTGCATGTCCTTGACGGTTATTCTCCTTATCGTTACAACATCTTGGACCTGTTTGAAAATACACCCGAACTTTCAGAAGTTTATGATTATATCGCCAGCCAGGATGTAAAAGAGTTCAACGAGAACATGAGTACTGCCGGTGGTACGGACGAGAACGGAAATATCCAATATATCGACTCCGTCTATACTACGACCAATGATCTTCTTATCAGCAGTAACGCATCAATTTCTGCGGAAGACAGTTTATATTTGGTGGTAGTGCCTACCAATGCAGGTTGGAATGATGCCATCAGTAAGGTAAAGTCTCTTTACAAATACAAGAGCAGTTACAAGTACCGTTGGGAAGATGAAGACGCAGTTTTCACTCAGACCAAGTCCGATTTGAATGCTGACAGTTTGAGCGAGGCAAATGCTCGTGCTGCCATTCTGACAAATATGTACTTCAGTGCCGGCCAGTTGGGCGACGATGTATATAATATGGATGATGCTGCAGTTATTCAGCAGATGACAACGGCAGATTCTTTGCTGACCACGACTGACATGGTTGTATACAATACCAATTTGGGTGGTGTGAATCCAATATTTGGAAGTGTTGTACCTGATACGGCAAGTAACGGATATGTATATAAAGTTGACCAGTTCAATTATACGATTGCCGGTTCTTATCAGCCTAAAATCACCATGGAAGGAAGTGATGCCAGTCTGTATTATGCAGCTAACAGCAACATGAACTTGGGTGGTAATATACAGGACAACGTTTTGACCTTGAATACAGATCAAATTGCGGCTGATACGGTTGTTCCCGGAGCATCAGCTTATCTGGGCAAGCAATATTTGCGCGTGGTACGTCGTAATAACAGTGAAGCCACAATTGATTTGAAGGTTTTCGATTTGCTCAGTGGAAAGTATGATGTATACGTAACGATGTTGCCCAGTAAGATTAACATCAACACAAATAGCGGTACAGATTGTGAAACTAAAGGAAATATGGTTGCAGCTACTTTGTTGGATGATGCAGGTGAGACAATAGCTACCAGTTCTAATCTTACGTATAGTGCGGATACCGTGTCAACGTTTAAGTTGTTCAGCGATCTGGAGATGCCGTATTGCTATACAGACATTCCTGATTTGGAATGGAGTTCAAGTGACAACCGTACATTTGTGCGATTGCGTTTGAAGATTCCGCGTAAGTCAGTCCAAGGCAGTAAGGCTGATAATATGGCTTTGAATATTTATGAGATTCGGTTTGTCCCCAAAGACTAATGATTGAACCCGTTTTATGAAAAATATTATGTATAATTCTATGAATGACAAGATAATGCAGGCAGTGCTACGGGCCGGTCTTTGCGTAGTCATGTTTTCAAGTGCAAGTTTGATGTTTGCACAGAACGAAACCGATGACACTGAAACCGAAACAGCAGTGGCTGCCCCTGCAAAGAAAGCAGCTGCACGTCCTACCGATAATTATGTGAAGAAAGCAATTACCGGTTATGTGTATGACGCCGCTACTAAGGAACCTTTGGCTGGTGCGCAGGTTCAGGCTTTAGCCGATCCGCGTTATGCGGCAATGACTGATGAAGATGGTAGCTATACGATTATGGTACCTGAGTTTGTGAGTGCCTTGTATGTATTCTGTCCGGATTACAACGGTGTGCAGATTGCCATACACGGTGACAAGAACCAGAATGCCAATCTTTATAGTGTAAAGGTTGATAATGCTTATCGCAACGGTACCGACCTTTCCATTGCACATCGTGCTTCAATTCGTAACAGCAGTGCCGTTACAATAGAGAACGATATTGAGAACAAGTTGAACGCTTCTGTCCGTACTATCACTCGTGGTGGAATGATAGGTCAGGGTTCGGCTTTGTTTATCGACGGTCTTAATTCACTTAATGCCAATTCACAGCCACTGGTTGTTGTAGATGGCGTGATTTGGGATATGCAGTATAACCGCGGCACTCTGCATGACGGTTTCGTCAACAGCCTCTTCAATATCATTGACCCTGAAGATATTGATGATGTCGAGGTTATCAAAAACGGTACCTCTCTTTATGGTGCCCGCGGCGCTAATGGCGTATTGGTTATCAAAACAAAGCGCGGTATCAGCCAGGCTACGCGTATTAACGTGCGTATCTATGGCGGTTACGAAATGACTCCGTCTACCATTAAAATGATGAACGGCGAACAGTATCGTAACTACGTAACCGAGTATGCCGGTACAACGCCAACCTTTGAGCAGAATGGTCGTGGTGATTATACAAGTATTCCGTTCCTGAACGATGATAAAAATTCTTTCTTCTACAATCTGTATCATAATAATACTGATTGGAGCAAGGATTTGTATAAGGGAGCATTTACGCAGAACTACCGCGTAAACGTACAGGGTGGTGATGATGTTGCTTTGTACAACCTTTCATTGGGATATACCAAGGGTGATGCCACCGCACAGCAGAATGACTTCAACCGTCTGAACATCCGTTTCAACACGGACATAAACCTCTTTACAAATCTGAAGACGGCGTTGGACATCTCTTATGTTCGTACGGCATACAACATTTATGACAACGGATGGGCAAGTGACTATACCGGTCGTCATATTTCCGCTCCTAATGTATTGGGCTTGATTCAGGCTCCGTCAATCAGCCGCACTGCCCATTATATTGTTTACGAGAATGGTCAGAATATCCTGAAGCCTTCTAATGACATGTCAGGTAAGAATTATACTGACGCCACCAATCCTTTCACGTTTGCTGAAGCATTGGGTGGAAGCGCACTTCCCAACCCGTACTGGATTCTGGAAAATGGTGAAGGTGACAACAAAAACTATCAGGAACAGACTCAGTTCTTGATCAATGTAGCACCTGAGTATAAGATCAATGACAATTGGAAGATTGGCGATCGTTTCAGTTACAGCATCGACCGTACGAACGAGAAATATTACGTTCCTAACAATGGTGTACCTGAAATTTATGTTGAAGGTTTGGGAACTATCCAGAGTATTGTTTCTTCACAGTTTGCCAAGGAAACTACATTGTTCAATGATTTCAACATCAACTGGAACCAGAAGTTTGGCGGTCACAACTTTAACGTAGTTGGCGGTTTCCGTTTCTCTTCTTACACCTACACAATCAGTAGTATCAAGGGTTACGGCAATACCAGTGATAAGATGCCTAACATCAGTGGTGGTTTGCAGTATAAGTCAAGTACCGGTCTGACAGAGAACTGGAAGAACCTGGCTTACTATCTGATGGCTGACTACAACTACAAGAACCGTTATTTCCTGAATGCCGGCGTAACGATGGAAACATCTTCACGTTTCGGTAGCGAGACTAAGGAAGGTATCAAGTTGGCAGGAGTAAAATGGGGCTTGTTCCCCACTGTACAGGCTGCCTGGGTTATGTCAGCTGAACCTTGGTTTACCACAACTGATGCTATCAACTACTTGAAGTTGAATGTTTCATATACTGAAAGCGGTAATGACGATATCGACAGCTATGCCAGCACAAGCTTCTTGAAAAATGTTACTTACCTGCAGAATGCAACGGGCTTGATTATGTCAAATATCGAGAACCCGCGTATTCAGTGGGAGACTACTCGCCGAATCAGTGGTAGCGTTCAGGCTAATTTCCTGAACAACCGTTTGATGATGGGTGTAGAAGTTTATCGTAGCAAAACCGACAATCTGTTGACCAAAAAGACCGTGAGCGATATCACCGGTTTCTCTGATATGTGGTCAAACGACGGTGCTTTGAAGAACATCGGTGCTGAGGTTTCTGTTAACGCAGTTCTCTTGAACAAGAAAGACTGGGTATGGCAGGCAGGATTCAGCGTAGGTCACTATAAGAATACCATTACCGACCTTCCCGAAGGTACTGAGATGAAGCTTTATGCTTTGGATGCAACCGGTAAGGAGACTGGTGATCCTACCATTATCAAGGGTTACACCTCTTCTATCTATGGCGAGAACAATATTCTGACTGCCGTAGGTAAGTCAGCCGGTGTATTCTACGGATACAAGACCGCCGGTGTGTTCTCTACCGACGAGGAAGCACAGTCTGCCGGAAAGTATGGTTATCTGCGTTATCCTACCGGTTTGGCAGATGCCAGCAAGTCTTATCGCAACTTCCAGGCAGGTGATGTTCATTTCATTGACCAGAATGGTGACGGTTGGATTTCAGAGGCTGATATGGTTGAAATCGGTGATCCTAACCCCGATATTTATGGTAACTTCTTTACTTCTTTGACCTGGAAGAACCTTACTTTGGACGTATTGTTCAAGTATTCTTTGGGTAATGACGTATTTAACTATCAGCGTATGCAGCTGGAGAGCGGCAACTCTACCTGGAACCAGACAACTGCAGTTGTTAATCGCTGGACACATTCCGGACAGATTACCAATGTTCCGCGTACCGTTGATCCCAACAGCTCAAGTTGGGTGAACAATGAGCGCTTCTCCGACCGTTGGATTGAAGATGGTTCTTATTTGAAACTGAAGAAAGTACGTTTGAGCTACCGTATTCCTGTTTCTGCTTCTTGGCTGCAGGGTCTTGCCGTATGGGGCGAAGCCAACAACGTATTCACAGTGTCTAAATATTTGGGAGTTGATCCTGAAGTATCTTGCGGAAACAGCGTGCTGTACCAGGGTATTGATGCCGGTTATCTGCCGCAGAGTCGTAACTTCAACCTGGGCGTAACCATTAACTTGTAATCTATGCGAATCATGAAAAAGAATTCAATTATAGGCTTATGCTTAGGCCTGCTCACACTTTCTGCAACGTCTTGTTCTGACATGTTGTCTCCCGACATGTCAGGACGAGCCAACATCGGACTGTTTGGTACTGACACTGTATATTCTTATCTGGGTATTATGAAGAGTATGCAGAATATTGCAGAACGTCAGGTAATTTTGGGAGAATCTCGTGGCGATTTGGTGACTACCACGGAGTATGTTACTGATTCTGTCAACAACGTAGCCATGTTCAATAATCCCAGTAATGGCAGCTGCGCGTTGGTAAACCGTGGTGATTATTACAAAGTCATCAACCAGTGTAACCTCTATTTACACAATGTGGATACGGCTGTGACCAAAAATAATGTGAAGTACATGCAGAAGGAGTATGCACAGGTTGTTACGATGCGTGCCTGGGCTTACATGATGCTTGTACAGAACTATGGCCGTGTTCCGTTTATTACTGAGCCTGTAACCAACTCCAATACCGGTTGGGAAACCAATCCTCCTTTGGGATGGGCTACGGTTGACAATCTGCTTGACCTGCTTGAAGGCAGCAGCAAGGAACTTACCAAGGCTGTGGCTATTGAACAGTCAATGGGTCTTCCCAGCTACGGAACGTATAATACGGGTGCCGTTTCGGTTCCTTCACAGTCTTGCATGTTCCCGTCGCAGTTAGTATTGGCTGATCTTTACCTGCTGCGCGGAAAGGATGTATCAGACTTTGAGAAAGCCGCCCAGTATTATTATGATTATCTGGAGAAGAATAAGACTGACTTTGATCCGGGCGTGCGACGGGCTGTTTATACAGCAAGTTATAATCCGCCTCATGTAACCTTTATGTCGGCAAACAGTGGATACAGCAATGCTTTTACCAATTATGAAGATCAGGATATTATTACCCAGATTCCGTCGGCAGCCAACAGTTCTTTGGGTACAGTGCTGACCAGCGTGCAGAACATCTTTGGTTTCTCAACCTCTTCCAGCCAGTCAACATCAACTTCAGTTGGTGATGGTGATTCTGAAAGCTATGAGACCTCGGGTAGTATTACGGCATCGGCTGACAATACCTATCGCCAGTTGGCTCCTTCCAATTCATACGTAACCCTGAACAAGGTGCAGACTTACCTGGGTAGTGACTATACGACTCCGGCTGCTACCGACCGTTATCTGTATTACACCTGCGGCGATGCGCGAATCGAGCAATCGGCTTCAGAGTATCGAATCTTTACAAACAATACGCTGACCCGAAACCGTTTCATCGAAAAGTTCTGTTGGAAGGAGTCTTTCCACTATGCTTTGCCGATGTATCGTACGTCTGTCGTATTCTTGCGCTTTGCTGAAGCTGTTAACCGTGCCGGTTATCCGGAATATGCATTCTCTATTCTGCGTAACGGTTTGAATCCGGATCATGTGGCCAAGTTGACAACCCGTATTGATACGGTACGTAACGATGCAGGTGAAATCACCGCTCTTAAGCGTGTATATGCCGTTGATTCAATAGCTGATCAGATGTATGCTACTCCGGGTGAGTTGCGTCGTGCGCAGAACGTGCCCTGGTTGGATTTCAGCGACGAAAAGTGGGCACAAACGGGTGGTATTCATGCCCGTGGCGGTAGCGTACTTGATGACAATGACACCATGTACACCTACCAGAAGATGGTGGCTCAGAAGATTGCCGATGAGCAGAGCCGAGTAAATCCGGCCAGTGCCTCAATGGTTAAGAAAATGGCCCAGAAGTTCCGTCAGACTATGGAGGACGAGAATCTGCCTGAAATTACCGAGGATGAGCCGGCAAAAGCCAAAGCTGTCGAGATTAATGCCGTTGAGGACATTATTGTCGACGAGTTAGCTCTGGAAGCTGCTTTTGAGGGTTATCGTTATTATGACCTGATGCGTATTGCCCGTCACAAGAACAACAACAATATCTTGCTGAGCGGATACGACCAGACCGATATGCCAGCTGCATGGAATGCTTCTGACTTCGGTACCCGCTGGATGGCCTGGAAGATTGCCCGTCGCGGTCTGGATTTGACCTCTCCGTACGAGAATCCGTCAGACTTGGGCGATGCTTCGCTCTACAACAAGTTGCTTGACCAGGCTAACTGGTATCTCGCCAACCCGGTATATTAATCGGAAGAGACCGATAAAAACCAGATAGAAAGGTGTGGCCTGCCTCATTGATGAGGTGGGCCACACTTGTTTTTTGTCCGGAGCGTAATGATATGCCGTAAGTGCAGGGGCGTTTTGGTTCGTGCCAGCGTAAGCCTCCTTTTTTCAGTATGATGAAAGCAGGAGTGTGCTTAACGGGGGTGCATGTGTCCAGGCGAAATATGTTGTCTGCCGGCCGTCCCGTTCTGTGCCGGATGATGTGCAATTGAATTTGCGGTTGTCCAGACCGAGGGCGAGGCATAGTCCTGTCGGTCGCATGCAAGTTCAGTGAGCAATAGTTGACACCTCCCGTAAGTGCATAAAACCTGTGATTTAGGTGTATTTTGGGGAGAGAGGGGAATAACAGACCGTAATGCCTGATTTTTTCAGTGTGCCGCAGACTGCGAGTGGGCGTTATGTAACCCGCTGTGTCCACTCTTTTCCTGAAAAAGAAAGCCCCGGCAGTCGGTCTGGCTGCCGGGGCTTAATGGTTGTATATTGTTCAGAGGAATGGATTAAATTATTTTCCTTTAGGGAATCAGTACCTTTTTACCGTTCATGATGTAGAGTCCGGCTGGCAGTTGACCGGCCGCTTTTTCTACCGACGTATGGCGCAGTAGCAAGGTGCCGTTGATGGAATAAATGTCAGCCATGCGGGTTGATTGCTGGGGGGTTGATATGGCTGTAATGCTTTGGTTGAACTTCAGGATAAAGTTGAGCAGGTTTTCCAGCATTTTTACCATCACGCCGACTTCGGTATATGAACCGTTAATCAGACTGCGCGATTCGTTGATAGCTGCGTTGAGCGCTTTTCCGGCCTCCGACTGGCGTTGTGCATCGGAAGCTTCGTCGAGCAGCAGGGTGGCTTCGTTGCACTTCTTGTATATTTGCAGGGCGGCCTCCATGTCGTCTGTGCTCTGTTCCAGTTGTTGTTGCAGGATTTTTGTTTCCTGAACCAATAAATTGGCCAGTTTTTTTACGCCTTCGTCATATTGGTCGCGCAATTCTTTTTCTTTGTTTTCGTAGTTTTTCAGCTGTTGTTCGTATTCCGCCTGGGCTTTTTTGTAGCCTTCGTAGTCCTTGTCAGCCCATAGTTGGTTCAGTTTTTTCTCATATTCGGTACGTATCTCAAACTGTTTGTCATAAAGGTCGCTGAGCATGGTCTGCAGCGAGTCTTTTTTTATCTGCCATTTGCTGTTGGTGTTTTTCAGGGTTGCTGTACCCTGGCTGGCCATTTTGTCCAGAAAATTGCGTATGGACGTAACGTTCTGGTATTGTAAACTAAGGTTGTTGATGTCGCGAATGACCGATTGCAAATCGGTGCTGGCCGTGTTGTAAATGGAGTCTCCGCGGCTTTCTGCCGCTTGTCCTGCAGTGCTGAAGCCTACTGCCATCAGCATAACCATCAGCAGGCGCGTAAGGGTAAGGTAGTGTTTCTTCATGGGCAAAAAATTTTGAATGATACATTTCAGTGCTTAAAAGTATAAAATTTAGCGGTAATAAGTGTATTTTCTTCTCTTCTTTTTGAAATGAGATTCATGGAAGTGTCCTTTTGCTATGGAAATTCCGGATGTAGATGTACTGGGATTCTTTGCGTGGGTGCGGAGGGGAGAAAATAACATTCCGTTTCTTCCTCTATAAAGTGCCGACTTTTTCAGACAAGGTGCCGGGTAGTTTTCATTAGGTCCGGAGTCCTTTTTGGGGTATGGGATGTTGCGAGGAAATTGTGAAGTTGCGTGCAGGGCCGTTAAGGAAGATACCGTCGTCATTACTGTTTTTTTTAGTGTTACAGCGCTTTTCTCCGTGAGGACGAAGGAAGGGCCGCATGATGCGTTAAAGGCCTTCAGGATAAAAAAAGTCCGCCCCGTCAAGGTTGGGGGCGGACTGGTAGGATATTGTGAGGTTGGTGTGGGCTATAAGTTGCCCAAATCGTCGTAGCAGGTTTGCAGGTAAGCCTTAGCGTAGTTGAGTCGCAGGGATGAGGGTTGTGGGCTTTCGGCGGTAACTTTTTCGCTGCTCAGGTCGAAAATGGTGTGACCGGTGGAATCCACGTAGCAGAATCCCCCCGCCCAGGTGTGCATGGCAAAGGGATAGGTGTAGCTTTTGCTCAGCACGTTGCGGCTGAAGCGGTAGTTGTTGTGCGGCAGGCGGAGCTGTCCCAGCAGGGTGGCGGCCAGGTCGCTCTGGTTGCAGATGGTGTTAATTTGTGCCGGAGCCTTTACGGCACCGCCAATCCACAGCATCGGAATGTGGCTCATGGCAATGTTGTTCTCGTTCATGTCCTGCGGATAGACAATGCCGTGGTCGGGCAGGCAGATGATGAGCAGATTTTTCCACATGGGCGTGCGCTTGAGCTTGTCCACCAACTGGCCCAGACAGTCGTCCACATAAGCCATGGCGTTGGCTTTTTCGTCGTTGGGAATACGGTGGTAGGGCACCTTCCACGGCTCGTGGCTGGCCAGCGTGAGGAAGCCGATGTGCCAGGGTTGCCGCGCGCTTCGGCGCGAAAGAATCATGTCATACAGCCGGCCGAAGGTGATTCGGTCGGTTACGCCCCATGCGTGTGTGCGGCGCTGCTCGAGTGGGAAGTCGGTGTCGCCATAGGTTTTCTGGTAGCCGGTGGACATGAGGTAGCTGTTCATGTTGGTAAAGTTGATGTCGCCTCCATACAGAAATTCCGTGTCATATCCGGCTTGTTGCAGCGAGGCTGCAATGCCGGGCAGGTGGCGCGTCTTTTCCGGAAGCTTCATCACGCTGGCTGTCGGGAAGGCCGGATAACCGCTCAGCACTGACACCGTGCCGCGGTCGGTACGGAAGGAGTTGGCGTAGCATTGTGTGAAGAAGATTCCCTCGCTGCAAAGCTGGTTGAAGCGCGGCGTAATGTCGGCCCGTGCGCCCAGCGGCCCTACAAACGTGCCGCCGAATCCTTCCATCAGGATGATGACCACATTGGGGCGCGTGGTGTTGAGCAGTTGCGGAACCTGCGTGTCGGCCGGCTTGGCCAGGTGGGCAAACAGGCTGGCGCGCTGCGTTTCGTCAAAGTAGTTGCACTGTTCGCTGAAGTCCTGCATCTTTCCGGCCGAGTAAAACAGACTGAAGGCCGGATTGACGGCCGCGTGGTTGCAGAAGGCGCGGTCGCTGTAGTAGACCATACCGATGTTGGCCGTGGAGCGGCCCACACCTCCGCGAATCATCAGGAAGAGCATACCGCCAGCCACGACGAGCAGGGCCGTAGTGCCGATGCGCTTGCGGCAGTATCCGAGTTCGGTGTTGGGCCAGGCCCATAGCAGCGCCTTAAACAGGCCAAAGGCTACGGCTATGATGACGACTGCGGCTGTCAGCAGATAGAGTGGCGTGACGCTTTGTGTGACGCCCTGCGGCGAGTCGAGGTAGTTGAACACCGTAGCGTCGAGCTTGAATTCCCAGAAGCTGTAGAGGCACGTGTCGGCCACCAGAATGACAGACAGCAGGACGGCTATGACGGCGGCATAAATGAGATAGAACTTGCGCAGTATTTTTTGCCAGTGAGGAGCCCATACGCTGACGGCCAGCAGCAGCCAGGGAATAGCTGTGAGATAGCCGGTGGTGGCCAGATCGAGCGGCAGGCCGTGCCAGAGAATGGCCGGCACGTCGGCTATGGAGCCAGACTTCAGGTAGGTGTGGTGGTAAGCAATAAAAAACAGTTTTGCCGCCAGGAAAAGCAGCAAAACTGTGATAAATATGCGGAACAGGGTGTAGAATCTTTTACGCATGTCAGTATATTTTTTACGGTGTCGGCAGGTGTCTGCTTTACAGTTGCTGCATGTCGTGCAGCCGTTTGTAGTAGCCTTCCTGCGCCAGCAGGTTTTCGTGTGTACCGCGCTCTACAATGCGCCCTTCGTAGAGTACGCAGATTTCGTCGGCGTTCTTGATGGTAGACAGGCGGTGGGCAATGGCGATGGTGGTGCGCGTCTTCATCAGGCGTTCCAGCGCTTCCTGTACGAGGCGTTCGCTCTCGGTGTCGAGGGCCGAGGTTGCTTCGTCCAGAATCAGAATGTCAGGATTCTTCAGTATGGCACGTGCAATGGAGATGCGCTGGCGCTGTCCGCCCGAGAGGCGGCATCCGCGGTCGCCCACCTTGGTGTTGTATCCCTCTTCGCTCTGCATGATAAAGTCGTGGGCATTGGCTATGCGGGCTGCCTGCTCCACCTGTTCGGGAGTGGCATTTTCCACACCAAAGGAAATGTTGTTATAGAAAGAGTCGTTAAAGAGGATTGCTTCCTGGTTGACATTGCCGATGAGTGAGCGCAGGTCCATAATATTGAGGTCTTTGATGTTGACCCCGTCAATGAGGATTTCGCCGCCTGCTACGTCGTGGAAACGGGGAAGCAGGTCAACCAGGGTTGATTTGCCAGAACCGCTCTGACCCACAATGGCAATGGTTTGTCCGCGCTTGACGGTCAGATTGATGTCGTGCAGCACGGGAGTGTTGGCGTAGCTGAACGATACGTGGCGGAATTCAATCTGGTTTTTCAGTTCTTTCAGGTGTACCGGGTTGGCCGGCGACTTAATCGGATTCTCTGTGTGCAGAATCTTGTTGATGCGCTGTACGGAGGCCATGCCTTTGGGAATGGCGTAGGAGGCCTTTGAAAAATCTTTCAGCGGCTGGATGATGCTGTAAAGAATCACCATGTAGAAAATAAAAGTCGGGGCGTCGATGTTGGAACTGTGAGAGAAAATCAGCGTACCGCCGTACCATAGTACCAGTACAATCAGGAATGTGCCCAGAAACTCACTGACCGGATGGGCTGATGCCTGACGAATGTTGACGCGGTTGGTGGCTTTCCGGAAGGCTTCGGTACATTCGTTGAAGCGGTTGTTCATTTTCTTTTCGGCGGTAAAAGCCTTGACGATTCGCATGCCGCCCAGTGTTTCCTCCAGTTGCGACATGATGTCGCTCAGACGCTCTTGAGCTTCCAGTGACTGGCGTTTGAGCTTGCGGCCAATCTTACCCATAATCCATCCCATCAGAGGTAGTACGATGATGGTAAATAAGGTCAGTTGCCAGCTGGTGTATATCAGCACACCGAAGTAGCAGATCAGCAGGATGGGGTTCTTGACCAGCATGTCCAGTGAACCCATTATGGAGTTTTCAACTTCGCCAACGTCGCCGCTCATGCGGGCAATGATGTCGCCTTTTTGTTCTTCGGAGAAAAATGAAAGGGGAAGTGAGGTGATTTTATGATAAATGGCCTGACGAAAGTCGCGTACGATTCCCGTACGGATAGGCACCATAATTCCGACCGAAGCAAAGTAGCAACTGGTTTTGAGGAGCGTGGTGACAATGAGGAAAAGACCGATGAGCAGCAGGGTGACAGAGGCGCCGTAATGGCTCATCAACTCGGTGGTGTAGTAATAGAGATTATTGACCGTAATGTCTTTGATGCTGATACCGGGTGTGTTCCATGCCATGAAACTGTATTTATGCTTGTCGATGCCAAAGAGCAGTTGCAGCATGGGAATCAGCGAGATAAAGGAAAAAACGTTGAGTACGGCTGAAAGCAGGTTGAATACCAATGCGCCTACCATGTATTTTTTGTAGGGCAGAATGTATTGTTTGATGGTACGTAGAAACTCTCTCATGATAGTGTCTGAGGGGATTGGTGTAAAGTAAAAAAGAATTATTTTCGTCCGAAGTCGGCGGGAATTTCTCCCCATGCTTGGGTATCCCACTTCAGTATACGAGTGGTGTAGGAGTTGTCGTGCAGCCAGCGTTCGGCGCGTTCAATAAGCTGGTGTACGGTTTCCGTACTATCGTTGCGCGCCAGCTTGGTCTTGCATTTCTTTCCTTTTACCCACAGTTGGGCGTTGCGCGAGTCGCTGTAAATGACCATGTCGTCACGCTGTTGCTGCTTGAGCAGAGCCAGGGCATGCACGATAGCCAGAAACTCACCAATGTTGTTGGTACCTTTTATCGGACCATAGTGAAAGACCTCCTCACCCGTTTCCAGATTGACACCGCGGTATTCCATTTTTCCCGGATTGCCGGAGCAGGCTGCGTCTACAGCCAGAGCCTTGGCTTTGACTTCAGGAGGGAGGGGGAGTACGGTGTCATGACGATAGTCGGGGGGATTGGTGGGCATGTCCGACTTGGGGCGTACCGCAGGCTGTTTCCTGCGGGTGGGCAGAGGCGGAGGTTCCTGCGCAAAGGCTTGACGGGCTTCAGCCTCGGTCGGAAAAGATTTGAAGCGCGCAGCGGCAAATCCTTTGACTTGTCGCTCGCACTCCATCCAAGAGGTGTAGATGCCGGGCTTTCGGCCCTTCCACACTACATAGTATTTGGTTTGTTTAGCCACAGTTCGCTTACATTCGTTCCGGCATTTCGATACCCAGCAGTCCCATGCCCAGGCGAATAACCTTGGCTACGTTAGCTGAGAGGACGAGGCGGAAGAGCTTCTTCTTTTCGTCGGTTTCTTTCAGAATGCTGAAATCGTGGTAGAACTGGTTATATTCTTTTACCAGATCGTAACAGTAGTTGGCAATGGTGCTTGGGCTATAGTCTGTGCCAGCTTGTTTTACGACAGCTGCAAAGTCGGCGATATGCTGTACGATTTCTTCTTCTTTCAGACTCAGTTCAATGTCGTTCGGGAGTTCTTCAGGTACTGTAACGCCTGCTTCGGCGGCTTTGCGTAATACGCTGCGGATTCGGGCGTAGGTATATTGGATGAACGGACCCGTGTTGCCATTGAAGTCAATACTTTCGGCCGGGTTAAACAACATATTCTTGCGGGCATCCACTTTGAGTAAGAAATACTTTAGGGCACCCATGCCGACGATGCGGGCAATTTCGTTTTTCTCCTCTTCGCTCATGTCGGTGAATTTGCCCATCTCGTCGCTGGTCTGGCGGGCCTGCGATACCATTTCGGCTATCAGGTCGTCAGCATCAACCACGGTGCCTTCGCGGCTCTTCATCTTTCCGTTCGGGAGTTCTACCATACCGTAAGAGAAGTGCACGAGGCTCTTGCCCCATTCAAAGCCCAGACGGTCAAGCAGAATGGAGAGCACCTGAAAATGGTAGTTCTGTTCGTTGCCGACTACATAAATCATTTTGTTGATGGGGTAGTCCTGGAAACGCAGTTTGGCTGTACCGATGTCCTGAGTCATGTACACACTGGTACCGTCAGCACGGAGCAGAAGCTTTTCGTCCAGTCCGTCCTTGGTCAGGTCAGCCCAAACGGAGCCGTCTTCTTTTTTGAAGAACAGATTGTTTTCCAATCCTTTCAGTACAACTTTTTTCCCTTCCAGATAAGTGTCGCTTTCGTAGTATATCTTATCGAAGCTGACGCCCAGATTCTTGTAGGTCTCGTCGAAACCGGCATAAACCCATTCATTCATTTTTTTCCACAGGCCACGTACTTCGGGGTCGCCCTGCTCCCATTTAACCAGCATTTTGTGTGCCTCGACAATCAGCGGAGCCTCGCGTTCGGCACGCTGTTTGGCTGTTTCCTCATCCAGTCCCTCAGCCTGGAATTTGGCTGTCAGCTCGGCCACCTGTTCGCGGTAGTGTTTGTCAAAGGCCACGTAGTAGTCACCAATCAGGTGATCACCTTTCTTTCCCGAGGTTTCAGGCGTTTCGCCGTTTCCGTATTTCAGCCAGGCCAACATGGATTTGCAGATGTGGATACCGCGGTCGTTGACAATATTGGTCTTGACCACTTTGTTTCCGTTGGCAGCAATTACATTTGCCAGAGCCCATCCCAGCAGGTTGTTTCTGACGTGACCCAGATGGAGGGGCTTGTTGGTGTTGGGTGAGGAGTATTCAATCATCACCAGCGGTGACTCTTCAGTAGGAGCTACAATACCGTATTGTGCATCGTGATGAATGTCGAGCAATAACCCAATCCAGCTGCTTGAGGATATGGTGAGGTTCAGGAATCCGTTGACAGCATTGTATTTTTCGATAAGTGGAGAGTTTGCGGCCAGATATTCTCCAATTTCGCGGGCTGTGTCTTCCGGCTTTTTGCGTGAAATGCGCAACAGGGGAAACACGACCAGCGTCAGGTGGCCTTCAAATTCCTTTTTTGTCTTTTGCAGCTGGATCTGGTTTTCAGCAGCTTCTTGTCCGTAGAGTGTCTTAATGGCAGAGGCTACGGCTGCGGTAAGTTGTTGTTCTATTTTCATCTTTGCTGAATCGTATTTTCGAAATTATAAAAGTGGTACAAAGTTACGATTTTCTTTGCAGTTATGAAGCTATTTGAAAACGGAATCCGCGTATTGAGATGATTATTATGACTTTTTTGTACCTATGAAAACAGCCGGCTCGCCTGGGGCGGGTCGGCTGTATATTGGGCTGACGCTGCGGCCATCGTGTGGTTGTGTGACGGCCGGATGTCATGCTGAATTACTTCTGGAGATATTCAGTTACGTTTTTCTCGATGCGTGCTGCTACGTCCTCAGCGCCGGCTTTGTTGAATGTTTCGCCGGTGATGTGTTCGTAAAGTTCAACGTAACGGTTTGTGATGCTTTCTACGATTTCGTCGGTCATTTCCGGTACCTGCTGGCCTTCTTTTCCCTGGAATCCGTTCTCCATCAGCCATTCGCGTACAAATTCTTTGGAGAGTTGTTTCTGCGGTTCGCCTTTTTCAAAGCGCTCTTCGTAGCCTTCGCTGTAGAAGTAGCGGCTGGAATCGGGAGTATGGATTTCGTCCATCAGATAAATCTTTCCGTCGTGCTTGCCGAACTCATATTTCGTATCCACCAGAATCAGACCGCGCTGGGCTGCAATCTCCGTACCTCTCTTAAAGAGGGCCAGGGTATATTTTTCCAGAATCTCATATTCTTCCGGAGTAGCCAGGCCGCGGGCCAGGATTTCTTCCTTGGAGATGTCGGCATCGTGTTCGCCGATTTCGGCCTTGGTGGTCGGAGTGATGATAGGCTCGGGGAAGCGCTCGTTCTCGCGCATGCCTTCAGGCAGTTTTACGCCGCATATTTCGCGTACACCGCTTTTGTAAGCGCGCCAGGCGCTGCCGCATAGATAACCGCGTACAATCATTTCAAGTGGGAAACCCTCACACATGACGCCTACGGTTACCATGGGGTCGGGAGTTGCCAGTTTCCAGTTGGGGCAGATATCCTGTGTGGCATCCAGAAATTTGGCTGCTATTTGGTTAAGCACCTGTCCTTTAAAGGGAATGCCTTTGGGCAGAATGACGTCGAAAGCTGAAATACGGTCGGTGGCTACCATAACCAGGCGGTCGCCAATGTGATATACGTCACGTACTTTGCCGTGATATACACTTTGCTGTCCGGGAAAGTGGAAATCGGTTTTTGTCAATGCTTTCATTACTAAAATGTTTTTATGGTTTTTATGCTTTTGTCTTTTCTGTGGGATTCTTTTCGGCCTGTCTTTGCAGTGCGGCTTCGCGTTGTTTCTTTTCGTCGCGTTCGTAGGCTTCAACGATTCGGACTACCAGTTTGTGGCGTACAATGTCACTTTTGTTCATTTCGATGATGCGTACGCCCTTCACGTTGTGTAGGATTCGTACGGCTTCAACCAGTCCGCTGCGCTGAGTTGACGGCAAGTCAATTTGGGTACGGTCGCCCGTAACAATCATTTTTGTATTGTTGCCCATGCGCGTCAGAAACATTTTGATTTGGGCCGTAGTCGTGTTTTGCGCTTCGTCCAGTATGACCACCGCATCGTTCAGTGTGCGGCCGCGCATGAAAGCCAGCGGGGCAATCTGGATGATGTTTGTGTTCATATATTCCTGCAGTTTGGCAGGAGGAATCATTTCTTCCAGCGCATCGTAGAGAGGCTGCAAATAAGGGTCAATCTTTTCCTTCATGTCGCCGGGCAGGAAACCGAGTTTCTCGCCGGCTTCTACGGCAGGACGGCTAAGAATGATTTTTCGTACTTCCTTATTTTTCAGGGATCTTACGGCCAGGGCTATGCTGGTGTAGGTTTTGCCCGACCCTGCCGGACCGATGGCAAACAGCAGGTCCGACTGGTTGAAGGCCTCTACCAGTTTGCGCTGGTTTTCGCTGCGTGCCGTAATGGGTTTCCCCGTGGTGCTGTATACGATAACGTCTTCGGATGTTTCGGTTCCGGGCAGCGTGTGCTTATGGCGTATGACGTTGAGTATGTCCTCTTCGTTCAGCTGATTATAGCGTACGACGTGCTGCTCCAGGGCGTGCACATAATCCTCGAAATCGGCAATGTCTTCTTCCGACCCGATGATTTTCATGACGTTGTCACGGGCCACAATGCGCAACTTGGGACAAAGGGCCTTCAGCATCCGTAGGTTGGCATTGTTGATTCCATAAAATATTACGGGATCGGCATCCTCAAGTATGAGGTGTTTCTCTATCATCCTTTGTTTTTTCTGCAAAAATACACAGAACTCGTGACATTTCGGCATTATTTGCAGAAATATAAAAGAGATTTGTGCTTTTCCGTAATTGGCTTGCCACGTGGTGCGGAGGGGCGTTTCGGATGAAAAACGGTTCGCATTTTTTAGCACCAATTCCGTGGAAGTATGTTTCCGCATGTCAACTATTTTGTGTACTTTTGTTTGCCAAATGAGGGTAAGGTCCGTTGGGGGAGCCGCTCTTGTTCGGATTTATGCGAGGACCTGTCTGGTTGAATAAACATGGAATATTTGAATAAGCAAAAGCGAATAGGCAAAAGATATTTTCTGTATGGATTTGTGGCCATGGTGATGGTGCTGTCCATATCCAAATGGGTGTATAACAAATATTTTGCTACGGTTGAGGAAAAGAATCCTCCTGCCATTACGGTGCGGGAGCTTGATTCCATTGACGTGCAGCGTATTCGGATGGATTCAATGCTCAGTCTGCCCCGAAAGGCCTTGAAGCTGACCGATGCCCACGGAAAACCGGTCAAGAATCGCATTTACAGTGTGCCCGACTTCGGGAAGACTTTTCCCGACCTGAATGACTTGCAGCTGACCACGGCCGAGCGTCTCGGCGTGCCCCCCGTGCCCAACCGTGCGGCTGCCAATCACAACAAAAAACATCTGGTTTACATAGCCGATAATCCGTTCTATCATGTGCAGCCGCTTTATCAGTCTATCCCTTATCTGATTCCGTCGGCCGCCCATCTGCTTGAATACGTGGCCCGCAACTTTATTGATTCGCTGGCTTCAAAGGGGTTGCCTTTTCATAAAATCATAATAACCTCGGTGCTCCGTACGGAGGAGGACGTAGCCAAGCTGCGTAATTTCAATCAGAATGCTTCCTCGCAGAGCTGCCACCGCTACGGCACCACTTTTGACATCAGTTACAACAGGTATGTGACGGTGGAAGACCCCGACGGTCCTTCCCGTCGCAAGGTGCGCAATGATTCGCTCAAGTGGGTGCTTTCGGAAGTGTTGCGCGACTTGCGCGAGCAGGGAGCCTGTTACGTAAAGTACGAAGTGCATCAGGGATGCTATCACGTGACGGTCAGATAACGCGCACCCCACATCAGTACAGAGAGTTTATATGCCTAAAAATCTAAGTATCAGCGATCCCGTTTACGGCTTTATTTTCATGCCCTACGGTCTGCTTACGGATGTGGTGGCCCATCCGTTTTTCCAGCGGTTGCGCGGTATCCGTCAGCTGGGGCTTTCGGGGCTGGTATATCCCGGCGCGCAGCATACGCGTTTCCAGCACTCGCTGGGGGCTTATCATCTGATGCATGAGGCGCTGGCCAACCTGCAGTTTAAGGGAGCCTTTCTGTTTGATACGGAAGTAGAGGCGGCTGAGGCTGCCATTCTGCTGCATGACATTGGTCACGGTCCGTTTTCGCATGTATTGGAAAACGTTTTGGTACCGGGACTTTCACACGAGGATATTTCACTCATGATGATGCAGCAGATGAACCGCGAAATGAACGGGCAGCTGAGTCTGGCCATCAAGGTTTTTTCCGACGATTATCCCAAACCTTTTCTGCACGAGCTGATTTGCAGTCAGCTCGACGCCGACCGGCTTGACTACCTGAGCCGCGACGCCTTTTTTACCGGTGTGCGTGAAGGCAACATCGGTACGGAGCGCATCATACGTATGCTCAACTTGAAGGATAATCATCTGGTGGTGGAGTCGAAGGGGCTTTATACCATTGAAAACTATCTGCTCTCGCGCCGCCTGATGTACTGGCAGGTGTATTTGCACAAAACGGCCCTGGCGGCCGAGCAGGTGTTGCGTGCCGCTTTCAGGCGTGCCAAATGGCTGGCTGCACAGGGCGTGGAGTTGTTTGCCACTCCGGCTCTGCGTTATTTTCTTTATCAGCACGTAACGGCCGATTGCTTCTGTCAGGACGGACAGAGCCTGCATCAGTATGCCATGTTGGACGATACCGACGTGTATGCCGCCCTGAAAAATTGGGTTGAGGCCGACGACGTGGTGCTGTCAACGCTGGCCCGTAATTTCGTAAGCCGGAATCTGTTTAAGGCCGAGATGGCAGATAATCAGCAGCAGGCTGCCGAAATGCAGACTTACTGGCAGCATGAAGTGGCCCGCCGGCTGCATATCAGTCGGGAGGATGCGGCTTATCTGGTAGGAAGCAAGGTGGTGGAAAAGGAAATGTATTCGGTCACTTCTGAAGGCATCAGGATGATGTCGGCAGACGGCAGTACGTGTGATGTGACGGACGTGTCGCAGATCGTGAATGTAGAAAACCGCGAGGTGAGCGACCGTAAGGTCTACGTTTTCCACCATCGCTTGTAGCTTCGTCCGGCATGCTTCTTTTTTGTTCAGAATGCAGGGGCGGCACCTTAATGAAAAAATCCGGGACTTTAGTTTTTTTTATGCGGGAGGTAGTTTTTCCTTTCCGGCATCTTTTTTCCCGCAGGTTTTGTCCGATTCCGTTTTCCGGTATGTTGTGAAGAAGAAAACGGCTCTCAGAATTTTTTTAGGGGAAGCTTTGGTCTGTCTTTTTCGGGGAAAGGCATGTGCAGAGGATGTCGCATGAACACACTCCGGCGGCATCGCTGCTTTTGGTGCAGTAATGCCGCCGGAACATGTTCTTGCGGAGTGAGGTTATTCACGAGGGGTGAGTTTGTATTCACCGGCTTCCTCGGTGACGATTTGCTGCAGTTGCTCCAGGGGTAGCTCGCCGTGGCTGAAGCTGACTGTAGCCACAGGCGGGTCGAGCGTAACCGTGGCACTGACGCCGTCGATTTTGTTAAGTGCTTTTTCTACGTGGGCACGGCAGTGCATGCACATCATGCCGGATACATTGAATTCTTTTTTCATGTGAGTCTGTTTTATGGTTGAGGTTGACATCATTTCATTTCCCGTTTTTTTGCGTTTCAGACGCAGGCTGTTGGCTACCACGCTGACACTGCTGAACGCCATGGCAGCACCGCCTATGGCAGGATTGAGCAGGAAACCGTTGACCGGGTAGAGCACACCGGCCGCAATGGGCACACTGATAAGGTTGTAGAAAAAGGCCCAAAACAGGTTTTGACGGATTGTGCGCACCGTGAGGTGCGAAAGACGGATGAGTTCCGGTATTTTTTCGAGGTCGGAGGACAGGATGGTTACCATGGCCGTATCCATGGCAATGTCGCTGCCGTGACCCATGGCAATGCTCAGGTCGGCGGCGGCCAGGGCTGCGCTGTCGTTGATGCCGTCGCCAATCATGGCCACGCGGCGCCCTTCAGCCTGGAGCTGGCGAATAAAGTCAGCTTTGTCTTTGGGCAGGAGTCCGGCTTTTACGTGGCTTATGCCCGTTTCTCGGGCAATGGCATGAGCCGTTTCCGGTTGGTCGCCGGTCAGCATCCATGCTTCCAGCCCCATTTGTTGCAGTTGCTTGAGTGCCGCCGGTGTGGTGGGTTTTATGGGGTCGGCAATGGAAAATACGGCCAACAGCCGTTGTGACGAAGCAAAGTAGATGACGGTTTTTCCGTTTACGCTCCATTTTTCGGCTTGCTGCCGGATGGTGTCCGGAACGGTCACACCGTTTTCACGGAGCAGGGCCGCGTTGCCGGCGTAGTACGTACCATTGTCAAATTGAGCCGTAATGCCGCGTCCGGGAATTGAACGGAAATGGTCGGGCGTCATGTCGGGCAGGTTGAGCGGCTTGAGGTGTTGGATAAGAGCGGCAGCCAGCGGATGTTCGGACCTGCTCTCCATGCCATACAGCAGGGCCTGTTCCGCTGATGAGGGCGATGCGGTCCATACTTGTTCCGTTACTTCAGGTTGTCCCTTGGTGAGCGTACCGGTTTTGTCGAATACGAGGGTGTCTATTTTCCGTGCCGTTTCCAGGCTTTCAGCATGTTTGACCAGAATGCCGCTGGAAGCCCCTTTCCCAATTCCTACCATGATGGCCGTGGGAGTTGCCAGTCCCAAGGCGCAGGGGCAGGCTATGATGAGTACCGTAATCATGGCTACCACGCCGTGGGTGAATCCGGCCTGTGGCGCCCATATCCACCAGCCCAGCAGTGTAATGACGGACAGGGTGATGATGGTGGGGACAAACACGCCGGCCACCTTGTCGGCCAGCTGCTGTACGGGCGGCTTGCTGCCTTGGGCTTCCTGTACCATGCGGATGATTTGCGAAAGCATCGTTTGTTTGCCGGTTTGGGTGGCGCGGAAGCAAAAGGCGCCTTGTTGGTTGATGGTTCCGGCGTAGACTCTGCAGCCCGAAGTTTTGCTCTTGGGCATGTATTCACCACTTAGCATGCTTTCGTCTACGTAGGAGGTTCCTTCAGTTACAATGCCGTCGGCGGCTATTCGTTCGCCCGGACGAACGCGGATAATGTCGTCGGCCTGCACTTGATTGATGGAAATGATTTGGTCGCCTTCAGCGCTGATGCGCGTGACGGTTTGCGGCTGCAGGTTCATGAGCTTGCGTATGGCTGTCGAGGTTTGTTGCTTGGCTTTGTTTTCAAGCAGGCGCCCCAGCAGGATAAAGGCAATAATCATGGCCGACGATTCAAAGTAGAGGTGAGGCTCAATGCCGCGCTGCCGCCAGAATTCGGGGAAAAGCAGGTTGAAAAGACTGAAAAGGTAGGCTACCGAGGTGCTGGTGGCCACCAGAGTATCCATGTTCGATGTGTGCTGACGGAGTTGCTTCCATGCATTGGTAAAGAAACCGCGGCCCAATCCGAAGACAACCGGTGTGGAAAGCAGGCACACCAGGATTCTTGCAGTCAGCGAGCGGTCGGTCCAATGGCCGGCAATCATGATGATTACAGCAAAAGCCATGGCCAGTATGGCCCGTTGTTTTAGCTTTTCGTACTGGCGCCGACGGATTTCGTCGGCCTGTGTCATGGCTTTTTCCCGGTCGGTCTCTATCAGCAGGTCATAACCGGCGTCCCGTACGGCCTGTTGCAACACCTGTGCTGAGCACAACTGTGCATCAAACGTGACGTAAGCCATGGCCGAGGCGTAGTTGACTTGTGATTCGGTAACACCTGCAACCTTTTGCAGGGTTTTGTTGACACGGGTGGCGCAGGCGGCGCAACTCATGCCGACAACGGGAAAAATCTGTTGTATTGTAGACATACGTAAAGGGAATGTTTCTTTGCAGGCAAAGGTACATTACTTTCTCCTTACGTCTTTTACATAATTATGGATAAGATTTATCGGATTTTGTCCAGCGGACGCAGAGGATGGTGGTTCAATTGTTTGAATGCTGAAGGCGACATGCCGGTGGCATGTTTGAACTGGGCACTCAGGTGGGCCACGCTGGAGTAGTTCATCAGGTCGGCAATCTGACTGATACTCAGCTCGTCGTAAATGAGCAGTTCCTTGATGCGCTCTATTTTCTGGGCTATGCAATAACGTTCAATGGTGACACCATTGGCTTCGGAGAATAATTTGCTCAGAAAGCTGTAATCGTAGTGGCATTTCTCACAAATAAAACTGGATAGCTTCGGCTTTTCGGCTTGCGGCGTGTAGTAGTGAACGTATTCAATGACGGCAGTCCGTATTTGCTCAATGATTTGTTGGCGTTTGTCATCAAGCAGTTCAAATCCGTATTCTTCAAGGATTTTACGCAATGCTTCCCGTTGTTCAGGCAACAAAGGGGCCGATAGTGTGACTGTACCCAATTCTACGCGCTGCGGATTAATGCCGAGTTCGCTCAGTATTTGTTCTACGGCCATAATGCATCGTCTGCATACCATATTTTTAATATGTATCGGGTAACTTTTCATAAAGGAGAACGGTGAAAAAAATGCGCCGGCAGAGGCTCTTGGCATACCGGCGCGTGAATATGAACTGTTTCTTAACTTTAAAGTATCGCAGGATAACGAAAGGTTAAATCAGACCGCCTGCACCTTCCACTGTACCGCCGCTTTTTCTCTTTTTGGGCTTTTTGTTGGCCTTTTCCTGTGTGGGCGGTGTAGCTTCGTCGGGTGAAGTTACTTCTTTTTGTTTTCCCGCCTGGGCAGGAACGCTTTCTTCATTGTTATTGGTCGGTTGTGTACCGTTAGGGGTTTCAGAACCGTCTTCCTGCAGCAGTCCTTCATCCAAATTCTCGAAGTCGACAACAGACGTTGAGTCTACGGCAGCTGTGTCGGTTTCTACTTTTGGAGTGGAGTAGGAACAGTTGTATAAGTCGCTGCTGATGTCTTCTTTGGCCGGTCCGAAGCGGTGACCGTATTTCTGACGCAGTTGAGGATTCTTCATGACGGCTTCCATAAAGTAGCCGAAGATGGGGAGCGCTGTACGGCTTCCTTGTCCTAAAGCGCCGGTGCGGAAGTGAATGCTACGATATTCGCCACCCACCCAGGCACCTCCGACCAGATTAGGCGTAACACCTACAAACCAGGCGTCGGAATGATTATTTGAGGTACCGGTTTTACCACCATAATCAAGCTCTCTGCTGAATTGTCCGATGTATCCGTTCAGCGAAAGTGACGTACCGCCGCCGTCGTGAGTTCCGGCCATAAGCATTTGTTGCATGAAGAAGGCCGTGCGGTAGGGGATGGCCTGCCGTGATTCGTTGGAAGCTTCGTAAATGGTGTTTCCGTCTCTGTCAACAACTTTTGTTACCAGTACGGGGTCAACGTGAACGCCATCGTTAGCGACGGTGCCATAGGCGTTGACCAGTTCTAGCAGGTTAACGTCGCTTGAACCCAATGCCAGAGAGGGAGTGTCGTCAAGCGGAGATTTGATACCCATGGACTGGGCCACCTGAATCACATTGCTGATACCTACTTCCTGTCCTAATTTTACGGCAATGGTGTTGATACTGCGGGCAAAGGCCGCGCGTAGCGGAATGGAGTCGCCTGAGAAACGGCCGTTGGCGTTCGAGGGTTGCCATACGGTAGTTTCGTGTTTGACGGGGTCGTACACATTCATGCGGATGTAGCTGTCGCGTCGGCGGTCGCAGGGGGTAAGTCCCTGATTCATTGCTGCAGCGTAAACAAAGAGTTTGAAGGTTGAACCCGGCTGGCGCATGGCCGTGACTTTGTCGTATTTCCAGCTTTTGAAATCAATATCACCAACCCATGCTTTTACCTCTCCGTTTTGTGGTTCCATGGCCACAAAGCCCGTGTGCATGAATTTTACCATATAGCGGATGGAGTCCATGGACGACATAACCATTTCCTTGGGGCCGTCGTAGTCAAATACCGTAACGGGATGAGGCAGGTTCATGTAGTAGTCTACGGAGTCGGGCGAATCTACAAAACGGTTGGCCAGTTTTTTGTAAGTGTCAGAGTTTGTAGCCAGTTTTTCGATGAAGTTAGGGATTACGTTGCCGTTTTCATCTACCCAAGGTTCGCGCTTTCCCCAATGGTTCTTGAAGTTGCGCTGAACGATCTTCATCTGTTTGTTGACGGCTTGCTCTGCTGCTTTTTGCATGCGCGTATCCAGTGTGGTATAGATTTTCAGACCATCGGAATAGGGATCGACTTCGGGAAGTTTCTCTTTAAGTTCATTGACCACGGCCTGACGGAAGTATGGAGCAATTCCGTCATATACGTTTTCAACTTTAAAATCAAGGTCAATGGGAAGTTGTTGCAGCGAGTCGCATTCGGCTTTCGTGATGTGTTTGTGGGTATAGAGATTATTGAGCACTACGTCACGGCGGCGCTTGCTGTTTTTGGGATTGATCTTGGGATTGTAGGCTGAAGTAGCCTTGAGCAGTCCTACCAAAACGGCCGACTGTTCAACTTTCAGCTCTTTGGGCGTGGTGTTGAAATAGGTGCGTGCTGCGGTTTTGATTCCGTAGGCATTTGACCCGAAGTCGACGGTATTGGCATACATGGTCAGGATTTCCTTCTTGTCGTAGAACATTTCCAAGGCTGTTGCCAATATCATTTCCTTGCTTTTCATTACAAGAATCTTGACTCCGGGAATGTAGCCCAACAGGCCGGTTGAATATTCCGTTCGCACGCGGAACATGTTTTTGACCAGCTGTTGTGTGATGGTCGAGGCACCGCGGGCATGGCCGTGGGTAGCATCCTTTAGTGCTGCAAAAATGCCGCGGTAGTCAATGCCGTGATGCTGATAGAAACGTTCGTCTTCTGTGGAGATGAGCGTCTTGAAAAACATGGGACTGATGGAGTCGTAGGGGACCGGTTGGCGGTTTTCGTTAAAGTATTTTCCAATCAGTACACCATCGGCACTGTATACTTCAGAGGCAGCTGCCGTTTTGGGATTCATGATGGAGTGGATGGACGGAGAGCGTCCGAACAGCCAGAAAAGGTTGACGCTGACTGCAAAAATGTAGAAAATAACGAAGGCCAGGAACGACAGAACGGTGGCAATCAGTTTCTTGTACCACGGCTGGCCTATAAAGCATGATTTATACCAATGCCATGCGGCAGCAAGTTTGTTTTTGATAAATCTGCAGGCTGCAATAAGTTTTGCAACAAAACCGTTTTTGTTTTTGCTCATATAATTTTTCGAACTGTATGTGTGGTGCAAAAGTAGTAATTTACGCTTTTGCAGACAGATTAGAAGTGATAAATTTTCTTATTTCAGCTTCGTCTTCCGGCATAAACCAGTGTATGTCGCTGTTACGGCGCATCCACGTCATTTGTTTGCGGGAATATATGCGAGTATTTTGCTTGATTTTTTCAATGGCAAAATCAAGGCTCCATTCGCCTGAAAAGTATTTGAATAGTTCTTTGTAGCCAACGGTGTTGAGCGAGTTCAGGTGTTGTAGCGGAATTAGTTTTTGTGCTTCGTCAAGCAGCCCCTCGTCCATCATCTGGTCAACGCGGCGGTTTATCCGCTCGTAAAGTGACTGCCGTTCGCGCTGAAGTCCCAAACGCAGTATGCTGAACGGGCGCGGCTTGGGTTGCTGCTTTCGGAAAGAGGTGTAGGTCTTTCCGCTCATGTAGCAGATTTCGAGCGCATGTACCACGCGCTTGCTGTTTCGCAGATCGCAGATGTGGTAGTATTCGGGGTCGAGCAGCTTCAGCTCCCGGCAGAGCGGTTCGAGACCTTCGCGCTCAAGACGGGCTTTCAGAAAGCTGCGCGTCTCTTCATCAACGGTGGGGATGTCGTCAATACCGTTGCACACGGCATCAATGTAGAGCATTGAGCCGCCTGAAAGAACGAGTGTGTCGTGGTTGCTGAACAATTCCTGACAGAGAGCCAGTACTTCCTGTTCATACTTGGCGGCACTCCAGTATTGTTCAACGGAGAGGGTGCCTACAAAATAGTGGCGTACGCGGGCCTGCTCCTGTGCCGTCGGTGCAGCGGTGCCGATAGGAATTTCGCGATAAATTTGGCGGGAGTCGGCATTGATGATGGGGCTGCCCAGCATTTCGGCAAGACCGAGGCTGAGCTCAGTCTTGCCGACAGCCGTGGGGCCTTGAATAACGATGAGTGTTTTCATCAATATTTTTTACTGGTAAGGATTTCCTTCGCTGATTTCGTAGCCTTCAGGGTCGAATTCATCGTTTTCGAAGTCGTCGCTACCATAAAAGTCTTCGTTCTCAAAATCGTCAATATTACCTTTTTTCGTGTTTGTCGGCATGTCGGTATCTTCAATGCTGGCAATTTGTACGGGGGCTTGTCCTGCGGAGCGGACTACGACGGCATTATCCAGATTCTTTCCGGGTATGAACTCCTTGACGTCCAGATAGAACACGCGTTCGTTGAAGGGGTCAAACACAAATTCCAGCTTCTGTTCCTCATCTTCAATAAACTCGCTGAGCTTCACTTTGTCCATGGTGTAGATGTCAACGTCGCTGGCTTCCGAACCCATGTCTTCGCGGGTGATTTGCTGTTTGCGTTCCCACTCTTCATCACAAATGTAAAACGACGTCATCTGGTCGTCTGGATAATTGCATGAGTCCAGTATGGCTTTATTCAGGTCCAGAAAAGTGGCTTCACTGTCAATTTCAATTTCTCTGACAAATCCGTCAGTCTCGTCGGATATGAATTTTATTCTGTAAATCATTTCAATGTGCTTTAGTGTGCTTTTTCTTCTTTTTTTACGGTGTACAAATGTACGATATTTTTTTGACGTGCCGAATGTTTGTTTACAAATTAAGCGTAAGGATTGAATATGTCGCTCCGAGGTCGATTCCGGCTTGTGGGCCCGATTGTGAGTCTCGTGGTTCAGCGTAAAAAAGAAAAAAGGAGGGACGGCAGAAATAAAGTCGGAACTTATATATTTTTAGGAGGCTTGAAAAAATAAAGGAATCCCGGTTTGTTTTAAATCGGCCGGCCTGTTTTTCCCTATAAGGAAATGGAATGGAATTACTTCTGTAATAAAAAAAGAGTCGCTTCCTTTTATGGGGAGCAACTCTTTGGGATATGTGAGTATAAAAAAGTGAGAGACGATGGAGGTAGTTTATTTGATAATTCCACGTGCCGACTGTTCCACAAAATTGAGGATATACTCAATTTCGGGGCTCATGGGGATTTGCTGGCGAATCTCTTCCAGACATTCACTTCTGAGCTTGCCGCGCTGGTAAAGCAGGCGGTATGTGTTGTGGATGTTGTCGATGATTTCCTGGCTGAATCCGTTGCGCTTCAGACCTACAATGTTCAGGCCGCAATAGGCTATGGGCTCGCGGGCGGCCATGATATAAGGCGGAATGTCCTGCGCGGTGCGTGATCCGCCACTGATCATGACGTAGCTGCCAATGTGACAAAACTGGTGAACCAATACGCACGCACTGACAATGGCGTTGTCATCAACAATTACTTCACCGGCAAATTTTGTGGTGTTTCCGATGATGCAGCGGTTGCCCATTTGTACGTCGTGGGCCACGTGTGCAGCTTCCATGAGCAGGTTGTAGCTGCCTATTACGGTGCGTCCCTTGGCGGCCGTACCGCGGTTGATGGTTACGTTTTCGCGTATCAGGTTATGGTTTCCGATTTCTGCTGTCGTTTCTTCGCCTCTGAATTTCAGGTCCTGAGGTACGGCACCGATAACGGCACCGGGAAAAACGGTGTTGCCGTCGCCCATGCGCGTACCGCTGAGTATGGTTACGCTGTTCATGATTTTGTTGTCATTGCCGATGACAACATTCTTGTCAATGTAACAGAACGGACCAATTTCGCAATTCTCTCCGATGACGGCTTCCGGATGGACGTAGGCTAAAGGGCTAATATTACTCATGCCTGTTTATTTGTTTTTTACGATTTGTGCGGTAAACGTCGCTTCACTTACTACTTTTTCTCCCACAAAGGCAAATCCTTTCATTGACGAAATGCCGTGGCGCAGGGGAGCCAGCAATTCAACCCGGAAAATAAGGGTATCGCCAGGCACAACCTTGCAGCGGAATTTTACATCGTCTATTTTCAGGAAATAGGTGCTCCAGCGTTCTGGCTCTTCAACCGAATTCAGCACCAGCAGTCCGCCGGCCTGGGCCATGGCTTCAATTTGCAGTACGCCCGGCATTACCGGTTCCTGTGGGAAATGACCCTGGAAGAAAGGCTCGTTGCTGGTCACGCTTTTCACGGCTACGATGTAGTTGGCTCCGATTGAAATGACTTTATCAACAAGCTGCATGGGGTAACGGTGGGGGAGCAGTTCGCGAATGCGGTTGACATCCATCAGCGGAGCCTCGTTGCAGTTGTAGTCGGGAGCCTGTATCTCGTGAGCACGGATTTCGCGGCGCATTTGGCGGGCAAACTTGTTGTTGATGGTGTGTCCCGGTCGGGTAGCGATGATACGTCCCTTGATGGGGCGGCCAATCAGTGCCATATCACCAATAATGTCAAGCAGTTTGTGCCGTGCCGGTTCGTTGCGCCAAACCAAGGGCTTGTCGTTGATGTATCCCAGCTTGGTTGCGTCTTTATGCTCTACGCCCATGTAGTCGGCCAGACGGTCAAGATTTTCCTGCGAAATTTCGCGCTCGTAAATCACGATGGCATTGTCCAGGTCGCCGCCTTTAATGAGACCGACTTTGAGGAGTGGCTCGATTTCGCGTACAAACACGAAAGTGCGGGCCGAAGCAATTTCGGTGGGGAATTTGGACATGTCATCCAGTGTGGCAAACTGGCTGCTGAGGTATTGTGAGTCAAAAGAAATCATTGTGGTGATGGAAAACTCTTCATCCGGAAGAATAATAATGGATGAATCGGTTTTTTCATCACGAACTTCAATTTTCTTTTTAATGACGTAAAAATCTTTGGGGGAATTTTGCTCAACAATACCGACCTTCTCAATATTTTTTACGTATTGTATTGAACTGCCGTCAAGAATCGGAAATTCCGGACCATTTACCGTAATCAGGCAGTTGTCGACTCCCAGTGCATAAAGGGCGGCCATGCCGTGTTCAATGGTTCCGCATTTTACATCACCTTTTGCCAGCACCGTACCGCGTGAGGTTTCCACTACATTTTCGGCGATGGCTTCAATGATAGGTTGGCCTTCCAGGTCGATTCGTTGTATTTTGTAGCCATGATTCTCAGGGGCAGGATTAAATGTTACGGTCAGATTCAGTCCGGTATGCAATCCTTTTCCAAACAGTGAAAAACTGCCTCCTAAAGTCCTTTGCTTCAACATATTGTTTACTTGATTTTTGATTTTAATTCTTCTATTTCAGCTTTTAGCTGATGGAATTCGGCGAGCATTTCAGGGAGTTTCTTGTATGCTACGCTGGATCGGGCAAAGGTCAGGGCGTCAATGGCCGGTGTGCCTAAAACACGCGAATTGCTCGGTACTCCCTTAGGCAGGCCGCTTTGTGCGCCGGCATAGACTTTGTCGCCAATGCTGATGTGCCCGTTTATGCCAACCTGTCCGCCAAACATACACCACTTTCCGATTTTCGTGGATCCCGCTACGCCAACTTGGGCTGACATAACGGTGTTTTCTCCAACTTCACAGTTATGGGCAACCTGTACCAGGTTGTCAAGTTTTACACCTTTGCGAATGTAGGTTGAACCCATCGTAGAGCGGTCTACACAAGCATTGGCGCCTATTTCAACATCATCTTCAATGGTGACGATTCCGATTTGCGGAATCTTGTCGTAGCCATGTTCCGTAGGGGCAAAGCCGAAACCGTCGGCACCGATTGAACAGCCGGAGTGAAGGGTGACGCGATTGCCTATTTTGCAGTCGTGGTATACTGATACGTTAGGATAAAACAGACAGTCATCACCTAATGTGGCGTTTTCTTCAATAACCACGTTGGCATAAATCTGGCATCCGTTTCCTATTTTTACATTTTTGCCGATGTAGGCATGGGGGCCTACGTAGCAGTTCTCACCTATTGTGGCGCTTGGCTCAATCGTGGCGCTGGGATGAATTCCTGTACGCTTGGGTTTGTATTGCTCATACATGGAAAGCAGTTTTGCAATCGCATCGTAAGCGTCGTCCACATAAATCAGGGTGGTCTTTACTTCGTGTTGTGGCTGGAATCCCTTGTTGACTAAAACAATTGTGGATTTTGTTTCGTACAGATATTGTTCATAGTGAGGGTTGGCCAGAAAAGAAAGAGCTCCTTCTTTCCCTTCTTCTATTTTTGCAAATGTATGTACGGCAGCTTGGGCATTTCCTACAATCTTACCTTGTAGAAAAGCGGCAATCTGCTCTGCAGTAAATTCCATTTTATTTTCTTTTTGTTTTTTATACGGCAAATATCGTAAAAATAAATGAGATTATGGACTACAATGCCAAAAAATCTATTAACATTTTTGTTGTGCTCTTTTCTTGCCGTTTTTTCTGTTTTTTTACTTCCCGAATACCTATAAAAGGTCAAAATAGATTTTTAAATGTCCTAAAATTCGCTTGTAAAGTGGAAGCGGATGTGTTTAAAATCATTTTGGGCCATTTGCAGCACGTAATTACTGTCGGCCAGGAAAACGTCGCGCCCTTCACGGTCTTTTGCCATGTATTGGTATTTTCTTTTTTTGAAGTTTTCAAGTTCGGCCGGGTCGTCACTTTCTATCCAGCAGGCCTTGTACAGGCTTACGGGTTCCCAGCGGCATTTTGCGTTGTATTCGTTTTCCAGACGATATTGGATGACTTCAAATTGCAGTTGACCTACGGTTCCTATAATTTTTCGGTTGTTGAATTGATTGACAAAGAGCTGTGCAACTCCTTCATCCATTAACTGCTCGATACCTTTGTTGAGCTGTTTGGTTTTCATGGGGTCGGCATTCTCGATGTATTTGAACATTTCCGGGGAAAAGCTGGGGAGTCCGCGGAAGTGCAGCAGTTCACCTTCAGTCAGCGTATCACCGATTTTGAAGATTCCGTTGTCGGGCAATCCTACAATGTCGCCCGGATAGGCTTCATCCACGGTGCTTTTCCGTTGGGCCATGAATTGCATGGGCGAACTGAAACGTACGGTTTTGTTGAGTCGTACATGTTGGTAGGGGGCGTTGCGCTGGAATTTTCCGCTGCATACTTTGCAGAACGCGATACACGATCTGTGGTTGGGGTCGATATTGGCCGTGATTTTGAAGATGAATCCTGTGAATTTTTTTTCTTCGGGCGTAACGGTGCGTTCTTCAGCCTGAGTGGGGCGTGGGCTGGGAGCGATGCGCACGAAACAGTCGAGCAGTTCTTTCACACCGAAGTTGTTCAGGGCTGAACCAAAAAAGACGGGAGCCACCTCAGCAGCCAGATAATCATCTGTCTTGAACTCGGGGTAAACGCCGTCTACCAGTTCTAAATCTTCACGCAGTTTGGCTGCGTCAGTCTCGCCGACATGGGCTTCAAGCTCCGGCGTGTTAGCGTCAATTTCAATGACTTCCGTGAGTTTTTGCTTGTCGGGTGTAAAGAGGTGCAGACTTTCTTCGTAGATGTTGTATACACCTTTAAACCTTTGTCCCTGATTGATGGGCCAGGAAAGTGGACGTACTTTGATTTGCAGTTCGGATTCCAATTCATCCAGCAAATCAAATGGATCCTTTCCCTCACGGTCCATTTTATTGATGAAAATAATGACCGGAGTTTTCCGCATGCGGCATACGGTCATGAGTTTTCGGGTCTGTGCTTCTACACCTTTTGCGCTGTCAACTACAATAATGGCTGAATCTACGGCCGTTAGCGTACGGAATGTATCTTCGGCAAAGTCCTGGTGTCCGGGGGTGTCAAGAATGTTTACTTTGTAGCCATCATAATCGAATTCCATGACCGAGGTTGTGACGGAAATACCACGTTGTTTTTCTATTTCCATCCAGTCGCTGGTTGCAGTCTTTTTGATTTTGTTGTTTTTTACCGCACCGGCCACTTGTATCTGACCGCCAAAGAGCAGAAGCTTTTCGGTTAGGGTGGTTTTTCCCGCATCAGGGTGGGAGATGATGGCAAAAGTTCTTCTTCTTTCTATTTCGTTCATGGGTGCAGAGGAGCTTAGAATTTTTTGATACAATTTTTCAGGCTGTCTTCCCACCAGGGGATGTCAATACCTAATACTTGTTTGATTTTCGTCTTGTCCAGTACTGAATAATGCGGACGTTGAGCTGCAGTAGGATAATCTTCGGTGTGCAGAGGTCTGATATGACAATCTTCATCATCAATACCGGCAGCACGATGAATGGCTTTGGCAAAATCGTACCATGAGGTTACGCCTTCGTTGGTATAATGATAGATACCCGGTACAATGCCGTTGGTCAGGATTCCGTAAATTACTTTAGCCAAGTCGTGGGCATAGGTAGGAGTTCCGATTTGGTCAGCCACAACTCCGATTTCGTCGCGCTCTTTGCCTAACTTTATCATGGTTTTGACGAAGTTGTTCCCAAAATTGGAGTATAGCCAGGCTGTACGTATAATCATGGATCCGGGGCAGAGCCGAACCACATTTTCTTCTCCTTGTAATTTAGTTCGTCCGTATACGGAATTAGGGCATGTGGGATTGTCTTCTTTATATGGTATGCTGCTGGTGCCGTCAAATACATAGTCGGTAGATATTTGTATCATATTGCCACCTCGCTCAGCCACTGACTCAGCCAAGTATCCTGGTGCCGTAGCATTGAGCAATTCGCAGCATGCTTCTTCCGATTCAGCTTTGTCAACCGCAGTAAAGGCTGCACAATTTACAATGCAGTCTATTTCATGCTGTTCTATATATTTCCTGACAGCTTGCCGGTCAGTAATGTCTAGTTCGTCCCGATCAGTAAAGAACAAGGTCATCTCGTCTTCATATCGGTCTGCCAGCAGGCGCATTTCATTACCCAACTGGCCGTTACTGCCGGTAATTAATATATGGTTCATCTTTATATGTGAGGTTGATTAAAATTCAATAGGTTCGTTTTCGTTTTTTAGGTAATAGTCAGACAGCATTCCTAAGAAGGTCGAAATATCTTTGGTCGCTTTTTCTGTTTCAGGGCTTACGTCTTTCTTTTGCAGGCGTAGCATCATCACTCCATACAAAGCATCGAAGCAGGTTTGTAATTCTGTTTCTTCTTTGGCATTTTTGCTACGAAGTTCTACGATGTATGGCAGTATCTTGTAATAAGTAGATCTGTAGTATGGAAATTTAGTAGATTGCAGCAACTGCAGGTGTAGTTCGTTAAGTTGCTGCATGCATATTTTGTTTATTTGCAGATGTCCTGTTTCCTTCAAACCTTCTTCCTGCATCATGCGGCATAAATTCTCATACCAAGTCTCCATTTGTTGGCGTGTGTTATTGTCAACATTGAATTGTTGCAGGTAATGCTGTTTTAGTTCATCAATGTCACAATGATAGGCACGGATAATATCTTCTACCTGCCACATATAAAGCAAATATTCAGCGCGGTTTTTCTTTTTTAATTGATTGGCAATCAGCATATTTCTTATCAGCGTAATAAAAGGTTTGATGAATGGGATTTGCATTTGCCTATGGCTCATGCTCCCATGGGCTATAACAACTTAAAAACGCGTTAGTAAACATGAAGCCTGAAGAGGGTCATGATTGAGCCGGCGATAGCCACAACCAGCACAATGGCTCCTATTGTGTGATTCATGCGGCGTATTCCCTTGATTCCAAAACTGTTGCTCATCTTGTTGACAATGTAAGTAAGTCCTGTCCACCAGAGCATTGCGCCCAATAGTATGGCGATGTAGCCGAATGTCTGATTAATGGGGTGCTCGGGTACGACGAAAGCAAACCGTGCAAAGAGGGCTATGAATAGAAATATGATGAGCGGGTTGGAAAAGGTGATTAAAAATGAAGTCACAAAATTGTGGACAAGTGTTCCCTTGTTGTTGGATACCGGACGGTTGCTTACGTGAGGGTCACTCCTGAACATGAAAACTCCAAAGAGGAATAACATTGCGCTACCTCCTAGCTGAAGCCAAAACAGATTGCGCTCATTCTCGATGAAATCCATGACAAATGACATGCCGAAACCGGTCATCAGCGCATACAGCAAGTCGCTTAATGCTGCACCTGCACCTGTAACCAAACCGTAAATGCGTCCTTTTTGCATAGTGCGGCGGATACATAACAAGCCTACCGGCCCCATAGGGGCGGAGGCTACTATTCCAATCAAAAGCCCTTTCACGAAGAGCTCAAATGTACTAACCGGTAATTCTGCCCAAAAATTCATTTCGACTGCAAAATTGGCAATTTTTTATGACAGGGGAAAATGTTATGTAGAAAAAGTTGGGATAAAAGGCTTTGAGATGCTTTAAGATTTGGATTTCTCGGGTAAAAAAAGAACTGGCAGTTTCTGTGTATGACAAAAAAAAACTATATTTGTCCTTTGGAAAAATGTGTAACTTATAATTTTAAATCTAATCATCGAAATGGAACAGGATGTAGAAAAGCAATATGTTATTGGATTGGACATGGGGGGTACTAACTCAGTCTTTGGAATTGTTGACCAGCGAGGAACTATCAAAACGCAGGTCGTAGTGGCTACAAAGGCTTATCCCGACGTGAATGATTATGTCAAGGCTTCGGTCGAAGCCTTGCAGCCTGCACTGGAAATGGTGGGAGGAATCGAAAATGTCAGAGGGCTTGGAATTGGTGCCCCGAATGCCAACTTCTATTCAGGATGTATTGAGAACGCCGCCAATTTGGTATGGCGGGGAGTAGTTCCCATCGCCGATCTTTTCAGTAAGGCGTTAGGCGTTCCTACGGCCGTTACGAATGATGCCAATGCTGCAGCAATGGGTGAAATGACTTACGGTGTGGCGCGAGGCATGAAAAATTTCATAATGATTACGTTGGGTACGGGCGTAGGCAGCGGAATTGTGGTCAATGGTGATGTGGTATATGGCAGTGACGGATTTGCCGGCGAGTTGGGGCATGTCATTATCGATTATTCGCCCGAGGCGCGTCAGTGCGGATGTGGGCGCAAAGGTTGTCTGGAAACTTATTGTTCAGCAACGGGAGTGGCCCGAACAGCCCGTTATTTGTTGTCTACAACAGACCGTCCCAGTTTGCTTCGCGAATTGGATCCTGAGAAGATAACTTCGTTTGATATTTTCCAGGCTGCCGAGAAGGGAGACGAAATCGCCATTGAAATTTTTAATTACACGGGAGATATTCTGGGCAAGGCATGTGCGAATTTCGCTACATTCAATACGCCGGAAGCATTCGTGTTCTTCGGAGGCTTGACGAAGGCTGGCGAATATTTGATGAAGCCCTTGCGTGAGTCGTATGACAAGCATATCCTGAAGACATTCCACAATAACGCGCGTTTGTTGATTTCCAGCCTGAACGGTAGTGAGGCTGCCGTATTGGGAGCCAGTGCCATGGGATGGAATGCCTAAGGTGGCAATAACCGCGAAAGCGCTTGTTGCGTTTTATCCTCAGGGATAACCATATAAGCAGAGACCGGAAATAGCGTATTTAGACATGAATAAATACGTATTTCCGGTCTCTGCTTATATTTTTTTGCGGCTATTTGATTTGGATGATATCATCCAGATTGGACAGTTCGTTTTTGAAAGGCTGAATGTTGGTAAGGACGTTTGAAGAAGATTTCCCGTTGTCTTGTATAGCCATTTTTACCTTGTTGGTTCCGAACCGGTTGTTGATGGTGTCAATAGCCGACATAAGACGTCGGCTTTTGTTGATGTCATGTTGTTGTGAAAAGAAAAGGTCTTGTTCAACGGCTTTGTTGTCAGTGATGTCCTGCAAGATAATGCCCATTTTCTTGTAAGCATAGTGTGGCTTGAATATTTGTTCCAATCCGTGCAGGGCAGCGCGCAGAATCAGTCGGGTGTCGTCTGTGCTGATGGGCAGTTCTACGTTTATGCTGTTGGCATATTGAGGTAAATCGGGGCGGTGCCGGTTGGTGCGCAAGAGCACGGTAAGTGTGTGGCAAACGCTGTGCTGGTCGCGTAGTTTGCGGGCTGCTGCTGAGGCATAGTTGCTCAGGTAGTTGCGCAGCTGTTCCAGGTCGCTGATATGCCGGTCGAAAGTACGGCTGTGCATGATGCTGCGCTGTTGCGGCAGTTTGTCTATATTGATGCTGCGTATGCCTTTCAGTTCTTTCCAGGTGTTTACCCCACTGCTCGTAAACAAACGTTGTATGAACGAATCCTTTTTCTGTACAAAGTCGAAAGCCGTCTGTATTCCGTGGTATTGCAGCTTTTCGATACTGCGTCGCCCGATGCCCCATATTTCTTTGGCCGGCAGTATGCGAAGGGCTGCCTCGCGCTTTTGAGGGCTGATTATGCATATTCCCCGGTAGGCCGGATAATGTTTGGCAAACCATGTGGCCGTTTTGGCCAGCGTGTAGGTTTCTGCGGCGCCGCAGCTTACGGGTATGCCCAGTCCCTGTGTGATGGCTTTTCTGACCTGGCTGATGTAGTATGTCAGTTCCGTTTCATCGTCAAGGGGCATTTCGCCGAAAAATTCGTCGATACTGTATTGGGTAAAGTGTTGCAGGATGTCTTGTTCAACCACAACTTGCATGATTCTTTTGGAGATGGAACTGTATTTTTCCAGATTGGCTTGAAAAACGGAAACCTGGTGGCGTTCCAGTATCTGCCGTACTTGAAACAGCGGGTTGCCGCGTTTGAGTCCCAGTTGCTTGGCGTGCTGGTTAAGGGCCAGAATGATTCCTCCTCCGGCATCGTTGCCGTTGGCTACAACTACCGGCCTGTCCTTCAGGTCCGGCCGGAAAAGCAGTTCGCAGCTGGCGTAAAAGTTATTGCAGTCAAAATGGATAATCATGCCGAAAAGGAAAAAATAGCTTATGCTTTTTTCTTGATGACCCATGTCACCACGCCCCATACCATGAAATTCTTGTCCTGTGTGACGTGTATGGGCTTATATTGCCGGTTGCCCGGCATGAGATAGAGTTCACCGTGGCTTATTTTCAATCGCTTCACGGCAAATTCACCGTCAATGCAGCATACGGTCAGGTGCATTTCGTCGGGAGTCAGACTGCGGTCAATGACCAGCAGGTCGCCTTCGTCAATTCCCTCGTCAATCATACTGTCGCCTGCCACACGCGCCAGAAACGTGGTGGCCGGGTGCCGGATGAGTTCGTGGTTCAGGTCGATGGAATGTTTCAGGCAGAAGTCGTCTACGGGTGACGGAAAACCGGCATGTACCTTATCTTCAAACAACATGACACGCAGGGGTGAGTTTGTTTCAGCGGCATACAGTTCCAAGTTTTTTTTCTTTTGCATGGTAATGGGTTATAGTTTGCGCGGGTGGCACGAAGTTACGAAAAAAAGCGGATATGCAAGAGTCCTTTTTTTCGTAGAAATATGCGTGTGGCATGCCGGTGTGGGGTATAAAAAAAGGGATACCGCCGTATCCCAACCTTGTTAACCTTAAAATCTAATACTATGAAAAACACGATGCAAAATTACGGATAAGTTTTGAATAACCAAATACTTAGGTCCTGTTTTTGCGGCCGTATAACAAAGTTTATGGAAAATGGCACGTATTCATTGAATTTTGTTAAAACAGGGCTTCATGTTGTCCTTGATTCTGTTCTGAAAGGTTGGGGCCTTTTTATGGGTGGGATGAGGATAATTTTTTCCACGCCTTTCGGATTTTCCGGTTGGGGGTAACGGAGCGGAACACATGTCTGATGCATCCTGTGCTGTCGGTCAGATAGAGGCGCGGAATATAGCGAATGGCAAACTGCCGGTAAATTTGTCGTCCTGCCTGAGGGGCATAGGGGATGCTGAGGTTATTGGCCTGCCAAAAGTGGCGGATTGAGCTGTCGGGCTCTTCACGGCTGATGGCCAACATACGCAGCGGAATGGACTGATGCAGCTTTTCCAGCCGGGGCAGCTCCTTCCGGCAGGTGGCGCAGTGCGTGTTGAAGAATATGAGCAAGGCGGGACGGCCGCAAAGGCTGTCGGTCGTAATTGTCCGTCCGTCAGACATCTGTATGCTGAAGTTCGGGAGCCGGTCGCCCGGTCGGACAACGTCGGTGGTGCTTTCCAGACTCCGGGCACATGAGCTCAGCAATATCGTACAAAGTGCAAAAACAGAGGCGATACCTTTCATGCGTATTTGTTCTTTTTGCTTCCAAAAGTACGAATAAGTGAGTAAAAAAACTGGCAGAACCGACGAAAAAAAGTATCTTTGCTGAAAGAACAGAATATGTAAATCCATAAGTATATGAAAGAACTTGCATTGAAGTATGGGTGTAATCCCAATCAGAAGCCGTCTCGTATTTATATGGAAAGCGGCGAACTGCCCATAGACGTGTTGAACGGTCGTCCGGGTTATATTAATTTTCTGGACGCACTGAATGGCTGGCAGTTGGTAAAGGAGCTGAAAAAGGCTACAGGAATGCCCGCTGCAACTTCATTTAAGCATGTTTCGCCTGCGGGAGCAGCCATCGGCCTGCCTTTGAGTGATACGTTGCGTAAAATTTATTTTGTGGACGACATTACTGAACTTCTTACGCCCATTGCCTGTGCTTATGCCCGAGCCCGTGGAGCCGACCGCATGTCTTCATACGGTGATTTTATAGCCCTCAGTGATGTTTGTGACAAGGCTACGGCCCTGCTCATCAAACGTGAAGTCAGTGACGGTGTGATTGCACCGGGCTTTACGGACGAGGCACTTGAAATTCTGCGTGCCAAGAGAAAGGGAACGTATAACGTTCTGAAAATTGACGAGAATTATGTTCCGGCTCCCATTGAGCACAAGCAGGTGTTTGGCATTACGTTTGAGCAGGGACGTAACGAGGTTGATTTGGCTGACGATCATTTGTTCGACAATATTCCCACGGCCAACAAGGAATTTACGGATGAGGCAAAGCGTGACTTGAAGATTGCGCTTATTACGTTGAAATATACGCAAAGTAATTCCGTATGCTACGTAAAGGACGGTCAGGCCATTGGTATCGGTGCGGGACAGCAGAGCCGTATCCACTGTACGCGTCTTGCCGGAAACAAGGCCGACATCTGGTGGTTGCGCCAGCATCCTAAAGTTATGAATCTGCCTTGGGTAGAAAAGATTCGTCGTGCCGACCGCGACAACACCATCGATATTTATATTTCTGAAGACCATGACGATGTGCTCAAGGACGGCGAGTGGCAGAAATTCTTTACCCGTCAGCCCGAAGTGCTGACCCCGGAGGAGAAAAAGGCATGGATTGCGCAGAACACCAAGGTGGCTTTAGGCTCGGATGCTTTCTTCCCGTTTGGCGACAATATTGAACGTGCCCATAAAAGTGGTGTGGAATATGTAGCCCAGGCCGGAGGCAGTGTGCGTGACGACCATGTAATTGAAACCTGTGACAAGTATGGCATAGCCATGGCCTTTACAGGAATACGTTTGTTCCACCATTAATGTGAAACCGAATGCGTAAGGCTGGCGACGAAGAGATCCAGAAAGCCCTGACGGGAGGTATTGTTTTTAAAAAGGTTTCCGAGCGTCCTGAATCAAGTGGCGTGAAGACAAAGGCCAAGAAGAAACAGTACATTACGGGGGCGCATGGGTCGGCTGCGGCAAAAAAGAAAGAACGCATCCGTAAAAATAGAGCCAACCGCCATCGCGGAAAGTCGTGAGACGGAGGTGAATGTATTTCACGAATCAGCAATAGAGAAGGATGAAAAGGGATTGGGGCCGATAGATGAGGACTCCAATCCCTTTTGACCTTTTTGCAGATTGAAAACTGTATTTTTGTGACGGCTGAACTGTTATGAAATCGGGCACATTGTTAGAGTTATAAAAAAAGGCATTTTATTCAAAGCAGATGCCGGCTTGTTGAATTAAGTTCCTGGCTAAAATAAAAAGGGTCCGACCCGTTTTAGGATACATCCGACGTAGGGCCGAATGAAGCGAGAAACCGGTTGGGAGGGAAGCGTATAATGACCCTAATTTCCTTGTATTGTGTGCAATGGATAAGACTTTCAATGCCCGTGCAGGCGGATGTAAGTGTTTCGGCAGCACGCAACTTGAGGATTCTGTCGGGATATGAATTTGATTGGCGGAAAAATGAGCAGGGCGTCTTTTTCTTGAAAGCTAGACTTTACTGAATAATGGATGGATGTTAAAAAATTTTTTTATTTGAATGTCATAAGGACTAAAATGGACTAATTTCTTCGCGTTGTTTTTTTCAACTTTGTAAGATATGAAGAAGGCAAAGACTACTTGGCAGAATAATGAGGTGCGCAAGTTGTGTGAGTTGATTGAGCTGACGGTGGGGCGTAAGATGATGACTCCAAAGGATTTTGAATTCCTGTCAAATACAATCATGCAGCGTTTGCACATGAGCGTAAGTCCCACCACATTGAAACGGTTATGGGGGTATGTACGTGAAAACGTATGTACGCGCTTTACTACGCTTTCTATTTTGTCACGTTTTGTAGGGTATCATGATTGGGATCATCTGTGCTCCGCCTTGTTTGCGTCGGGTGAAGAGCCCGACGAGCAGTTGATTATGACGCGCTGCGTATGCAGCCAGCAGTTGCGCGCTGGCCAGATGCTTGAAATTTCATGGGGAAACAGTTGTTGTGTGGTGCGCTATCTGGGAGATTACATGTACGAGGTCATTCGTTCTTCCAACACAATTTTGATGCCGGCCGATACGTTCCAGTGTTCCTATTTCTTTAGCAATGCCCCTGTTTATGTATATCATTTGGTACACGAAAACAATGTAACAGCCGGATATGTGGCAGGGCGAAGAGGCGGTGTGCAAATCCGTATTCTCGAATAAGCGGCAATCGTTCTCTCTCTTTTATACGTGCATCATTCACTTTTTATACTGCCTGACTTGTAAACGGTGATTTTAATCGGACGCAGGCTTCTTTTGGTAAAATCAAAAAATTTGTTAGGGTCATAATATTTGCCGTTGATGCGTACTTCAAAGTGGCAATGTTCGGTTGTAGCCCGCCCTGTACGTCCTGTTAAGGCAATCACCTGTCCGCATTTGACTTTATCGCCTGCTTTCACCAGATTTTTTGAGTTGTGGCTGTAAAGCGTTTCCAGTCCGTTGCTGTGGCGAATGACAATGACATTGCCATATCCGTAATATTTTCCGGAAAATCTGACAATACCGTCAAACACCGACAGAATATTGTCATTGGCTTTTGTTTTCAAATCAATGCCACTGTGTCGGCGGCCTCCACCAAACTGACTGATGACTTTGGCTTCAGGAAGTGGAAAACTCCATTGCTTTTCAGTATATTTACGAAAGTCAATGGTAATACTGCTCTTGTTGTTGAAAAGGTCCTGAGTAGGAGCGCTGACCACACGCTGCTCATATGAAGTGAATTCTTTGTCCAATTCAATATTAATGTCGGGAAGGTCTTCACTTTCAGCCGCACTGCTTTCTGTCAGTGTCTTGATTTTTACGCTCTTTCCGGCATTGGTGAAAAGCAATGTCTTTTTATGCAATTTGTGTGTGTGGAGTGACAGTATTGTCTCTATGTTGATGACACAGCCGTTGACCATCATTTCCACGCAGCACTCTCCGCTTTCGCCCACAATGCCGATGGTTTGTCCGGCCTTTACGTTTTGACCCACTTTTACGGTTGCTCCTCTCAGGTCGTAGTATACCGTTTCAAGTCCGTTCCGGTGACGGATGACAATGGTGCGTCCATATCCTTGTACGTGGCGGGAAAGACGTACAGTTCCGTTGAACATGGATTTTACGGCATCTCCTTCCTGCGTTTTGATAAGCATGCCATAGGGAGCCTTTTTCTGTGCTTTTCCGACGGGGAGCGGAAAACTGTATTCTTCCGGCTTCATGTTGCCGAAGTTTACGGAAAACGATTGTGATTTTGCGAAAAGTCCGGGGGTGGCAATGCTGATTTGCTGGGTTTCGGCAGGAGTGAATATGTTGTCGGCCAGAACCATGAACGTGCCGCTGAAAAACAGGATGAAGGCCAGTATGAGAGAAGATGTTTTTTGCATGGTGTGGTTTTAGGTAATTAGGGGTGTAAAATGATGCCGGTGAATATGCGTCCGGATGCTATGCCCAGGCGACGTGCCGAAAAGTATTCTTCGCAGTGTCGGTAAGTGCAGATTCCGCTTACTTGGATATGATTTATCCTCAGCCCGCAGTTTTCCAGTTGCAAATAGTTGGCAGCCCATAGGTCAATATGCCATTTTTCTTGTTTCCTTGCAATTTCAGACATCGGGAATCCGGCTTCACGAAAGGCATCGTAAACTTCATCACCTACCTCAAAGGCTTCCTGCGATATGCCTGGCCCGATAACGGCTTCCAGCAGCTCGGGGCGAGTGCCGTAGTCAAGAGTCATTTGTCGGATTGATTTTTCGGCAATACGCATAACCGTTCCGCGCCATCCGGCATGAACGGCTGCAGCGGCGTGGTGTTCCGGGTCATAAAGCAGTATGGGGATGCAGTCGGCTGTTGAGACCCCGATACATACGTCGTGCAAGTCGGTACTTACGGCGTCAATGCCTTCGAGTGCCGCCTCGCGTTCCTCGGAACTGAGGTTGAAAAAATCCGGGTCGATTCGTCGCATTTTATCCTTGTGGGTTTGATGCGGCATAATCAGTCTGTTGGGCTCAATGTGCAGCTTTTCAGCCAGCAGATGGCGGTTGACGGCTATGTCTTCAGACCGGTCGCCGCAATAGCCGTTGATGTTCATTTCGGCATAGGCTCCCGAGCTGACGCCACCCTGACGTTGTGTACTGAAAGCTGTAACTCGGGGTGACGAAAAGGTGTAGCTTAACAGTTGAGGTTCAGCATCAGTCTTTTTCGTCGTCATAGTCTTCATAGTCTACAAAGTCGTCGCCGGATGTGTCGTCGGTTTCTTCAATAAAGTCGTCTTCCCAGTCGGCAAAGTCGGTTGAGAGTTTTTCGGCATCGCGGTTGCGGTGTACAATGGAGCCGCCTTCGCTGATGGCTTGCAGCTTGTTGCTTTCACTGTTCAGCTCTTCCCATAATTTATCTTTCAGTTCGGTTAATCCGTAACCGGTAACGGCTGAGATGAATACGACCGGAAGGTCCTCAGGAAGCTCTGCTTTCAGCATTTCGATGAGCTCTTCGTCGAGCAGGTCACATTTGGTTATGGCCAAGATGCGGTGTTTTTGGAGCAGGCCGGGATTGAATTTACGGAGTTCTTCGAGTAGAATTTCATATTCCTTGCGAATGTTGTCGGTGTCGCCCGGAACCATGAACAGCAGAAGCGAGTTGCGCTCAATATGGCGCAGAAAACGCAGGCCAAGACCACGCCCCTCGCTGGCTCCTTCGATGATGCCGGGAATATCGGCCATGACAAACGACTGGTTGTCGCGGTAGGACACAATGCCCAGGCTGGGCTCGAGGGTAGTAAACGGGTAGTTGGCAATTTTTGGGCGGGCTGAGGACAAGGAGGAGAGCAGGGTTGATTTTCCTGCATTCGGGAATCCTACCAGTCCTACATCGGCCAGGAGTTTCAACTCCAGTACGATGGTCATTTCCTGCATGGGTTCGCCGGGTTGGGCAAAACGGGGTGCCTGATTGGTGGCTGAGCGGAACTGGTAGTTGCCCAAACCGCCACGACCGCCTTTGAGCAGCAGTACGACTTGTCCGTCTTCGGCCACGTCGCAAACGTATTCGCCCGTTTCGGCGTTGTAGACAACCGTGCCGCAGGGCACGTCAATGTACTTGTCCTCGCCGTCGGTTCCGTGTGAGCAGCATTTTGATCCGTTGCCGCCGTTGCCTGCAAAGACATGGCGGTCATAGCGCAGGTGAAGCAGGGTCCAGTAATTGTGGTTACCACGCAGGTAAATGTTGCCGCCGCGGCCGCCGTCGCCACCGTCGGGGCCGCCGTTGGGGTTGTATTTGGCACGGTGCAGGTGCATGGAGCCGCGACCGCCTTTTCCGGAGCGGCAGTAAATTTTTACGTAGTCTACGAAATTGCTTTCTGGCATGGGTCTTTTGTTTGCTCTTTGTAAATGGGGTGTGTTGGATGATTGCGTACAGTCCGTCGGCAGGACCAAAAGCAAGCGCAGGGCTGACCTTGGGTTGTAAAAAGGTTTGTCAGGTCAGTCCTGCGTAGCTTATGTGTAAATAAGGATACTTTATTTCCAGCTGTCGATAATGGCGCTCAGGGCTGCGGTGATTTCTTCCAGCGGGCCGTAACCTTTAACGGCATTGCGCAGGCCTTCTTTTTCATACCACTCAATCAGCGGCTGGGTCTGGTTGTTGTAAACGTCGAGACGTTTCTTGATGGTTTCGGCGTTGTCATCGGCACGGCCGGAGGTCTTGCCGCGGTTGATGAGGCGCTCCATAAGCATCTCCTCGGGTACGTCAAGTTCGAGCATACCGGTAACGGCAGTGCCGCGTTTGGCCAACATTTCCTTCAGTGCTTCGGCCTGCGGAATGGTACGGGGGAAACCGTCGAAAATGACACCTTCACACGGGCACATGCTGTCGTAAACGCTGGCCAGGATGTCAATCATGAGTGAGTCGGGGATGAGCTGGCCGTTGTCAATATATTCTTTGGCCGTTTTGCCCAGTTCCGTTCCGTTTTTGATTTCAGCACGCAGTACGTCACCTGTTGAGATGTGCTTGAAACCGTATTTCTGTACGAGTAAGTCACTCTGTGTTCCTTTTCCAGAGCCGGGAGCTCCGAAGATTACGATATTCTTCATTGTTGTTTTACGTATGTATTATTGTTGAAAAAATAAGATGTCTGTATAGGGGGCTGTACGCTATTTTCAGGTGCTTGCGTCAGCTTTTGAGCACGTAGATGTTCTTCTCGTTCCGGCCGTATCCGTCGTAATCCAGCCCGTAGCCTACAATAAAGTCGTTGCCGATGTTGAAACCCGTGTAATCCACGTTGACGTTGACCTTCAAGTTCTTCGGCTTGATCAGAAGCGAAGCCAGATGGATGCTTGCCGGTTTGTGGTCGGAGAGCAGGGCCCACATGTTTTTCATCGTGACTCCGGTATCTACGATGTCTTCAACGATGATGACATGACGGTTTTCAAGGGGAGTGTTGATGCCCATGATTTCCTTGACCTCGCCCGTGCTGCTGGTCCCGATGTAGGAGGACAGGCGTATAAAACTGACCTGACACGAAATGTCTACCTCTTTGAGCAGGTCGGCTGCAAACATGAAGGCACCGTTGAGCACAACAAGAAATATGGGGTCCTTGTCAGCAAAGTCACGATGAATCTCGCGCCCCATTTCCTGAATGCGTTGCCTGATTTGCTGCTCGGAAATGTATAACTGAAAGGTCAAATCTTTTATCTGAATGGTGTCCATGTAGCGTGATTTTTTGCTCTGCGGGTGCAAAGTTACAAAAAAATATCCTAACAGTCTGACGTACGCGGTGTTTTGACATTTGCTCACAATCGGTGGCGGTGGTTCTGGCCTCATTGTTTGTCGGCTTGGGGTGGAGCGGTTAGTGTCCGGCCGAAACGTGGCTTGGAGCAACTTGCAGATTTATGAACGGCGTTTTTTTGAGAAAGGGAGGCATTTTGTAAAAACAGGTCCGGAACTTTTTTTAACTACCCGGCACCTTGTTGAAACCGGAAACGGCCTTGTGCAGAATTTCTCGGGGCAGGACTGTGGACGGCCGGAAAAGTTTGTGCGTTTGTTTCCGGAGCGGGTGCAACGGCAGTGCGCATCCAGCCTGTATCGGGAAAAAGGAGATACAAAAAGCCCCGGCAAGCAGCAGGAGCTGATTTGCCGGGGCTTTAATGTGTTTTTTGGGGATACTGAACGACAATTAGTCGCAGTTAGCCAATTTGTTTTCTGAGCCTAATACGTCAACAATCTTGTGCTCATAGAGCTTCTTCATGTTTTCGCGAGCCGGGCCGAGGTATTTACGCGGGTCGAATTCACCCGGTTTTTCAGCAAATACACGGCGTATAGCAGCAGTCATGGCCAGACGAGAGTCTGAGTCGATGTTGATCTTGCAAACTGCGCTCTTAGAAGCCTTGCGGAGCTGGTCTTCAGGAATACCTACTGCATCGGGCAGCTTACCGCCGAACTGGTTGATGGTGTCAACCTCTTCCTGAGGAACTGAAGAAGAACCGTGGAGTACGATGGGGAATCCCGGGAGTTTCTCCATGATGGCGTCGAGTACGTCGAATGCCAAGGGAGGAGGAACCAGACGGCCGGTCTTCGGGTCACGTGTGCACTGTTCGGGTTTGAACTTGTAAGCACCGTGTGAAGTACCGATAGAAATAGCCAAGCTGTCAACACCAGTCTTAGAAACGAAGTCAATTACTTCTTCGGGTTTGGTGTAGTGAGACTCCTCGTGAGCTACTTCGTCCTCAACACCGGCCAATACGCCTAATTCACCTTCAACGGTTACGTCAAACTGGTGAGCGTATTCAACCACTTTCTTGGTCAGGGCTACGTTCTCGTCATAAGGAAGTGCAGATCCGTCGATCATTACAGAGCTGAAACCCATGTCAACGCATGATTTGCAGATTTCAAAGCTGTCACCGTGGTCAAGGTGAAGTACGATTTCAGGATGTTTGCAACCCAATTCCTTGGCGTATTCTACAGCACCTTCAGCCATGTAGCGGAGAAGGGTTTGGTTGGCGTATTGACGAGCACCTTTAGAAACTTGAAGAATAACAGGGCTCTTCTTTTCAGAGGAAGCCTGAATGATGGCCTGCAACTGCTCCATGTTGTTGAAGTTGAATGCAGGAATTGCATAACCGCCATCAATGGCTCTCTTGAACATTTCACGGGTGTTCACCAAGCCCAGATCTTTGTAGTTTACCATAATTGTAATTAGTTAATTGATAAATGTATATTTGTATTTTCTGATAGCAAAATTACTGATAACCTTTTGCATGAAAAAATTTCAGCGCGCGTTTTTTTGGTGTAAAAGTAAATTTTATTGATTTTTTGAAGAACTGCCTGCGGATTCTACGCTATTTTTGAGTGGGGCAGTTTACAAATTGATATTTTTGTCGGTCCCATTTCAATGTGATGGTGTTCAGGTCTTTCCGGGTCAGCTCGTTTAGCGCCGAGGAAGAATTCATGGGGGTGATTGTAAAATGAATGCTGTCGGAGTTTGCCGTGAGCGATGCATTGATATAATGTGCAGGCCAGGCGTTGACAACGTCTTTCAGCGAGTCGCTCTCCGCAAAATCGGTCGGGGCGGGCAACGTAAATCCCGCAGGTGGTGTCGTGGCCTTCCATTGTGTGTCATACCAGGACAGTACACTTTCGGCATATGGAGCCCGGAATGTCTGGCATACTAATATGTAGGCCTGTTGCGGAGCCTTATATAGTTTCATACACCAGTCGGTGCTCTCGGTCTGTTGCAGTTTCAAAAAGTTTTCGCTTTTTTCCGCCAGGATGGTCTGACCGCCATACAGGTTGGGGGTGACGGCTTTCATGCGGCTGTTGTAGAGGTCAAGTAAATCCAGCCTGTTGCTTTGAACCAGTATCGGGCAGACTGATTCCGGCACATGTGCGAAAAGACTGTCAACGTTTTGAGCTGTTGCCCAACTGTGGCAGCCTAAATAACAAATGGTAAGAAGCAATGATTTTGTTGTCATGCATGCAAAGTTACAATGTTTGTGGAAACTCACAAGCAAAAGATGTTTTAAATACAGCTTCTTATCCGTTTTCAATAAAAATGATTGGAAAAAACTGCTTCAAACTTTTGTCAGTTAGGCTGAAAATAGTATCTTTGCACCGCAATTTGTAGCAACCATTACACTATTTGTTACCAATACACAATAGTAATAATAATAAACGCCAAGATAAAAAATGAAACAAGGTATTCATCCTGAAAATTATCGTCCTGTAGTATTCAAGGACATGAGTAACGGTGATATGTTCCTTTCACGTTCAACTTGCAAGACCAACGATACAATTGAATTTGAGGGCGAAACTTATCCGGTTGTTAAACTTGAAATCTCAAGTTCTTCTCACCCGTTCTATACCGGTAAGTCTAAACTGGTTGACACGGCAGGTCGCGTAGACAAGTTTATGAACCGTTACGCTCGTACGCGTAAAAAATAATTCTCTTCTGCGATGCGCTTTCACGGGCGTATGGATAGTGAATATTTTTATTAAACAAAAAGATATGGCGCATCTTTTCGAAAACGAAAGATGCGCTTTTTTTCTTTTTTTAAACGTAACAAAATGGTCAGAGCAACAGATTCAACAGTTTTGGAATTGTTTTGTGATCCGCTTCCTTGCGTGCGGATCGGTATGGTTGGTTTGGGACGGCGCGGAGTAAGCACATTGCGCCGCTATGCAGCCGTCAGCGGGGCGTTGTTCACAGCCTTGGCTGACCTGCGTGCCGAGAGTTTAAAGGTTGCTCTTGAGACCATATCGCCGGAACAGCGTGCATCAGATTTGGCTACGTATGAAGGTCCGGATGCCTGGCGGCATCTTTGTCGGAATCGCAATGTCGATGTGGTTTATATCTGTACAGATTGGGCGTCGCATGCCGAAATAGCGATTGAAGCTATGGAGCAGGGCAAACATGTTGCCGTGGAAGTTCCCGCGGCCATGACGGTAGAGCAGTGTGAAGCCCTTGTTCGCACGGCAGAGCGGACCAGACGTCATTGTTTCATGGCGGAAAATTGTTGTTATGACCCCTTTGCGTTGGCACAGAAGGAAATGATTGAAAAAGGCGTTCTGGGCCGGCTGACTCATTTGGAGGGTGGATATTTGCATGATTTGAGGCAGAATTTTGCTGAGGCATCTCGCGGGGCCGGCAGCTTTTCGTGGATGGAGAACGATTGGATCCGGCATGCGGGTAATCCGTATCCAACTCATGGAATAGGTCCCCTTGGGCTTGCGCTCGGACTTCATCGGGGCGACCGCATGGTGCGATTGGTTTCGATGACCTCAAAGACCGATGAAGATAGCGGTGGAAAAACCAACTCTTCACTTATCTATACCGAGCAGGGGCGTACTTTGCTGTTGCAGATAAATCTGAATACTCCGCAGCCGTATAATCGCTTGCAGAGAGTTGTGGGGAGTCGGGGATATGCGTCAAAATATCCGATACCTGTTGTGCAGACGGCGGACATGCCGGAAGCCTTGACCGGTGATGCGGCCGTTGAATATATGAAGCTTTATCTGAACAGTCCGGCTGCATTAAAAGTGGCCGAGGGGCAGCGTAAGGGCGTGCACAATGCCATGAATTATGCCATGGATGCCCGATTCGTGTATTGTCTGCAACATGGCTTGCCGCTTGATATGGATGTATATGACGCTGCCGAGTGGTCTTGTCTGACGGAGTTGACGGCGAAGTCGGCCGCGCAAGGTGGAGTACCGGTTGATATACCTGATTTTACCCACGGTCATTGGCATGAGCTTCAAGGACACCGCTTTTATGAATAAATAAGGCGGATTTAGCTTTGGTATATTGGCAGAGTCACTTTTTTTGCTTATATTTGCGGCCACTTATCTGAATATCCCAACGGGCCTGACTGGATTTGACAGCGAGTCGAAGGGGTATGTAAGCATGCAGTGCAATGTAGTGAGCACTATAATCTTATATGCAAAAAATTTAACTGGCGAAAATAAATATGCTCTCGCTGCTTAATTGAAGTATAGTAGATTAGCTTTATTCCTGCACCAGGTGTAGGAACGAGACATCACCCAAGAGCCGTCGTCCCGAGGCGTCTTGATCCGGTGGTGCAGATAAATCGGGAATAGTCAAGGGCAGCCTCGTGCCTGCGATGAAATTTTTAGAGGCTAAGGTCTTGGTTGGTAGTCCCGGTCTTGCCAAGATTCGAAAACCAAAGCGGGAATAAGCATGTAGAAAGCATATTGTTTCCTCGTTTGGACGAGGGTTCGAATCCCTCCAGGTCCACTTTTTTCTCAAGCGTGAAAGGCATTTCGTCTTTCCGCTTTTTTTTTTGTTGTGACGTCATGGGATTTTCCGATGGTGGCGTCGAACGTGTTTCTGCGATAGTCGAAGCTTGGTGGCAAAACGTTTCGAATTCTTGTAATCCTATTTTCTTCTATAATGGAAGTTGTGTGCTTTTTTCTTTTTAAAGTGCTTGTATGGGCATGTCCTATCTGAGAAAATATGTGTAATTTTGTAGATAGATTTTATAAAATAACGAGAACTGATTAGATGAAAGTTGGATTGTTTATTCCCTGCTATGTGAATGCTGTTTATCCCCAGGTAGGAGTGGCTTCCTATAAATTGTTGAAGTCTTTGGGGGTAGATGTAGAGTATCCGCAGGAGCAGACTTGCTGTGGACAGCCTATGGCTAATGCCGGATTCGAGAATGAGTCTGTAGATTTGGCGGGCAAATTTGATAAACTTTTTGAGAATTATGAATATGTAGTAGGGCCTTCGGCCAGTTGTGTGGCTTTCGTGCGCGACCATTACGGTGATTTGCTGAAAGGCAAGCCGCACGTGTGCAAGGTGGAGCAGAAGATTTATGACATCTGCGAGTTCATACACGACGTGGTAAAGCCTAAAAGCCTATCGGCTTATTTCCCGCATAAGGTGAGCTTGCAGAACAGTTGTCATGGCGTGCGTTTGCTTCATCTTTCTTCCCCAAGCGAGTTGAACGTACCTTATCATAATAAGTTGCGCGATTTGCTTACGCTGGTCCGGGGAATAGAGGTTGTTGAACCCGATCCGGTTGATGAGTGCTGCGGGTTCGGAGGCATGTTCGGCGTTGAGGAGCATGCAGTGTCCGGTCAGATGGGGCGCGATAAGGTTCGTCATCATATGGAGACAGGTGCCGAATATATTGCCGGTGCCGACTGTTCATGCCTGATGCATCAGGGAGGTATTATTGCTCGAGAGAAATATCCGATTAAGACAATACATGTGATTGAAATTTTAGCTTCAGGATTATGAGTACGAAACATTCAAAGGCTGCCGAAGCCTTTTTGAAAAATGCCGAATTGGCGCGTTGGCACAATGAAACCTTATGGATGGTGCGTCAGAAACGTGACCGGATAGGCAAGGCAATTCCTGAGTGGGAGGACTTGCGCGACATGGCCTGCGCCCTGAAGTTGTATAGCAACAGTCACCTGGCCGAATTGCTCGAAACCTTCGAACGCAATGCTACGGCCAATGGAGCTATTGTGCACTGGGCAAAAGATGCCGAGGAATATTGTGAAATCGTGTATGATATCCTGCAGTCGCATCACGTAAAACATTTTATCAAGAGCAAGTCTATGCTGGCCGAGGAGTGCGGGCTGAACGATTATCTGATTAGTCGCGGTATTGATACGGTGGAGAGCGATCTCGGCGAGCGAATCCTGCAGCTGATGCACAAAAAGCCCAGTCACATCGTGTTGCCGGCCATTCATATCCGGAAAGAGGAGATTGGTGAACTTTTCGTGCGCGAGATGGGGACCGAACCCGGCAATAATGACCAGACCTATCTGACGCATGCCGCACGTAAGAATTTGCGCCACAAATTCCTGGAGGCCGAGGCTGCCATGACAGGAGCCAACTTTGCCGTGGCTTCAACGGGTGAGTGCGTCGTGTGTACCAATGAGGGAAATGCCGATATGGGAACTTCGCAGCCTAAGTTGCAGATTACGGCTTTCGGCCTCGAGAAAATTGTGCCCGACCGTCAGGCTTTGGGAGTGTTTACACGCTTGTTGGCTCGCTCTGCCACCGGGCAACCCATTACTACCTATACCTCACATTACGGAAAGCCGCGACATGGAGGTGAGTTCCATATTATTATCGTAGACAATGGCCGGAGCCGGATTCTGGGTGATGCCGACCATCGCAAGACGTTGAATTGTCTGCGTTGCGGTGCCTGCATGAATACATGTCCGGTATACCGTCGCAGCGGCGGATATTCGTACACCTATTTTGTGCCGGGGCCTATCGGCATTAATCTGGGAATGCTGAAGGATGCTGAAAAATATCGTGACAATGTGTCGGCCTGTTCCCTTTGCTATTCCTGCCAGAATGTATGTCCGGCCAAGGTTGATTTGGCTGACCAGATTTATAAGTGGCGTCAGTATCTCAGCCGAAACGGATTGGGAAGTTCGTCAAAGCATGCCATTTCGGCAGCCATGCAGACGCTGATGAACCACCCTTCACTGTTCCATTTTGCCCTTCATCACGCTTCGGTGGCCAACAAACTGCCTTACTGGCTGACTTACAACCAACTTAACGACTGGGGCAAGGAGCACGACATGCCCGTATTTGCCAGCGAGAGTTTTTCCGACTGGTGGAAACATAATCAAGAAAAAAAGAAAAATGAGCAGTAAAGACACCATATTGAGTAACATTCGCCGTAACACGCTCGAAGTGTTCGAACGTCCTGATTTGTCGGCTCTTCTGCATGAGGCTGTAACTTACGGCGGCAAGATAGAACAGTTCTGCCAGGTGATGCAGCAGGTGGGCGGGCGTGCCGTTTTGTTGCGTGAGGGCGAGAGCGTTGACCAGCTTATCCGGCGCCAGTATCCGCAGGCGCAGCGGGTGGCCTCGACGGTCGAACATATTGATACGGCCTATGGCAGACAGGCGGTAACGTGCGGTACGTTCCATCCGGATTCAGTTGAACGTTCGGCTGATTTAAACGGAACTGACCTGGCCATTATCAAAGGGCGGCTGGGCGTGTGCGAGAACGGAGCCGTATGGATTCAGCAGGATGTGGAGCAGCGCACCATATATTTTATAGCCGATGCGTTGGTTATTTTGTTGGACCGCCGGTTGCTGGTTAATAATATGCACGAAGCTTATGAACGGATTGATACGGGTGACTATGGTTACGGCGTGTTTATTTCCGGTCCGTCCAAAACGGCCGACATCGAACAGGCCCTTGTGTTGGGGGCACATGGAGCGGCCGACGTAACGGTTGTTCTGGTTTAACTTTTTTAGAACGGAGCCTTGACAGGTAAGGAAAACAAGACCGGAACTTTATTCAACAAGGTCGGAATCTGTTGAATAAAGTTCCGGTCTTGTTTTTTCTGCGAGCCGCTTTTTTTCTGATGGGCGTGTGTGGGCGGGTAGGCTGCGGTCTTTAGGTTTGCGTTACACGCCATTCGTGCAGAAACGCGGGGGCAGGCAGTTCCCGTACACCCATCGTGCTTACATAAGAGGAAAAGGCTTCGGAAAGATTTTTCCTGCAGAAAACTTGGATAATATAGAAAAAAGTGATAACTTTGCACCGCAATTTTTGCAAAATCGTAATAACTAATTAATTATCAACGTATGATGAATCAGTATGAAACCGTTTTCATTTTGACTCCCGTTTTGTCTGACCAGCAGATGAAGGAAGCGGTTGAAAAATTCAAAGGTATTCTGACTGCGCAGGGTGCAGAGATTATCAATGAAGAAAGTTGGGGTCTGAAAAAGATGGCTTATCCCATCGAAAAGAAATCCACCGGTTTTTATCAGTTGATCGAGTTCAAGGCAGAACCTACGGTTGTTGACAAACTCGAAACTGGTTTCCGTCGTGACGAGCGCGTTATCCGCTTCCTGACGGTGAAGATGGACAAATATGCTGCAGAGTATGCAGAAAAACGTCGTAACAAAAAAGCAAATAAGGAGGATTAATCATGGCACAGACTCAATCAGAAATTAGATATTTGACTCCGCCCACAGTGGACGTAAAGAAAAAGAAATATTGTCGTTTCAAAAAGAGCGGCATTAAGTATATTGACTACAAGGATCCTGAATTCCTGAAGAAATTCTTGAACGAGCAGGGTAAAATCCTTCCGCGTCGTATCACCGGTACATCATTGAAATATCAGCGTCGTGCGGCTCAGGCCGTTAAGCGTGCTCGCCATTTGGCTTTGCTGCCTTTCGTAACTGATTTGATGAAATAAAAAAGGAGGAATAAGTATGGAAATTATATTGAAAGAAGACGTAATTGGTCTGGGTTACAAGAACGATATTGTGAATGTAAAGTCTGGATACGGTCGTAACTACCTTATTCCTACCGGTAAAGGCGTAATTGCTTCTGAGTCAGCTAAAAAAATGCTGAAGGAAGAGTTGGCCCAGCGTGCTCACAAACTTGAGAAAATCAAGAACGAGGCACTTGCCCTGGCAGAGAAGTTGTCTAAAATCGAACCCATCAAGATTGCTACCAAAGTTAGCGCTACCGGCGTAATCTACGGTTCTGTCAACAGCTTGCATCTGGCTGAAGAGTTGGCAAAATTGGGTTTTGAAATTGACCGCAAGACCATTATCGTAAAAGACGTGAAGGAAGTAGGAGAATATACGGCTACCGTAAAACTCCACAAAGAAGTTTCAGTTGAAATTCCGTTTGTTGTAGTGGCAGAAGAGGCTTAATTGCAGTTTTGTCAATTACAGAAAATCGATATAAAGCCGTGCTTTCATTAACGAAGCACGGCTTTTTTTTGATACATTTGATATTTTAGGAATAGTTATGGCCCGTTATTTCTTGACCTTTTCATATGATGGTACAGCCTATCACGGATGGCAGGTGCAGCCCAATGCCGACTCCGTGCAGCAGCAGCTTAATCGCGCACTTTCGGTATTGTTGCAAAGTGAAGTCAGTACGGTGGGAGCCGGCCGCACGGATACGGGTGTGCATGCCAGTATGATGGTGGCGCACTTTGATGCCGAGATTGACGATGAGGCACGTTTTTGCTTTAAACTGAACCGGCTGTTGCCGCCGGATATTGCCGTGCAGTCAATTCGTCGGGCGCGTCCGGACGCTCATGCGCGGTTTGATGCCCTTTCACGCACCTATCATTATTTTGTGTACACCGGCAAGCGCCCCTTTTTACGGCATTATGCCAATCAGTTGTTCTTTGAGCCTGATTATGAACGGATGAACCGTGCAGCCGAGTTGTTGCTGCGGACAACTGACTTTACGAGTTTCAGTAAGCTGCATACCGATACAAAAACCAACAACTGTCGGGTTACGAAGGCTTGCTGGACGCCTGTGGCCGACGGCTCCTGGCGTTTTGAGATTACGGCCGACCGCTTTTTGCGCAACATGGTGAGAGCCGTGGTCGGTACGTTGCTTTGGGTAGGGCAGGGACGCATGAGCCTGGATGACTTTCAGCGCGTTATTGATTGCCGTAATCGTTGTGCTGCCGGTGATTCTGTGGCGGCACGTGCCCTTTTCCTGGTTGACATTACTTATCCGGATGACGTTTATCTCAAAGTGTAAATAATTATGTGGTTGGTATTGGCTTTTCTGTCGGCTGCCTCGCTGGGTTTTTATGATGTGTTCAAGAAAATGTCACTTCGCGAGAATGCCGTAATTCCCGTATTGTTTTTGAATACCCTTTTTTGCGCTTGTATCTTTCTGCCGCTTATCGTCGGGTCGGCATCGGGACTGATAGAGCCGGGCAGTCAGGGCTATATTCCTACTTATGGGTGGGCTGAACATCGTTTGATTTTGCTCAAGTCGCTTATCGTACTTTCTTCCTGGATACTCGGATATTTCGGAATCAAGCATTTGCCGCTTACGCTGGTGGGGCCTATTAATGCAACCCGTCCGGTTATGACCTTGGTGGGAGCATTGCTGATTTTCGGCGAGCAGCTTAACGGTTGGCAGTGGGCCGGTGTGGTACTGGCCATTCTTTCGTTTTTCCTGCTCAGCCGGAGCAGTCGCAAGGAGGGCATCAGTTTTGTTCACAACGGGTGGGTAGCCTGTATTGTGTTGGCGGCCGTGTTGGGAGCTGCCAGCGGACTTTATGACAAGTTCCTGATGACGTCGGCCGCACAGCAGGGCGGAGGTCTCGACAAACTGGTCGTGCAGGGCTGGTATAATGTTTATCAGTGTTTCATGATGCTGATCGTTCTGTTGATTGTGTGGACGCCTCTTAGAGGGCGCTCTACGCCGTTCAGGTGGCGGTGGAGCATCGTGTTTATCTCGCTTTTCCTCACAGCGGCCGACCTGGCTTATTTCTATGCGCTGAGTTTGCCGGGGGCGTTGGTATCCGTGGTATCCATGGTGCGGCGCAGTAGTGTTATTGTTTCCTTTATTTTTGGGGCCATTATCTTTAGTGAACGCAATTTGAAGTCGAAAGCTCTTGATTTGCTGCTTGTGTTGTTGGGTATGGTTTGTATTTGGATCGGTACGCATGCCTGACGTTTTTTTCGGCTTCGAAAAGATTCACTAACGTGCAAAAAGATGTAACTCTGTAGAGAATACGAAAAATTCATCAAACCTATAACAATATGACAAGACATTTCGTGGCAAATGGGGCTTTGTTCGGATTGTTGGGCCTGCTTCCCGGCTATGCGGAAGCGCAGGTGCAGGTCAGTATCAATAATAACGAAGTCACCATCGGCAACCAGTACCTGAGTCGTACGGTTTCCGTAAAGGATAATCGGCTGCGTACGGTGGAAATCACCAACAAGCGTACGGACGGCCAGTGGTCAATTTTACATCCGACCAAGGGGTCGGAAGAATTTACGCTCAGCGTATTTTCAGAGGCCGTTGAACCTAAAGTGATTTCACGAGCCGGATGGACCGCTACGGTGGACAGCTGGTGCAAGGACAGCTAGAAAGGTGGTGAGGCCAAGTATATCGTTGATGGTGATGTGCAGTCGTTTTGGCACAGCAATTACCGTAAGGACGCCGGAACGGGAACAGACAAACTGCCTCATTATATTCAGATTGACATGAAGCGCGTACAGACGTTCAACGCAGAAGGGCAAGCAGGTTTGCCAGGCTGACTCTGTAACCCTTTTGGCTGATTTACGTTCCGTAAGCGTAAAACTGCCCAAGGCCCTGAAGGCCGGAAAGGCTTATGAACTGAGTGTGGAGAGTCTGTCTGACTGGAATGGAAATACCAACAGTGTAACCGTTCCGTTTGGCGTGTACAAAGGCGCTGAGATTCTGACAGCCAAGGCTGCCAAAGCCGGCAAACAGCAGGTGAAGAAATGCAAGAATGCCGTGGCCGATGTCAATGACTTCAGCGTGGTTGTGAAGCTCGAGCCGGGCGTGGGTGCCAACGGAAGCTTGCTGAAGGCCGACGGCGTGAGTGTATCGCTCAAGGACGGGCATGTGGTGTTTGCCACCGACCAGAATCTGACGATGACCTCACGTGCAGCCGTTAACGACGGTAAGGCACATACCATAGTCTGCGTGCGTGAGAAGAACGGCATGCTAAAGATTTATATTGACAGCAGCGAGGTCGATTCTTCTGTTTATCGTGCCGACGTGATTACCCGCTTGTTGGCTCCGGCCAGCTTCACGCTGGGTGACACCAGCCTGGGCGATGGAAAAATGGGTATTACGGTGCTCAACCGCGCACTTACTTATAAGGAAGCCGGTCTGCAGTAAATTGCAGAAGCCTGCGAATTCATAAAACAAGGTCCCGCCTGAGATGAAACAGGCGGGACCTTGTTTGTTTTGTTCGGCACGTTGTTTGTTTAACCTTTTTACCCAGGCAAACGGCGTGCCTGCTTTTGAATATTCTTTGTGCTTGTTGATCTTGTTTTTATCATTTTTCTTTATATTTGCATGGTGCACAAAGAAAAACACATCCGACTGCGTATGCATTTATGTGTGTAGAGTGGCTCTTACCACTCTTTTCTCAGGTTCTATAAAAAGTCCATTTCAAAATCCTTACGGATATAAATGTTTTTCGGAAAAACTCCGCTTTATGATGCAGGAGTGAAAGATTTGTTTTTCCGTGCAGAAAATGACATAAAAACTTTGATATTATGAAAAAAAACTATCTTTTCAATGTTTTGTTTCTTGCCGTTTCCTTTGTTCCATGTTTGACGGGAACGGCAGGGGCGGCTGAAGCTGACGTTCCGGAGGCCGGAAAGTGCTACACCCTGCGTGCCTGTACGCAAAACAGCCTTTGCATACAGGAAGAAGCTGACGGCAGCCTTACTGTGGCAGAGTATGCCCCGTCCAACCGTTGTTTCTGGGAGTTTGTACCTACGGGACAGCCCAATCGGTTTTATATCCGCAACCTGACTACCGGGCATTACATCCAGTCAACCAATCTGGCCAATTCTACCAAGGTGGGCACAGGAACGCTTGAGGTGGAATTCTATGTGGGCAAAAATGAGACTTCAGGTTACAAGACAACGGGGTTCTGGTATTTCAGTTCGACGGACAATGCCGTGTTCGACAAAGTCAGTGACGAAACCAAAGGATTGAACAAGGACGGAGGCTCATCCAACGTGGTGGCTTACATGTGTGGCGCCAGTCGGAACAATTCGTATTGGGATATTGAAGCCACTGACTATGTTTATGAAGTGCATCCGTTTATGTGTTCCGAGGAGGTGGGTACGGTCACTTACAAGTATGAAATAAATGCTTCGTCGGGCAAGAATGTGGCCGTCAGTGACGATGGTTTACTTTTGTTGCAGGATGCCGGTGCGGATTCGCGTGGTCAGTCGTGGTATTTTGTGGGAACGTCAAATGCCGACGGCGGTTATCTGATTTTGTCGGCAGCAAACCATAAAGTGGTGGGTCCGGACAACCGACTGGAAGATTACACGGCCGAGGCAACCCGTTGGTGTGTGTCTGAAGTTAGTAAGGATGACGGAAAATTCTATGTTTTCCACCCGTATGGAACCGAAGGAAAGGCCTTGACGGTTGACGGCGATTCTCTTTTTAATTTCAGCATATTGCGTTCGGATTTCCAGTTGGAGCATAAAATCTATAACTTGCCTTGTGGCGCATTGGGCAGCACTTACATCACGGGGGTCGGAATGGAAGGTGCAGCCGTGCTAAAGCCCATTCATTATCCGCTCAGTACGCTTAATCGGGCCGGAACGGGCGTGGAGCAGAATGTTTCGAAGCCGTCAAGCTGGTATACCTTCTTTACGCAGGATCGTGGCAGGCTTTCCCGCGGTCAGTCGTTTGACTTGAGCGTGACTCTCTCGGGAGTGCCGTCGGAAGGCAGTGAGCTGACAGCTTATTTTGACTGGAATGCCGATGGTGTTTTCGAAACGTCCGTGCCTCTTGCCGCCAACCAGAATGGGTATGCCGCTTCGGTTGATGTGCCGTCCGAGGCCAGTCTGTCCGACAGCCGCATGCGTATCCGCCTGACGGATAACGGCATGACGGGAGCAGAAGACGACGTGAACGGGCAGACGCTTGACCTGGTAATCAGTACAGCCGATGCATCCGACGGATATATGGTTAAAGTCAATGCTTCTGCCGCCGATCGCGGCACGGTCAGCCTCACTCCGGAAGCTGAGCGTTATGAAGGCGGTACACAGTTGAAGGCCTGTGCCCAACCGTTGGGCAATGCCAAGTTTGTATGCTGGCGTGAAGGACGGCAGGTTGTTTCGCTTGACACGGCATATACGTTCAACGTTAATCATGAAACAACGCTTACGGCTTATTTCTCGCCCAAAACGTCCGACGTGCCTGATGGCATAGGACAGGTGGTTTCAGAGAGCGGTGCTCTGGTTGAAGTTGAGGCCGGCAGCCAATATATCAACATCGTGACTGACGCACCGGTGCAGGATGTGAGCGTGTATAGTGTAGGTGGAGCCCTCGTGGCCCAGTCAGCTTCAAAACGGGTGTCTGTTTCAGGCTTGACCGCCGGTTCCTACATCGTAAAGGTGCAGACTTCAGGAAAGAATACAACTGCCAAAGTTTTTATCAAATAGAGTCCGACAAATATAAAATCATATTCAAATGAACAAGCATAGAGTTATTTTCTTGGGGTGTTCAGCGCTGGCCGCATTGGCTGTAAATGGACAGACTTCAAAACCCAACATCATATATATAATGTGCGACGATATGGGCTATGGCGACCTTGGGTGCTACGGCCAGCAGTATATAGCAACTCCCAACATTGACCACATGGCGGCCGAAGGCATGCGTTTTACGCAGGCTTATGCCGGCAGTCCGGTGTCAGCCCCGTCGCGTGCCACGTTCATGACCGGACAGCACACCGGTCATACCCACGTGCGCGGTAACAAAGAGTATTGGAACGCCAACAATACGGTAAAATATGGTAACAATACGGATTACGGACTGGTTGGTCAGGAACCGTATGATGCCGACCATATTATCATTCCTGAAATCATGAAGCAGAACGGCTATACAACCGGAATGTTCGGTAAATGGGCCGGAGGTTATGAGGGGTCGGAATCTACGCCCGACAAGCGCGGTATTGATGAGTTCTATGGCTATATCTGCCAGTTCCAGGCCCATCTTTATTATCCCAACTTTTTGAATGAATACAGCCGCTCACACGGTGATCAGGGCGTTTCGCGCGTTGTGCTGGAGGACAATATCGAGCATCCCATGTATGGCAATGGATATGAGTTGCGTCCGCAGTATTCAGCGGATCTTATTCATCAGAAGGCCATGGAATGGCTTGACAGCCAAAGTGCCGATCAGCCGTTCTTTGGTATATTTACTTATACTTTGCCGCATGCCGAACTGATTCAGCCCAATGATTCTATTCTGCAGGCGTATGAAGGGAGTTTCTGTCAGGAAAAGACTTTTTCCGGTAACGAGGGGTCACGTTACAACCCGACCAATGTGGCCCATGCCCAGTTTGCCGGTATGATTACCCGTCTGGATATGTATGTGGGTGAGATACTGGCCAAGTTGAAGGAAAAGGGGTGGGACGACAATACCATTGTGGTGTTTACGTCTGATAACGGTCCGCATGAGGAAGGCGGAGCCGATCCCGATTTTTTCAATCGTGACGGTTTGTTGCAAGGCAAAAAGCGCAGCACTTACGAGGGAGGCATAAGAGTCCCGTTTATTGTGCGCTGGCCCGGGCAGATTAAGGCCGGAAGTGTGTCCGACCATCAGTTTGCCTTTTATGATCTGATGCCTACTTTCTGTGATTTGGCCGGCATTTCCGGATACCCCGATGCATTCAAGAATCCGAATCTGGCTAATGACTATTTTGATGGCATTTCGATTTATCCTACTTTGATGGGGCAAACCGACAAGCAGCAGAAACATGACTATTTGTATTGGGAATTTCATGAAACCAATATGCTGGGGTTGCGTATGGGCGACTGGAAAATGGTGGTACAGGGCGGACAATGCAAATTGTTTGATTTGGCCAACGACGTTCACGAAGATCACGACGTGTCGGCAAAATATCCGGTTGTAGTTGAAAAAATGAAAAACATTATCCGTTCAGCACATACTGAAAACAGTCTTTTCAAAGTCACCTTACCTTAAGCGAAGGATATGACAGTTTGCGTTTGAATTAGGGGAGAGATGCGAATTTTATTCGTTTCTTTCCCCTATTAAAATGACAGGATTGCAGGTGCATTTGTTGGACGCATCTTTTTGTAATTCGCTTTTTTATATTATCTTTGCGGAAGTACAATGAAAAAACAATGACTGATTTTTTAAGTTTAGCGTCACAAAGGCGCAGCACACGTCGGTTTACAGCAGAAAAGCTGACCGAGGATGAAGTAGTGGAGTGGCTCAAGCCTGCTTTAATGAGTCCGTCGTCAAAAAATCAGCATTCTTGTGAATTTATTCTTGTAGATCATCCTGATTTATTACATCAGTTGTCTGAATGCCGTTCAATGGGCACTCAGTTTTTGGCAGACGTTCCTTTAGCTGCAGTGGTGGTGGGTGATACACAAGTGTCTGACGTTTGGGTTGAGGATGCAGCAGTAGCAGCTACAACTCTTTTGTATCAGGCTGAAAGTATGGGACTTGGAGCTTGCTGGGCACAAGTGCGTTGCCGTCGTCAGGATGACGGAACGCCTTCAGCAGACTATGTGCGAGAAATTCTCCGGCTTCCTGACAATATAGAACCTTTGGCCATTATTGGAGTTGGACATAAACAGTTCGAAAAGAAACCGCATGCAGACGATGCCTTGATGTGGGAAAAGGTGCATTTTAATCAATATTGAGATTAAAGACATGAAAATAGGCATGATTGGAGCCGGGAATCTGGCTTCTCATTTGGCTCCGGCTTTACAGAATGCAGGCCATGAAATTGTGGCCGTGTATAGTCGTACCCGGCTGTCAGCCGAAGGGCTGGCGGGAAAAATGGGCGTTCCGGCCATTGTCAATCTGGAGCAGATGTCCAAGGCTGATGTATACGTTTTTTCCGTACGTGATGATGTTTTGCAGACGTTGGTTGACCATTGGTGTCCTCAGCATCCGGAAGCACTTTTTTTGCACACGGCAGGAAGTGTGCCTTTGTCCGTTTTTGAACGGGTGGCACAGCGTTACGGGGTTATTTATCCGATGCAGACGTTTTCCAAGGCACGAGAAGTTGATTTTCAGCGCATTCCCTGTTTTATAGAGGGAAGTTCGCCCGAAGTGCTGTCTGAAATTCAATCTTTAGCCCGGCAGATTAGTTCGCAAGTAATTATTTTGAATTCTGAGAAACGCCGTATGCTTCATTTGGCAGCTGTGTTTGCTTGCAATTTTGTGAATCATTGTTATGCAGAGGCTGCCCGCTTGGTTGAGGAAGCAGGTATTCCGTTTGCTGCCATGTTGCCTCTGATTGATGAGACGGCTTCCAAAGTACACGAACTTCAGCCTGTACAGGCACAGACAGGACCGGCTGTCAGGTATGATTGTCAGGTAATGCAGCGGCAAATGCAGTTGTTGGAAGATTCAGGAGCCAAGCAGATTTATCAGGCAATGAGCGAGCAGATTCATGCTTATGCTTTGAAGTATCAGAATGATGCAAAACGGACGGAGTAGTTTTAATAAGCCATATGATTGATTATGATTTGACAAAGATAAAGGCTATGGCCTTTGACGTGGATGGCGTGTTGAGTTGTGAAACCATAGGTATGGGACTCGACGGGATACCATCGCGCACGGTAAATATTAAGGACGGTTATGCCTTGCAGTTGGCCGTTAAGCGTGGCTTTCATTTGGCCATTATTACCGGAGGTCGCAGTGAGGCGGTGCGTGCCCGTTATACAGGCTTGGGCATTACGGATGTCTATATGGGATGTTCGGTAAAAATTCAGCAATATGAAGACTGGTTGGCTCAATATGATTTGAAGTCGGAAGAAGTGCTTTATATGGGTGACGATATTCCTGACTATGAAGTGCTGCAACGTTGCGGGTGTGCCTGTTGTCCTGCCGATGCAGCTCCTGAGATTAAGCAGATAGTTACGTATGTAAGTCCCATCGCCGGTGGACATGGCTGCGTACGTGATGTAATTGAACAAGTATTGCGCGCTCATGGACACTGGATGGCTGACCGGCACGCCTTTGGCTGGTAGGACTGGCGTTATTCGTGTGTAATCTTTTTGAATGGATAAAGAAAGACCTAATTATACAAAACCATCGATATGCTAGAAAATCTGAACAAATATCAAATTGTGCTGGCCAGCAATTCGCCCCGTCGCAAGGAATTGTTGCAACGGCTTGGTGTGCCTTTTAAGGTGCGCACTTTGCTGGGTGTGGATGAAAGTTATCCTGATTCGTTGAAAGGTGAAGATATATCCCGATATATAGCGCGGAACAAGGCTGAGGCCTATCGCTCTTCTATGGCACCCAACGAGTTGTTGATTGCAGCTGATACCATAGTGTCGGTTGATGGCGAAGTTTTGGGAAAGCCTCGTGATGCTGAAGATGCAAAACGCATGCTGCATCTGCTTTCTGATCGAATTCATCAGGTAATTACCGGCGTAACCGTACTGACGCAAGAGCGTACAGAAACAATAGCTGTGACGAGTCATGTAAAGTTTGCCAAACTTACGGATGAGGAGATTGATTATTATGTGGATAATTATTTGCCGTTTGACAAAGCTGGAGCATACGGCATTCAGGAATGGATCGGTTTGGTGGCTGTAGAAGAGTTGCGTGGAAGCTTTTTCAACGTAATGGGGTTGCCTGTGCAGCGGCTCTATAACTTGTTGAAAAAATTTTAACAAGGTTTCGTTGCTTTAGATTTTTATTACCGACTGCGATTATGCTTATCAAATATTATTCAAATGGCGACAATGAGCGGGCTATCAGTCAGGCAGTCCGTGTGTTGACCGACGGTGGAATTGTTATTTATCCTACGGATAGTGTGTATGCTATTGGCTGCCATGCACTTAAAGAACGCGCGGTAGAAAAAGTTTGTAGGATAAAGGGTATTAATCCTGCAAAAAACCGTCTTTCTGTTATCTGCTATGATTTGAGTGCCATTAGCCAGTATGCCCGTATCAGCAATTCCGTGTTTAAGTTAATGAAGAAGAATTTGCCGGGCCCGTTTACGTTTATTCTGCCAGGTTTGAGCACACTTCCAAAAGTTTTCAGGGGAAGAGGTTCTGAAGTTGGAATTCGAATGCCCGACCATCCTTTCCTGCGGCAGTTGTTGGAACGTTTGGATGCTCCTATTCTGACAGCTTCATTACCTCCCGTTGGCGAAGAAATGGAATATACGACTAATGCAGATTTGATAGAAGAAACTTTCGGTCAGCAGGTTGACATGGTGATCGACGGAGGAGAGGGAGTGCCTGAGGTAACCACTGTTGTTGATTGTACGGGAGATGAGCCGGAAATTGTTCGTCAGGGAAAGGGCATCCTGCAGTAATTGTAATTCAGTAATATAAAAGAGTATAGAAGAGATGATGAAAAAATTATTTGTATTTTCTGTTTTGATGTGCACGTTGGGATTAACTGCTTGTGATGATTCCGAGGATTATACGTCAAAGGCACCTACGTTTAATGCTTTTAGTGTCACCAAGATCAAGGCTGCGACAGGCTCTCTTGATGATGGCGTCTTTCGTGTGGGAGATGTGTTGTTGGCAAAGCTTGTGCAAAGCCAGCAGGGGCATCTGCTAAATAAGGTAACATATACTTGGAAAACCGATTTGCAGGCTGTTCATAAATACGTGAGTGTTTCTGTATATGATGCGGATCCTGTCAGCCCTGTTGATACGATTACGGTGAAAGAAAAAGGCTTTTATACGGTAACCTTGAATGCTAAATATAACGTGAGCGGACAGGGAGGTAGTTTTACGCAGGCCTATAATTTCAGTGATGGCGGAAGTGTAAGTCTTAGTGGAGGATTGTTGCAAATTAACATGGAAGCCATGCAGAATTTTTGGGTCGAAGATTCTTTGTAAAAGTTTACGTTTGATTACGGCAAGATGGATTCTGATTAAAGGAATGATTTTGCCGTTTTTTTATTTAAATACCTAATTGACACATTGTTGTATCTATGAGAAACATGTTAGAGATGAAATTAAAAGTCCTTTTCCTTTTTTTATTGTGGATTAATCTCAGTTTGGGTACTTCTTTCGCCAATGGTTTGTCGATTATACCTCAGCCCCAATCCCTCAGTTGTGATGAGGGAAGTGTGGAGCTTGAAAATAAAATTGTTGTTTTTTATTCTACTGCGTTGAAGCAGGAAGCAGAATTCCTGAAGACATATTTAAAACAGGATTTTTCAGCTGAAGTCGTTTTTTCCAAACGTGAAAGGCGTGCCGACATTGTGCTGAGGTTGGACAAAGATTTCCCCTCGCAAAATAAAGAAGGTTATAGTATTGATGCAACTGATAAAAAAGTGGTTATAAAGGCACGGAGTGCTGCCGGCATTTTTTATGGTATTCAGACGCTTCGTCAGTCTTTAGAAAAGCAGTCGGACAAGTTATATCTTCAGAAAGCCAAAATCGTAGATTATCCGGCGTTTTCCTGGCGTGCTTTTATGCTGGATGAAGGGCGGTATTTTAAGGGGAAAGCTGCTGTAATGAATTTATTGGACCGTATGGCTGAGTTGAAGATGAACGTTTTTCATTGGCATTTGACCGATGATCAGGGGTGGCGTATTGAAATCAAAAAATATCCGAAGTTGACAGAAGTAGGGGCTTTTCGCGATTCTTCTGAGATCAATCATTTTCATAGCAATGTTTTCGATGGTAAGCCGCATGGCGGGTTTTATACACAAGATGACATCAAGGAAATTGTAGCATATGCCGCCAAGCGCCATATAACGGTAGTTCCTGAAATTGAAATGCCCGGACATGCAAGTGCTGCCATAGCTGCATATCCATGGTTGGGTACGTCGGATAAGCAGATTAAGGTTCCCTGTTATTTTGGCGTTCATTATAATGCCTTTAATGTCGCCGATCAGCGGGTTATTACGTTTTTGCATGATGTGTTGGATGAGGTAATGCAGCTGTTCCCTTCATCAGTAATCCATATTGGAGGAGACGAACTTCGTTATGATGCCTGGAAATCTTCGAAAATGGTTCTCGACTATATGAAAGAAAAAGGTATAGGTTCTCCAGCCGGCTTGCAGGTCTATTTTACAAATTCCATATCTGAATATTTGACTTCAAAAGGCCGCCGGATGATGGGGTGGAACGAAATTACAGGAGCACAGGTTAATGATTATCAGCAGGATGGTAGTGGTGCTTCTGATCAGAAATTGTCTGATAAAACCATTGTGCAATTTTGGAACGGCAATCCTGCACTGATTAAAGAAACCATACAGAAAGGCTATGATATAGTCAATTCGTATAGTGCATATACCTATTTGGATTACAGTTATCAGTCAATACCTTTGCGAAAAGCGTATGAATTCAATCCGGTGCCGGAAGGATTAAGTGAAGAGCAGGCCACGCAAGTTTTGGGCTTGGGCTGTCAGATGTGGGGAGAATTTATTCCGACAATAGAAAGTATGAACCAGAAGATATTTCCTCGTATTGCTGCTTATGCAGAGGTAGGGTGGACTGAAGCTAAAAACAAGAATTACGAACGTTTCCTGAAGTCTTTGAAAGATAAGATGATTGTACATTGGCAGAAGGCGGGCGTTAATCTGGGAGCATGGGAATAATAATTTCTTTATTCGATATACTATGAATCCGTTTTTTATGAAAAGACGACTCACGTCGTTAGCTTTCTTCTTGTTGGCTTTTTTGTTGGCAAATGCCGCTCATCAGCCGGAGTTTTCAACAGCAGGTTTTTATGAATTGGCAGGCACGGGACGTAGTGTTTACAACATGAATCCGGCCTGGCGTCTTTATAAGGGAGGACAGGTCGGGGCAGAGCGTCCTGATTTTGACGACAGTTCGTGGACGCTTGTTTCTTTGCCTAATGGCATTGAATATCTGCCCACAGAGGCAAGCGGTTGTGTAAACTATCAGGGAGAAGTGTGGTATCGCAAACATTTTAAACCTGAAGAATCCTGGCAGGGAAAAAAGCAGTTCCTGCATTTCGAGGCCATTATGGGAAAGTCAAAGGTTTGGATCAACGATTAACTCGTGGCTACCCATTTTGGCGGGTATTTGCCCGTTATAGCCGACGTTACGCCCTATCTTAAGTACGGTCAGGATAATGTCATTTCCGTATAGGCCGACAATAGCGACGACCCTTCGTATCCACCTGGAAAGCAGCAGGATATGCTTGATTTCTCATATTTCGGCGGTATCTATCGCGACTGCTGGATGGTGGTACACAACAATGTTTATCTGACCGACCCGAATTATGAAAACCAGACTGCCGGCGGAGGGCTTTTCGTGTCGTTCCGTGATGTGTCGGAAAAGTCGGCCGGAGTCCGGCTTGATGCACATGTGCGTAACCAGTCGTCGGAATCTTTTTCCGGAAAGATTGAATATCAGCTTTTCGACCGTGACAACAAACTCGTTAAGCGTATTACCAAGTCGCTTTCCGTAGCACGCAAAAAAGCTCGTCAGGTCAGTCTTGATTTTGAATTGCTGAAACCACATTTGTGGTCGCCTGACACTCCGTATCTTTATCAGCTGCATGTGCGTATATTTGACAAGGCCGGACATGTGGTTGACGGATACCGCCGGCGTGTGGGAATAAGGAGTATAGAGTTTCGTGGGAAAGACGGATTCTGGCTTAACGGACGTCCTTATCCCAATCCGCTCATCGGTGCCAACCGTCATCAGGATTTTGCCGTAGTGGGCAACGCCCTTTCCAACAGTTTGCATTGGCGCGATGCCAAAAAGTTGCGTGATGCGGGGTTGCGTGTCATCCGCAATGCCCATTATCCGCAGGACCCGGCTTTTATGGATGCATGCGACGAATTGGGACTGTTTGTTATTGTCAATACACCGGGGTGGCAGTTCTGGAACAACGAACCGGTTTTTGCGCAGCGTGTATACAGTGACATCCGTAACATGGTTCGTCGTGACCGCAACCATGCCTCAGTATGGATGTGGGAACCTATTTTGAACGAGACCTGGTATCCGGACGATTTTGCTCGCCGTGTGCAGGAAATCCTGCACGAAGAGTATCCGTATCCCTATTGTTATGCCGGTTGTGACGCTACGGCCCGGGGGCACGAATATTTCCCCATATTGTTTACTCATCCTCTGAACGGTGCCGGCGGAGCTTTTAATACAGACCAGCTTGATCCTAAGGTGACTTATTTTACGCGTGAATGGGGCGACAATGTAGACGACTGGAGTTCACATAATTCGCCGAGCCGTGTCAATCGTGCCTGGGGTGAAGTGCCGATGCTTGTGCAGGCTCAGGGATATGCGCGGCCCGGATATCAATATACCTGTTACGATGCTCTTTACCGCACCACGCGTCAGCATGTAGGTGGTTGCCTTTGGCATTCGTTTGACCATCAGCGGGGATACCATCCGGATCCGTTTTATGGCGGTATAATGGACGTGTTCCGACAGCCTAAATATTCTTATTACATGTTCTGTGCCCAGCGGCCGGCAGAGCCGAATCCGAATTTGCTTTCGGAGAATGGTCCGATGGTCTATATTGCCAATGCCATGACGCCGTTCTCGCCTTCCGATGTAACCGTTTACAGCAACTGCGAGGAGGTGCGTCTGACTTATTGTCTTAATGGCAAGCAGTATGTTTATCGCAAACCTGCCGGCGGTGAGGGGATGCCTTCACCGGTTATTACGTTCAGCCATGTGTGGGATGTCATGCATGACAAGGATTTGTCGCGCAGCGGAAAGCAGGCCGAATTCTTTTTGCTGGCTGAAGGGTTGGAAAACGGCAAGGTAGTTGCTACTCACAAGGTGGAGCCGGCGCGCCGGCCAACCAAATTGATATTGTGGGCCGATACGGAAAACGTGGAAATGACGGCCGACGGGTCCGACTTGGTTACGGTTGTGGCTGCAGTGGCTGACGGTAAAGGCAATATCAAGCGTCTTAATAATTATTGGGTGAAGTTTGACATTGAAGGGCCGGGTGAACTGGTGGCCAGTGAGTCTACATTTACCAATCCACGTCCGGTACAGTGGGGAACGGCCCCCGTGCTTGTTCGGGCCTCAACCCGCGAGGGACAGATAAAAGTAAAGGCGTCCGTCGTATTCCAGGGCAAGCATACGCCGCTTTCGGGCGAACTTGTTATCCGAACCCGTCCGTCGGCACATCCGCTGATAGCTGACGAGAACGAACAAAAAACAGCTTGAGCTGCACGGTCAGCAGGTTTCGTCGGACGCTTTGTCCGGAACGTCTGGTTCTGTGACAAATGAGCGCAGACAGCAGGAGTTGAACTTGCAGAAACTTAAGGAAGTGGAGCAGCAGCAAAGTGACTTCGAGTAGGCATGTTGTCGGGTGCAGATCGGTGCATAGTAAAAAAAAGGTGGCTTCTAATTTTTGTTAGAAGCCACCTTTTTTGATTTATCCGGCAGTTTGGTTATGTAAAAAAGCCATTCATTTTTGCTGGCGGCGGAGCCGCTGCTGTGGTGTCCTGAACTAATCTTGTGCAGGTTACAGCTTGTTTTGATGGGCGCCGTCGGGAAAAATAACTTTGGGTTTGAACGTCTTGGCTTCTTCAAAGTCAAGCAGGGCGTATGACATGATGATAACCTCGTCACCTACCTGAACCTTGCGTGCAGCCGCGCCGTTCAGGCAAATGCATCCCGTGCCGCGCGGTCCTTTGATGATGTATGTGTCGAAACGTTCGCCGTTGTTGTTGTCTGCAATGAACACACGCTCGCCGGCAATCATGCCGGCCGCATCCATCAGGTCTTCATCAATGGTGATGCTACCCATATAGTGCAGGTTGGATTCGGTTACGCGGGCGCAGTGGATTTTAGACTTCAGTACTTCAATTTGCATGATGATTGCTTATATACTTTTTGTAATTGTAAGGTTGTCAGTTTCGCGGTTCTTTTATCCCTTGTAGCGTATGTGGTCAATCAGACGGATGGGGCGGTGTCCGCAATATACGGTGATGCATCCCACTACGGAGTCGGCGTCTGTCCAGTTGGCGATAGGTTGCAGGGTGTTTCCATCCACAATTTGGTAGTATTCCACTTCCAGTCCGTCAATTCCGTTAATCTGTTCAATTACATTTTGGGTAGTTTCCTCTACGCTGTGTCGTTCGGCATACGGCAGACTGTTCTTGAGCACGCGATAAATATTGGCGGCAATGTGTCGCTCGTCTTCAGTCAGGAGCGTGTTGCGGCTGCTGCGTGCCAGTCCTGATTCTTCGCGGATAACCGGACACGGACATATATTAACGGGCAGTTTGAGGTCGGCCACCATGGCGCGGATGACGGCAATTTGCTGATAGTCCTTTTCGCCGAAGTATGCCTTGTCGGGCTGTACGTACATGAATAATTTGCTGACAATCTGACATACGCCGTTGAAATGACCAGGGCGGTGGGCGCCTTCCATTACCGTGTCGATGGGCGGGTAGCTGAATGTGCGTGTGTCGGGTTCAGGATAAATCTCTTCAACCGAAGGGGCAAAAACGATGTCGGCTCCCAGTTTTTCCAAAAGCTGGCAATCAGCTTCCAGTGTGCGCGGATAGTTGGCCAGGTCGGTCTTGTCGTTGAATTGAGTAGGATTGACAAATACGCTTACTACGGTAATGTCATTCTCTTTTACGCTGCGGCTGACCAGCGAGGCGTGGCCTTCGTGCAGGGCTCCCATAGTCGGAACAAGGCCAATGCTGCGGCCTGCTTGGCGGGCTGCTTGTAATGAAAGGTTCAGCTCGCTGACGGTTTCTACAATTTTCATTTTTTGCATGATTGGCTTTGGGGCATATATGTCATGCTGCGTCCGTCGTTTTTGGGGGTCTCAGTTGAGAGTTGTGCGGAAACAACCTTCTGCATAAGACGAAAGAAACGTATGGACGGTTAGGACACTTGTGCTTCCCAAAAATTGAATTTTATTTTTTGCGGTGCAAAGTAACAGAATATTTATGAAATACCGAAGCGCAAAACTCAATAATCATGTGATAACCCCTCCGGAAGATATTAAAAAGGTAAAAATCAATGCTATTCGTCAAAAAATTAGTAACTTTGCACCGTTTGTAGTCACTTATCAAAAAGAATGAAGGCTAAAAGAATATTATTCATTAATCAGGAAATGACTCCTTATCTGCCGGAAACTCACGCTTCAAAAGTAGGTTTCACATTGCCGCGTGAAGTGCAGGAAGGAGGTCGTGAAATCAGAACATTTATGCCTCGTTGGGGCAATATCAACGAACGCAGAAACCAGCTGCATGAGGTAATCCGCCTGTCGGGAATGAACATTATCATTGACGATACCGATCACCCTCTGATTATCAAGGTTGCTTCAATCGGCGCAGCGCGCATGCAGGTTTACTTTATTGACAATGACGATTATTTCCTGAAGCGTGGAATGATGTGCGACGACGAGAACAATGAATATGCCGACAATATTGAACGTGCCGTATTTTTTGCGCGAGGCGTGCTTGAAACGGTCAAGAAATTGCGTTGGGTTCCCGATGTGGTTCATTGCCAGGGATGGATGTCGGCCGTTGCACCATTGTATCTGAAAACGGTGTTCAGCGAAACGCCGGCCTTTGCCAACACGAAGGTGGTATTTTCAACCTATAAGGAATTCCCCCAAATGACGCCACCGGCTAATTTTAAGGATGCCCTGATGTTTAAGAATGTGGATGAAAAGTTCATTGATTCACTCGGTTTGGATTTTTCTTCCTCAGAGGCGCTTTTGCAGTTGGCAGTCCGTTTTTCCGACGGACTTATACAAATGGAAAAAGGAGCGACTCCGGAGTTGACCAAAGAAGCTCACAAACAGAATATTCCGGTGTTGACATACCCCGGAGTAGCAAAACTTACGGAAAAAGTGTCGGAATTCTATGAAAGTCTTTATGATGGCGTAGAAAACGAAGACGATTCCGAAGCATAAGATGCATTGATAATTTTCTTTATTTATTAGGTTGCTGTGAAAACAATATTTCGTTTCCGTACATGGATGGGCATAGCCTTGCTTGCCATTTCGGGCTTTTGCGTATCGTGTGATGACGATACGGCAAGTATCGGCTCTTCACTTATGCCGGGGGGCGATGCTATGTTGGTGTCTGAGGGTGCTTATAACGTATTGACTCGTTCCGTACGGGTTGATTCAGTCTATGCCAATACCAATGCCTGCTATTTGGGCCGTATTGTCGATCCCGAAACCAATAGCGTAACAACTTGTGACTTTTTGGCACAGTTTAATTTGCTGGATAATTTTTCTCTGCCCAAATATGACGCCATGATGCATGATGCGAGCGGGCAAGTAGTGGCTGACTCCTGCCAGTTGCGCGTCTTCGTATCCAGCTATCAGGGTGATTCGCTGGCTCCTATGAAAATGTTGGTGCAGGAACTTGATACCAGCCGGGTGATGGAGGAAAACGTAAAGTATTATTCAAACATCAATCCGCAGGACTATGTCAATCCGAATGGAGGAATCCGCAAAACCTTGATGTATACAGTCCGGGATTTGAGCCTGGCTGATTCCATACTGAACTCCTCAAGTTATTATACAAATATCAAAGTAAAGCTTCCGGATTCATATGGCAGTTATCTGCTAAATACCTATTATGAACATCCGGAATACTATACCAACAGTTATGAATTCTTGCATCACGTTTGTCCGGGATTTTATTTCAAGACAGAAGGCGGAGTGGGAGTGTTGGTTGAGGTAGATGTGTCTACTCTCGATTTGTTCTTCCGATATAAGACAAAGAAAAGCAGCGAATCAACAGAGAATGATACTATTGTTGATGGTTTTGTCCGGCTTGGTGCCACGGAGGAAGTATTGCAGAATACCAGTGTCTCTTCTACCGGATTGAATGATTTGGCAAGTGATGCAAATTGCACATATCTGAAAACTCCTTCAGGCATTTTGACAGAAGTAACATTGCCTATTGATGAAATAGTAGGAGGTGAACATTATAATGACACAATTAATAATGCTTCATTCTCGTTGGCTCGTATGAACAATCTGGGGGACAATGAATTTTCGCTTTCTGCTCCAACCAATGTTCTTCTGGTCAGAAAAAAAGACTATTACGGATTCTTTGAGAATGAAGAACTTCCGGATAGCAAGACTTCATTTATTACCTCTTTTTCTTCGTCAACCAATGCTTATACCTTCAGTAACATTTCTCGGTTGATAACTATTTGTAAGAATCAGCGTGACCAGGATGCCGGCGTAACGCCTTCGGACACTGAAGCCGAACGTGAAGCCAAATACGCAAGTTGGGAGCAGGAGAATCCGGATTGGAATAAGTTCTATATAGTTCCGGTAAAGGCCGAATACAGTACGGTTACGACAGGTGTCGGTACCTCGTCACAAAAACTATTACGCGTGCGTAATGAAATGGGATTATACAGTACGCGTCTGATACGTGGAGATGAAGATGGGAAAATACAGATTTCTGTAATATATAGCAAGTTTGCAAAATAAGAAATCAGCAGGAAGTCGAATCCGACTTCCTGCTGATTTCTTATGGAACGTCCGTAAAATCTTATTTGGAATCGTAGTTGTGCTGAAAAGTTTGCACTGTAATCATGCATTCTTTTCTATATAAGCTTTTTGGATGTAGATATTTTCAATGGGACGGTCTTTTCGAGTTCCTGTATTTTCAATGGACGTAACGATATCCATTCCGTCTATTACTTCACCGAACACGGTGTATTCACCGTCCAAATGTGGAGCACCTCCTATTAAAGCATAAGTTGCTTCTTGTTCGGAATTAAATTTTTCCGGGGCGTGTTGTGCTACGGTTTTTTCAGCCTGTAATTGCAGGTTCTTCAAAAGAGTCTGGAGTTTTTCTTGATTACCGGAGCGGCGAAGCAGGAACAATTCCTTCATGTGACTGCGTGAAATATTTTCAAGACATTCTTCCACTTTCTGCTGATAGATTGATTCATATAGTTTGTTTAATTGTTCCTCATCATAGATTTTCCCTGTGACGATATAAAATTGGGTTGAACTTGAGGCTTTTTCTGGATTTGTTTCATTTCCCAAACGTGCTGCAGCCAGCGCTCCTCTCTTGTGGAAATGTTTGGGATATACAATCTCTGCAGGAATGGTGTAGTCGTATTGACGAGCATCTGTGGTTGAACGCATATTGGCTGGTTTGGATGCAGGATCACCTGCTTGAATCATGAAATTTCTGATTACGCGGTGAAACAGCACCTGCTCGTATACGCCGTTATTTACCAGTTTGATAAAGTTGTCTCTGTGCTGTGGTGTGTCGTTATAGAGTTTGACGCGAATATTTCCCATAGAAGTTTCAATACGTACAATAGTTTCTTGTTCCATCATAATGCTTTTTTATTATCTTGTCAACTGTTTTTTGCAAAGATAAGGCTTTTGTTTGATTCGGGATCTGTAAATATGAAACTCCCCACCGGATAGTTTAGTAATTAATCCGTATCTTTGTCGAAGTAAAGATTCAGAAAAAAATGAGAGCCATGATTTTTGCGGCCGGTATGGGGACGCGTCTGAAACCCCTTACTGACCATATGCCCAAGGCTTTGGTTCCTGTGGGCGGGAAGCCTTTGCTGGACATTCAGATAGAGAAACTGAAAGCTGTGGGATGTACGGATATCGTAGTAAATATCCATCATTTTGCCAATCAGATTGAGCAGCACGTAAAAGAGCGCGACTGGGGGGTGAACATCCAACTTTCAGATGAGCGTTCATTGTTGCTTGATACAGGTGGAGGGCTGAAAAAAGCTTCTGCATTGTTCGGAGCAGATGATTCCCCGGTGTTGATTCATAATGTGGATATTTTGAGCAATGCTGATCTCCGAACTCTTTATAAGTTGGGGGAGCAGCATGATGCGGTGGTGTTGGTCAGCGATCGTCCGACACAGCGTTATTTGCTTTTTGATGACCGGTTGAAATTGGTAGGTTGGACGCACGTAGGAACAGGTGAAGTGCGTACGCCTTTTGAAAAACTGGATGTGAAGCAATGCCGCAAATTGGCCTTTGCCGGAATTCATGTATTCTCGCCAAGGTTGTTTCTCGAGATGCAGTCGTGGCCGGAAAAATTTTCGATAATAGACTTTTATTTGTCAGTGTGCGGCAAGTATGATATTTACGGATGTTATGATGCCTCGTTGCGTTTGCTGGATGTGGGTAAACAAGATACTTTGAAAATAGCGAATGATTTTGCGATGAAATATATGGGTAAAATCTGATGATTATGGGGCAGAAAAACAAAAGCAGAGTTCTTTTTTTCAATTATTTATTTGTACTTTTGTAGGGCAATCTAAATAATGAGTAAACACAAATCATCATTAAAAATAAAAATACATGACACTTATTAAATCAATCTCAGGTTTTCGTGGAACTATCGGAGGAAAGCCGGGTGATACGTTGAATCCGCTTGACATTGTAAAATCTGTTTCTGCTTACGGAACGTTGCGTCGCAATATCAAGGGATATGCTCACAAAATTGTGGTGGGTCGCGATGCCCGTATTTCCGGCGAAATGGTTTCTCACGTAGTATGTGGCACACTTATCGGTATGGGATTTGACGTACTCAATATCGGATTGGCCTCAACACCTACTACCGAGTTGGCTGTAACGATGGAAAAAGCATGTGGTGGTATTATCATTACTGCCAGTCACAATCCGCGTCAATGGAATGCCTTGAAGTTCTTGAATGAGCGAGGCGAGTTCCTTCCGGCTGACGAGGCTGCCGAAGTGGTACGCTTAGCCAATAATTGCGATTTTGATTATGCTGATGTTGATCACATGGGTAATTATACCAAGAACTTCTATTATGACCAGCGTCACATTGATTTGGTGAAGAACCTCGAACTTGTAGATGTTGATGCCATCCGCAAAGCCAATTTCCGTGTTGCTATCGATACGGTAAACTCTGTCGGTGGTATTATCCTGCCCAAGTTGTTGGGCCAGTTGGGCGTGACCAAAGTTACCGGTCTCTATACTGAACCTACGGGTGACTTCCAGCATAATCCCGAACCGTTGGAGCAGAATTTGGGTGACATTATGTCGCTGATGGCAAAAGGTGAACACGATATCGGTTTCGTAGTGGATCCGGATGTTGACCGTTTGGCTATTATTTGTGAAAACGGTAAGATGTATGGTGAGGAATATACGTTGGTAACAGCTGCCGACTATGTATTGCAGCATACTCCGGGTAATACGGTGTCTAACTTGAGTTCTACACGTGCGTTGCACGACATTACCGAGGGCTATGGATGCCAGTACGCTCCGGCAGCCGTAGGAGAGGTTAACGTGGTAACCAAGATGAAGGAAACCGGCGCCGTAATCGGTGGTGAAGGTAATGGCGGAGTGATTTATCCGGCTGCTCACTATGGTCGTGATGCTTTGGTTGGTATTGCCCTGATTCTGACTTACCTGGCTAAACGTAAGATGAAGGCCAGTGAGTTGAGAGCTACCTATCCCAGTTACTTCATTGCCAAGAACCGTATTGACCTTACTCCGGGTACCGACGTATACGGCGTGCTTCAGAAAGTTAAGGAAATGTACAAGAATGAAAAGGTTACCGATATTGACGGCGTGAAGATAGACTTCCCCGACAAGTGGGTACAGTTGCGCAAGAGCAATACCGAGCCTATCATCCGTGTTTATTCAGAAGCCAAGACGATGGAAGAGGCTGACGCTTTGGGTAAGCAGATTATGGATATTGTTTATTCAATGGCCAAATAAAAAAATTGCAGTTTAGCTGCAAATATTAATAAGGGTCCGCAATTGTCCCATAGATAACTGACGGACTCTTTTTTTTCTATTTATCATGAACAAGCATTTAGTTTTAGGGAGTATGTTGCTGCTGCCTGCAGCAACACTGGCGCAGTCGCGGTATAACATAGTTTATATCATGACTGATGATCATACCGCACAGATGATGAGCTGTTATGACAGCAGCAATGTGCAGACTCCCAATCTTGATCGTATGGCCAAAGCCGGCGTTAGGTTTACCAACAGTTATGTGGCCAATTCGCTTTCCGGACCCAGCAGGGCCTGTATGCTGACGGGAAAGCATAGTCATAAAAACGGATTTACAAATAATGAGCACGGCGTGTTCGATGGCAGTCAGCAAACCATGCCCAAGTTGTTGCAGAAGGCCGGATACCAGACGGCTCTTATCGGAAAGTGGCATCTCGTGAGCCGTCCTACGGGATTTGATTATTTTAGTATTCTGCCCGGGCAGGGAAACTATTACAACCCTGAATTTATCAGTATGGAGGGTGACACCTTGAGCGAAAAGGGATATGTGACCAATATTATTACGGATAAAAGTATTGACTGGCTTGAGCATAAGCGCGACCGTTCGAAGCCTTTTATTCTTTTTGTGCATCATAAGGCTTGTCATCGTGACTGGCTGCCCGAGTTGAAGTATTTGGAACTGTATGAAGACAAGACATTCAAGGTTCCCGAAACTTTTTACGACGATTATCAGGGACGTTTGGCTGCACAGACGCAGGAAATGAATATTGCCAAGGATATGGACATGGCGTATGACGTCAAAGTGTATCGTCCGGGTGACAAGTCGCGTCTGTCGTCAACCTATCATGCTTTTGTCAATCGTCTTGATTCAGCCGACAGGGCCAGATACAATGCATTTTATGATAAGATTACCGAAGACTTTCATGCCCGGAATCTGACCGGAAAGGCTTTGGCTGAATACAAGTTCCAGCGGTACATGCGCGATTATGCCAAGGTTACGCGCAGCTTGGACGACAATGTAGGTCGTTTGCTGGATTATCTGGAGCAGACAGGACTGGCTGACTCCACTCTGATTGTCTATACTTCCGACCAGGGATTCTATATGGGCGAACACGGATGGTTTGACAAGCGTTTCATGTATGAGGAATCGTTCCGGACGCCGCTTGTCATGCAGTTGCCCAAGGGATTGCAGGCGCGTGGTGACATTGCCGAACTGGTGCAGAACATCGACTATGCGCCTACGTTCCTTGATTTGGCCGGCGCACCGATTCCCGACGACATTCAGGGCGTTTCGCTCCTGCCGTTGCTGAAAGGAAAACATCCCAAGAACTGGCGTAAATCGCTCTATTATCATTACTATGAGTATCCGGCCGAACATGCCGTGAAACGTCATTACGGCGTATTGTACAAAAATTATAAGCTGATTCATTTCTATAATGACATCGACTCGTGGGAGCTTTATGATTTGAAGAATGACCCGAATGAGCTGCACAATATTTATGGGCAGGAGGGTACGGAAAAAATTACCCGGACGCTTCGTAAAGAACTCTTGCGTTTGCAAAAGCAATATGACGATCCGATTCAGAAATTGAATTAGTCACGGGACGTTCTTTCCGTAGGAGTTAATCAAAAACCGGTATGGCTTTTCTTGTAAGCTGTGCCGGTTTTTTTTAGGAACAGGGGTGAGGCGTGAGCATACCAGGATTTTCTTAAAAAAAGTAGCTTGAAAAAAATAACAAGGTCGCTTCTTCTTTTTCCGGGGAGCTACCTTGTTCGGAATGCACGGCCGGCCTTTTTCTGCCGCCGGTGTCATGCGTAAAGAATGTTCCAAAAAAGGCTGCCTGCAATAAAAGCGGGCAGCCTTTGCTCTATGTTCGGTTTTGTTGGGAAAACCGTCTGTTTTTCTGATTATTTCTGCAGGGAGGCGATGTAGTCCTTCATTTCCTGTTCGTGTGCTTCCACGCTTTGCAGGAGTTTGAATTGTGCGCGTGTACGTACCAGATTGTGTTCCGGATAGGCAATCTTGTAATACGTGTCGCCGTTGATGTAGTCCGTCAGGAAGCGTACGGCCTGCATGTACGGGAAGAGCTTGGCGGCATACGGCAGGTTTTCAACCTCAACCGGAGTGAGGAACACGCCTGCTGATTCAATGTAACCGCGTGAGAAGGCTTTGAAGATGTCCATGTTGAAGTTTACCTTGCTCAGGTCTTTTTCGTCCTCTACGCTAGTGTTGGCTGCTGAGCGGAGGAAGTCGCCGAAGTCAGAGAATACGAAGTTCGGCATTACGGTGTCCAAATCGATAACGCAGAGCACGTTACCGTCTTTGTCGAACATCATGTTGTCCACCTTCGTGTCGCAGTGGCAAACGCGTTTGGGCAGCTTGCCTTCGCGGTGCAGACGTTCGGCCTTGCACATTTCGTCGGCTCTTTTTTCCAACTCGTCGAGCAGGTCTTTTACTTCGGCAACTCTGCCGGCCTTGTCTTCAGCCACGGCTTCGTGCAGCTGCTGCAGGCGGAATTCCATGTTATGGAAATCCTTGATGGTTTCGCCCAACTGTACGGGAATGTCAGCCAGTGTAGCCTGGAAGTTTCCGAACGTGCGGCCTACCTCATAGGAAGATTCCGGAGTGACGGCGCTCTTGGTTACGGCATCCGGAATAAATTCCATGATGCGCCAGTATTTCTCGCCGTCAAAGTAGAAGTATTTGCCGTCTTTGGCTGGAACAAATGTCAGCACTTTGCGGTTGATGTCTGTTGTGTTGGCCGCTTCCAGTTTTTTGCGGATATGGCTGGTTACGGCAATAATGTTGTTCATCAGCATTTCCACGTCGGGGAAGATGGCGTTGTTGATGTGTTGCAGCACATAGTCCGGAGTGTTGTCAGCAGCGGTTTTAACCTTGTAGGTCGTGTTAATCAGACCATTTCCAAGCGGTTTGATTTCTGCCACTTCGCCGTTGATGTTGAACTGAGCTACAATTTGTTCTAAATTTTCCATGGTATTATGACTGTTGTTTATGATGTAAAAATTTTATTATTGTAATCATCCTGTAATTTATAGGATACAGGACAAAAGTACGCAAAAAGCCTCATTAACACAAGCCTCTGCCTTTATTTTCTGTCAAATTAATGCTAAAATACTGTAATGTGGCTGTTGGTAAATGCCGGTTGTACGGAATGGATATGCCGGATTTTCCGGAGTCAGGGCGTATCTTTCAGTTACCATAAGTTTTTCTATTGGGGTAGGGCAGAGGATTTGAGTAAAAGCAAATGATAATCAGGTTTAGTTTTTTACATTTTTGTGATGGATAAGCGGCGTAGATTATTCTAAAGTTCGTAACTTTGGGCTTTGAAAAACGAATTAAGATTCAATCAAATAAATCGATATGAAGAAAACGAAACTATCCAAGCCTGCAGCCATTGCTATTGCATTGCCGTTGGCTTTTGGTATGGGGACGGTAGCGGTGGCACATCCGCTGCTGGCTCCTGTGGTTGCAGCAAGTTCGGTTTCACAGAATGATGCTGTGGTCAGTGTATCCGTAACGGGCCCAACGACCGTGTTGATCAAATTGGCTGACAATAAGGAAGCTACACTTGATTTTTACGGAGATAACATCTTCCGCTTTTTCCGTGATGATGCGGGAGGAAAGTTGCGTGATCCCAAGTCTAATCCGCCGGCACAGATTTTGGTGGATAACCCCCGTAAGGATGTAACGGCACTTAATGTTGTTAAGCGTGAAGATAATGGCACGTTTGACATTGAAACAAAGAAAGTTCGCATCAGCATCAATCAGAAAACAGGATTGATGAAGATTGTCAATACCGTTACGGGGCAGACAGTATTGGAAGAAACAGCTCCGGCCGTAATTGAGAAAAATCATTCCAGCCTTTCGCTGAAAGCAGGTGCCGATGAATATTTCTATGGCGGTGGTATGCAGAATGGCCGCTTCTCGCACAAAGGAAAAGCTATTCAGATTGTCAACAGCAATAACTGGACTGACGGAGGCGTAGCCTCGCCGGCTCCTTTCTATTGGAGTACCGCAGGTTATGGTATTATGTGGTATACCTTTAAGCCTGGTCGTTATGATTTTGCTTCGGAGAAGATTGATCTGGTTACGGTTATGCATGAAGAGGATTATATTGACCTCTTTATCATGGTTGATCAGACGCCGGTGCAGCTGCTTAATGATTATTATCAGTTGACGGGAAATCCCGTGCTGCTTCCTAAATTCGGTTTTTATGAAGGTCATCTCAATGCCTATAACCGTGACTATTGGAAGGAAGCTTCCAAGCCCGGCGAAGGTACGCCGTTTGAAGATGGCAAGAACTACGTGGAGAGTCAGAAAGACAACGGAGGTATCAAGGAGTCGCTGAATGGTGAGAAAAACAATTATCAGTTCTCTGCCCGTGCGGTAGTTGATCGTTATGCTGCTCATGATTATCCTTTGGGATGGGTTTTGCCTAACGACGGATACGGTGCCGGTTATGGCCAAACCAATACGCTTGATGGCAACATTCAGAATCTGAAAGAATTTGGCGATTATGCTCGTAGTAAAGGTGTGGAAATCGGACTGTGGACGCAGAGTGATTTGCATCCTAAAGAAGGGGGTGAACCTTTGTTGCAGCGTGACATTGTGAAAGAAGTCGGAACTGCTGGCGTGCGTGTGCTGAAAACAGACGTTGCGTGGGTAGGTGCAGGATATTCTTTCGGACTGAACGGTGTGGCCGACGTAGCTAAGATTATGCCGCAATATGGTAATTCAGCCCGTCCGTTTATCATTACGCTTGATGGTTGGGCCGGAACCCAGCGTTATGCCGGCCTGTGGTCGGGCGACCAGACCGGTGGCAACTGGGAATACATCCGTTTCCATATCCCGACGTATATCGGCTCGGGCTTGTCCGGCCAGCCTAATGTTTCTTCTGACATGGACGGAATTTTCGGCGGCAAGAATGTAGCTGTCAATATCCGCGACTTCCAGTGGAAAACCTTTACGCCGATGGAGTTGAACATGGACGGTTGGGGAGCCAATGCCAAGTATCCTCATATTCTCGGAGAACCGGCAGCCAGCATTAACCGCATGTATTTGAAGATGAAGTCGGAGTTGCTTCCGTATACTTATTCAATTGCCCATGAGGCTGTAACGGGCAAACCGATTGTGAGCGCCATGTTCATGTACTATCCCAATGCTTATACTTTGGGCAAGGCTACGCAGTATCAGTTCATGTATGGTCCTAACTTCCTGGTAGCTCCTATTTATCAGGACACCAAGATGAACAAGGACACTTATGCCGATGTGCGTAACGGAATCTATCTGCCTGAAGGAATGTGGATTGATTATTTCAACGGGAATTGTTATGAAGGCGGCCGAATCATTAATAATTATGATGCTCCGGCCTGGAAACTTCCTGTTTTTGTGAAGTCTGGCGCTATCATCCCGATGACTTATGCCAACAATAATCCGAACCAGATTAAGAAGGATGCCCGTGTATATGAGATTTATCCTACGGCATCTTCAGCCTTTACCGAATATGACGACGACGGCTGGTCAACTGCTTATCTGAAGGGTGAACATGCGACTACCGAAATCAGCACGGAGTTGGACAAGAATGAACTGACGGTAAATATTGCGCCTACGCAGGGCAAGTTTAACGGCCAGGTCATCAATAAGGCTACCGAGTTACGCATCAACGTTACGGCACAGCCCAAGAAAGTCTCTGCCAAGGTGGGCAAGAAGAAAGTAAAGTTGCGCGAGGCAAAAACGCTGGACGAGTTCAACAACGGAAGCAATGTTTATTATTATGACGCTGCGCCCAATCTGAACCGCTTTGCCACCAAGGGCTGTGAGTTCGAAAAGGTTGAATTGAAGAAGAATCCTCAGTTGCTGGTTAAGCTGGCAGCTACTGACGTAACAGCCAATGCTACAGAAGTGACCGTGAAGGGCATAGTGTTTGACACCACTGACAAGCAGCTTACTCATACCGGTGAGCTGACGGCTCCTAAGGCTGTATTGACCGACGAGAATATCAAGCCCTATACCTTGACTCCGACGTGGGAACCCGTGGCTAATGCCGATTACTACGAAATTGAGTTCAACGGTATGATTTATTCAACCATTACCGATACGCAGTTGCTCTTTGAGGATTTGAAGGCCGAGACTTCCTATTCATTCAAAGTGCGTGCCGTAAACAAGGACGGCAAGTCGGCATGGACCAGCCTGCAGGCTACCACCAAGTCGAATCCTCTGGAATTTGCCATCAAGGGCATCAAGGCCACTACCACCTGCGAGAATCAGGGAGGCCAGGGCGTTGACAAACTGTTCAACTTTGACGAGACCGACGCATGGCACTCTAAGTGGGGTAAGGGTGAGGCCATTCCGTTTGACATGGATATTGACCTGCGCAGCATCAACAACATTGACAAGCTGCAGTACATTCCGCGCGAGGATGCCGGAAACGGAACGCTCCTCAAGGGTACCATTTCTTACAGTCTCGACAGGGAAAAATGGTCAACTCCGATACCGTTTGAATGGGCTAAGAATGGCGAGATGAAGGAAGTGAAGTTCACGGAGAAACCTCAGGTTCAGTATCTGAAGATTCATGTGGACGAGGCTGTCAACAACTTTGCTTCCGGTAGTGAGATGTATATCTTCAAGGTGCCTGGAACCGAAACTATCCTGCCGGGTGACATCAATCACGACCAGAAGATTGACATGGACGACTTCACTTCATACATGAACTATACCGGCTTGCGTAAGGGCGATTCTGATTTCGACGGTTACGTGAGTGGCGGTGACATCAACCGCAACGGTCTGATTGATGCTTACGACATTTCTGTGGTAGGTACGCAGGTTCGTGGCGGCGTTGACCTTTACGGCATGCAGAAGTTGAGCGGTAGTCTGGTTCTGACCCCGAACAAGACCTCGTATGCGGCCGGCGATGAAGTGCTTATCACCGTGAAGAGTAAGGATCTCCAGGCTGTCAATGCCTTGAGCTTCGGTTTGCCGTATGATACCCGTGTTCTTGAATATACTGGCATTGACGTGAAGAACATGAAGGATATGGAGAACCTGACCAACGACCGTCTGCACACCAACGGACAGAAAGCTTTGTATCCTACCTTCGTCAACACCGGCGATAAGGATGTGCTTGAAGGTTCAGACGTGCTGTTCGTCTTGAAGTTCAAGGCCAAGAAGTCGTTCAAGTTCAACCTGAAAGCCGTTGACGGCATGTTGGTCGACAAGGCACTGAACACCCTGAAGTTCTGATGAAACGACCATATTAGTCTTTATATAGCACTCTGTAAGGGAAAGAGGCCATCACATATTTGGTAGTGATGGCCTCTTTTTTTGTTTTTCCCGACGGGTATTCGCTGCTTGCCGCAAAAAGAAAAACAGGCGGCGGGAAAAATGAAATACCCGGCGGAAAAAAATCATCAGGCGGCATTTCAAAAAAAACGAAGTGCCGCCTGATGATTGTCCGGTTGAACTGGATACATATCTGGTGTAGGTTGCGCTCTGAAGCATGCCGGTTGAAACTAATTGGGCGTAAATTTCCGGAATTCGGCTTTTATGCCTACCTTTGTCCGTATAATCTGATTATGAATATGAAAAAACAACATTTGCTCAGTCTGTCATTGATGGCAGCATGCTTGCTCCCGATGCAGGCTCAGATTTCGTATATCAATCCCGTGCCCCAGCAGGTGACAACCAGCAAGGACGGGTGTTTTGACGTGCCGACCCAGTGGAATCTGGTCAGCAGCGCCCCCGAGTACGTAACGGCCGGACTCAAGGGATTGGTTCCGGTAAGCGCCAAGGCCGATTTCAAGGTGGTGGTGGGTACGCGCGGCGACAAGAGTGTCAAGTCGTATGCCAAGAAGATTCCGGCTCATGCCGAGGGATACTATTTGCATGTTGACAAGAAAGGCATTGTTGTGGCCGGTTATGATGAGCGCGGTACGCTTTACGGCGTAAAGAGTCTGGAAGCCATGATAGGTGGCGGGCAACTTGAGGGATGTGACATTGCCGACTATCCCGATGTAGCCTGGCGCGGTGTGGTGGAAGGATTCTACGGCACGCCCTGGAGTCACGAAGCCCGTATGCGTCAGCTTGACTTTTATGGTATGAACAAACTGAATGTTTATCTCTACGGCCCCAAGGACGACCCCTATCACAGTGTGCCCCGCTGGCGCGAGCCATATCCGGAAAAGGAGGCGGCCCAGTTGAAGCAGTTGGTAGAGGAGGCTCATAAGAACGGTGTGGTATTCTATTGGGCCATCCATCCTGGACAGGACATCAAGTGGAACACGGAAGACCGCGACAAACTGATGCATAAGTTCGAGCTGATGTACCAGCTTGGCGTTCGTGCCTTTGCCGTATTCTTCGACGATATTTCCGGCGAGGGTACCCGAGCCGACAAGCAGGCCGAACTGCTGAACTATCTGGACGACCATTTCGTGAAAGCCAAGAAGGATGTGGCCCCGCTGGTGATGTGTCCGACGGAGTACAACCGTGCCTGGTCGAGTGACAAGACCGGTTACCTGCGCACGCTGGGCAAAAAACTCAACAAGAGCATCGAGGTGATGTGGACCGGCAACAGCGTGGTGCATTGTATTGACAAGCCCTCGTTGGAGTGGATTAACGAACGAATAGAGCGTAAGGCTTATATCTGGTGGAACTATCCGGTGAGCGACTTTGTGCGTGACCATTTGCTCATGGGGCCTGTGTACGGCAACGGGTTGGATATTGCCGGCGATATGTCTGCCTTTGTCAGCAATCCGATGGAGCGGGCCGAGGCTTCCAAGGTGGCGCTTTACAGCATTGCCGACTATACCTGGAACATGGAGCAGTACGACAGCATTCAGTCGTGGCACCGCTCGCTTATGAATCTCCTGCCCCGTCAGGGCAAGCAGTTGGAAGTATTTGCCCGTCATTGCTCTGATTTGGGACAGAACGGTCATGGCTTCCGCCGCGAGGAGAGCGTGGAGATGATGCCGGTTATCAACCGGCTGAAAACTGCCGGAATAGGGGCTGCCGAGAGCGACCTGAAGGCTTTTGCCGGGGAGAATGAGGCCGTATATCGCGCGGCCAACATCTTGCTGGCTGATGATGAGAACAAGCCGCTGATGGAAGAAATCCGTCCCTGGCTGCTGCAGGCCAATCTGGTCGGTCAGTATGGCAGCCTGACGGTGCAGATGATGGAATGGGTGTGTGCTCATGCTGCCGACAGCAAGGCCGATGACTTCTTTACGCTGTATGACTGCGCTACGGCTTTGCAGAAACAGATGTATGATGTGGACACACAATATAATCAGAATCCCTATCAGCCGGGTGTGAAATACGGAAGCAAGGAAATGTTGCCCACGGCCCATCTGTTGTTCCAGACAGCCGTCAGCCAGTTTAATAAGGAACACGGCACGAATCTGAACGCTACTACGACTTATAATCCCAACAAGTTACAGACTACGGTAGGCCAGCTCAAACTGTTGCCTCTGCGTGCCAAAGGCAATACCGTGAGCATTTCACCGTCTAATGAGGTCGTTACGTGGCAGGCTGCCGATTATCTTACCGTTGAGATGGAAAATGAGGTAACCCTTTCGGGACTTGATTTTGATTTCGGTACTGAGAATGTGGCTTCGCTCTTCAAGTTGGAAACCAGTTGCGACGGCAAACAGTGGCAGCCGGTAGGGCTGGTGCAGAGCGGTGGAACAACGGTTCATACAACGGATGTTATCAATGGTATGAAGGCCAAGTATATTCGTTTAACCAATATATCGGAGAAAGAATTGAAATTGTATTTCCGCAGTTTCCGCTTTTCAAAGAAATAATCAGTAATCCTGTTTTAAGGAAGAAGTCGGATGGACATTTGCTCCGCCCGGCTTCTTTTTTTGTTGTGGGGGAGTCGAAAAAGGCGTAGAAGTACAGAAAAACAAAATAATTTTTGGTTTTGCGGCATTCTATGTCTATCTTTGCCTAATTGGGATATTATGAGTTGTATCGCATATAATCAGTTAATTAAAATAGTAAGTAATGAGTAAAGTTTTCGTGATGCAGGCCATTTGGCTGCTGGGCGTATTTTTGGCCCTTATACCGTCAGCCGTTTGGGCGGGTGATAAGGTTCAGGCCCAACATGTTTATGTGATTACCTCTGTCAGTCAGAATAAAGTGCTGACCAATGAGGATAAAAAGGATAACAATGTATTGATCCGTCTGGCTGCACGTGACGAGCAGAGCTTGGGGCAGTTATGGATTGTACAGGCTGTTGATGAGAGCAAGTCCGTGTATTTGTTAAAGAACTATCAGTCTGGAAAAGCACTTGATATGGCCGATAACGGAACCGGCAGCAGTTCATTCTTGCAGTGGGACGTCATGCCGGAAAATGCAAATCAGCAGTTCTGTTTTGTGGAGCATGACAACGGAACCTATTTGTTGCAGAGTGCTGCCAATCCTGCCAAATATGCAGTATTGGGTAGTGATAATAATTCGTTTACATTGGGAAGTGATTCACAGGCAGAGTCGTTTGAACTGACCGAGGTGAATGTCTTTGTCCCCATGACCGATACCCGTTATCGCATTAAAAGTACTTCTGCTGAAATGTATGTTAGTGTAAAGGGAAGCAGAGCTGATAATTCGCGTATCTATACAGACGCATTTAATTCCGACGATAAAAGTCAGCAGTGGTTGCTCAATGCGAGTGCAAACGGTTCATATTCATGGTTGAATATGTATTCGGGTAAAGGCATCGACCTGGCCATGGAAGGAGTTGGCTATCCTTTGCAGTGGAGCTATCAAAGTTCTAATGCCAACCAGCAATTTTATTTTGTGAATGTTCCTGATTTGGAGGGAGCCGTGCAAATGTATGGCATGCAGGGCGGAGTAAAACATTATTTGAAAGCCAACGGAAGTCAGGCTATGACCGAAACGACTGATTCAACAGATCCGGCTACATATTTTATAATGGAACCGATGCCCAATAGCGAGCGTAATCATTGGGAAGACCAGACGTTTTATGAAGAAAATAAAGAACGTGCACATGCCACTTTCATGCCGTATGCTTCTGTGGAGCAGATGAAGGCCGATGAGCCATATTATTCAAAACCGTGGAATACGCCGGCTAAAGCTCAGTATTTGAGTTTGAACGGTATTTGGAATTTTAAGTTCGTTTCATCACCGGAGGAGCGGCCGATGGAGGATTTCTATGGCGATGATGTAGATGCTTCCAAGTGGGATACAATCAGTGTACCTTCATGTTGGGAGATGAAGGGATACGACAAACCTTTGTATGTAAATGTGGAATATCCTTTTGCAGATATGCCGCCTTACATTTTTTGCAAAGTAGATGGCATCGGTGCAAATCCGGTGGGCTCTTATCGCCGTACGTTTGAATTGCCCGAAGGTTGGGATACACAACGCGTGTTCTTCCATTCTGATGGGCTGTACAGTGCAGCTTATGTTTGGGTAAACGGTAAATATGTCGGATATACGCAGGGTGGCAACAACGATGCGGAATTTGATATTACGTCTTATGTTCGCAAAGGCAGTAATAATATTTCCGTACAGGTGTTCCGTTGGTCGGATGCTTCGTATTTGGAGGGACAGGATATGTTCCATATGAGTGGTTTGCACCGTGATGTTTATTTGTATGCTACTCCCAAGACTTTTGTCCGCGATCATTATATCACGGCTCAGCTTGATGAGGCTTCCAATTATATGAGTGGCAATTTCAATGTAGATTTGGAAATTGACAATCGTGATGCGCAGGCTGCCAAGAAAGCGGTGGAAGTGACCTTATACAATCCTTCTGGAAAGAAGGTGAAGAGTTGGTCAACCAATGTTTCTCTGCAGGATGGCGATACGATACAACATGTAAGTTTGGGCGGACAGCTGGACGATTTGATTCTTTGGTCTGCTGAAAAACCGAATCTCTATACCGTAGTAGTTTGTCAGAAAAATGAGAAAGGCAAGGAAGAAATGGCCTTCTCTACTAAATACGGCTTCCGTCAGGTAGAAATCAAGAACAAGTTGGTTTATGTAAATGGCCAGCAGGTTTATTTTAAAGGAGTGAACAATCAGGATACCCATCCCGTTTATGGTCGTAGTATCGATGTGCCTACCATGCTGAAGGACGTTACGATGATGAAGCAGGCCAATATGAATACGGTACGTACCAGTCATTATCCGCGTCAGGCCAAGATGTATGCCATGTTTGATTATTATGGTCTGTACGTGATGGATGAAGCTGACGTTGAGTGTCATAAGAATTGGGATGATCATTACTATGGAACGGGTTGCATTGCTCGCGATCCCAGTTGGGAAGGTCAGTTTGTTGACCGAAATGTGCGTATGGTATATCGTGACCGCAACCATCCCTCTGTGGTCTTTTGGTCAATGGGCAATGAATCACAGAACGGATGTAACTTTACGGCTGCTTTCAAGGCTATGAAGGCTATTGATTCACGTATCATACATTATGAAGGAGCAACGCGATTCCCCAATGGAGGTGATGGCGCAGACAATACTGAACTTTATTCTGCTATGTATCCTAATTTGACAGATGTCGAACGCAATTCAAACAACAACGATCGTCCTTATTTTATGTGTGAATATGCGCATGCTATGGGAAATGCAGTCGGTAATCTGAAAGAATATTGGGATATTATTGAGAGCAGTAAATATGGTATTGGTGGATGTATTTGGGATTGGGTTGATCAATCCATTATTGATGCCGCCGATATCAAGAACGGTCAGTATACGCGAAACGGTTTTAATTATTATCGCACCGGTTATGATTATCCCGGTCCTCATCAAGGTAATTTCGTAAACAATGGACTTATTCAGGCTGATCGCAGTTGGTCGGCTAAGTTGACTGAGGTTAAGCAGGTTTATCAATACATCAAGTTTAAAGGTTTCAGTGCGGCCAGCCGGCAACTGACTATGACCAACAAGTATGACTTTACGGATTTGAATGAATTTGAACTGGCATACGAAGTCTTGAAAGACGGCGAAGTGGTGGAGTCTGGTAAAATGGATGTTCCGTCAACCCAGCCTGATGCCAATTGTGTACTGACAATTCCGTATAAGACCGAAGTAGCGGAAGGTGCCGAGTATTTGCTGAACATTAATATGCTGAAAAAACAGGCCACCGACTGGTGTGATGCCGGTTATTCCATGGCAAGTGTACAGTATATGCTTCAGGAACGTCCGAAGACATTACCGGCAAAGAATGATCTGACCGGAAAGCTTAAGGTAACCGATAATCAATCGACTGTAACCATTAGTAATGAGGCCGGAAGCTTTAATGTGACATTTAATAATTCCAATGGAACGTTGACGGAGTACAAAGTCAACAATATTTCCTACATGAATGCTGCTGGCTCACCTCAATATGACAACTATCGTTGGATTGAGAATGACACTTATGGTGACAATTCTAATGGCATTGCCAGCGTAAACACCACCCGTGGTTTGTCGACAGACGGTAAGACATACACCTATAAGGTTGTAGCAGTCGGTTCCAAGTGTGATTACGTCTTGACTTATACCATTTATCTGGATGGAACTATCGATATGAAGGCTGACTTTACTCCCAAGAGCGCAGACTTGCGTCGCATAGGCCTTTCCATGAATTTCCTGGGCGGTCTGGACAGTGTTTCATATTATGCCCGAGGCCCGTGGGAAAATTATGTCGACCGCAAGACCGGTTCAATGCTCGGTCGTTATAATACAACTACCGACAAGATGTTCACACCGTACCCCAATCCGCAAACCTGTGGCAATCGTGAAGATTTGCGTGAAGTCAGTCTGACCAATCCTACTACGGGTAACGGATTGCTGATTCGTACCGAAGGCAAGGTGGCTTTCTCGCTGTTGCCATATACCGACCAGCAGATGGTCAATGCCCGTCATCCGTGGGAACTGACCCGCAGTAGTGCTGTCTATGCTCACTTTGATTATATGCAGCGTGGTTTGGGCAATGCTTCGTGTGGTCCGGGTACTCTTAGTCAGTACACCTGTCCGTCATCAGGCACTTATACCTACAAGTTGCGCTTTATTCCCATCATCAATGGAGAGCAAGTAGGCGTAACTCCCGTAGTTGCTGCTGATAATGCTTGGACTTTCCGCTACGATAAAGGCAGCGAAAAGGTGTATTGCGAAGGTGTTGCCAACGGACGCGTGCAGGCTATGCTTGTTAACCAGGGAGGGGTATGCCTGAGTCATCGTGAAGTAAATGATAATGCTCCTTCCCAGTTGGCTTTTTCGTTAAACGGACAGCCTAACGGTTCGTATCTCGTTGTGCTGAAAATCGCCAATGGACAGCAAGTCTATAAATTTATGAAGTAAGTTATTTGTAAAATAAAAAAGCCGTTCTTTTCGTGGTGAAGAGAGCGGCTTTTTATTGTTTTCAACAATTATGTACCAGTTGTTTTTGTTCGATTTTGATTTGACGCTGGCTGATGGCAGCCAATGGATTGTTGATTGTTATCAGCAGGTTTTGCAACGCCATGGCTTTTATCATGTAAGCAGAGAAGAGGCTAAACGTACGATAGGATTGACCGTTGAAGACTCCTTTCATGTGATAACCGGGCTTACCGACCAGTCAGAATTGCAGTCATTGCGTGATGAGTATAGAAGTGTATGTCGGCCGCAAATGGCTGCCCATACATATTTGTTTGACGATGCCCGTCGCTTTCTGTGTGCCGCCCGGCGAGCCGGCTTGCAGCTTGGCATTGTTTCTACCAAACAGAGTATGGTTATCCACCAGTCGTTGCAGCGGTGGGAGATGGAGTCGTTCTTCTCGCTTGTTTATGGCATTAATGAGGTAGGTGAGCCTAAACCATCGCCCATGGGGTTGCTGCGAGCCATGGAGCAACTGCAGGTCGGGCCGCGGCAGACGTTGTATTTTGGCGACAGCGTGGTTGATGCCCAGGCTGCCCAGCGTGCCGGCGTGGGGTATGTCGGTGTGGCCAAAGGGGTGCATGCGGCAGCTGAACTGAGGGCCTATCCGCATGTTGCTGTGGAGGATAACTATGATAACTTGTCTCACTTACTCACGCATGTTGCCGGTCAGTGAGTCGTACAGATGGCTGCAGGCATCTTCCAGTAAGTCGATGACGTAAGCAAAGTCCTTTTCGTTTCCATAGTATGGATCAGGGATATACGCATCTTCGTGCCGGGTCAGGAAAGTGGCCAGCGGCACGATTTTTTTATGCAGTTCCGGTTGTGGTGACTTGTGCTTGAGCCGCTTGATGTTGTCGGCATCCATGGCTATCAGGTAGTCAAAGTTCCGGAAGTCGTCAGGAGTAACGGGGCGTGAGCGGTGGGTCAGCCGATATCCTCTTCTGGATGCACATTGCCGCATGCGAGGGTCTGCCAGTTCTCCTTCGTGAAAGTCAATCAGTCCTGCCGAGTCTATTTCAAACAAATGGTCATCTCCGTGTTGACGTACGATGCTGCGGAACACTTCTTCGGCTGCCGGTGAGCGGCAGATATTGCCGAGACAGATAAATAGTATTTTCTTTTTCATGGTTGCAAAAATACAAATAAATCAGATATATACAGGTGCGTGAGGCTTGTTTTGGTAGTTTGGACGGAACGATGAATCTTCAATCCAAGTAGTAAGGCAGGACGGTTGTGGCCAAGCGTGAGAAAAGTATATGCGGTTTGAAAAAACAAGGTGTCTGCCTTTCGTAACAAGGTCGGTTCTAAAGAAAAAAAGGCCGGAACTTTTTTCCGTAGTTCCTCCGCTTTTTCTGCGTGGGGTGTATGGCCTTGAAGCAGGGGATGCTTTTTTGTGAGGCTGAAACATGAAAAAAACAGGTAGTTGGCTGTCATGTCAGGATAAAGTATTATTTTTGCACATTCATTAATGAAAAAAATTATCGAACCATGGATTTAGATATCTTGACAGCCGTATCACCTGTTGACGGCCGCTATCGCAGCAAGACTGAGGTGCTGGCCCCTTATTATTCCGAATATGCTTTGATGAAATATCGCGTGCGTGTGGAAATCGAGTATTTCATTACGTTGTGCGAACTGCCTTTGCCGCAGCTGGCCGGTCTCGACCATGCCCGTTTTGACGAGCTGCGTGCCATTTATCAGAACTTCTCTGAGGCCGATGCCGCTCACGTAAAGGAAATTGAGAGCGTTACCAACCACGACGTAAAGGCCATTGAGTATTTCATCAAGGAAAAACTGGACGCTTATGGTGGTTATGAGGCTTACAAGGAGTTTATCCATTTCGGATTGACTTCGCAAGATATAAACAATACTTCTTTCCCGCTGATGGTGAAGGACTCGCTTGACCAGGTATTTTATCCGCTGCTCGACGAGCTCATTGACCAGCTTAACGCTTATGCCGAGGAGTGGAAAGACATTCCCATGCTGGCCAAGACACATGGTCAGCCCGCTTCACCCACTCGTCTGGGCAAGGAAGTCCGCGTGTTTGCCTATCGTCTGGAGCGTCAGCGTGACATGCTGAAGAGTTGCCCCATTACGGCCAAATTTGGTGGCGCTACGGGTAATTTCAATGCCCACCACGTGGCTTATCCGCATTTCGACTGGAAGGACTTCGGTAATCGCTTCGTAAAGGAAAAACTGGGGTTGGAGCGTGAGCAGTATACTACGCAAATCAGTAACTACGACTGTCTGGGTGCCGTGTTTGATGCCTTGAAACGTATCAACACCATTGTCATTGACCTTGACCGTGACTTCTGGCAGTACGTATCCATGGAATATTTCAAACAGAAAATCAAAGCCGGTGAGGTGGGTTCAAGTGCCATGCCTCATAAGGTGAATCCTATTGATTTTGAAAATTCGGAAGGCAACCTTGGCTTGGCCAATGCCATTTATCAGCATCTTTCAACCAAGTTGCCCGTGTCGCGCTTGCAGCGTGACCTGACCGACTCTACGGTAATCCGTAATATCGGAGTGCCTATGGGACATTCCGTTATTGCATTCCAGAGCACCCTGAAGGGCTTGCGCAAGCTGTTGCTCCACGAAGAGTCGATGCAGGCTGATTTGGAGAAGAATTGGGCCGTGGTAGCCGAGGGTATACAGACTATTCTGCGCCGTGAAGCTTATCCTAACCCTTACGAAGCGCTGAAGAAACTGACGCGTACCAATAATGCAATTACCGAGAAGAGCATCAGTGAGTTTATCGATTCGCTGGACGTGTCTGACGAATTGAAAAAGGAACTGCATCAGATTACGCCCATGACCTATACAGGTATTTAAGGGGTTTAAAGTATTAATACACAAATATATTCATGCAAAAACAGCCGCGAGGCTGCAAAGAATTCAAAGTTATGAGCGAAGAAATGAATGACAAATCGGGAATGTACAATTCCGGAAGTGGCCGTGATGGTTACAAGTCAAGAGATGTAGAGAACAATCGAAGTGGAAGAACTGGACGTCCGCGCATTAATAGCGCAGGCCGTGTTTGGAGCGACCGTACCCCGTCGCGGGGAAGCTACGGAGCAGGCCGGCGTCAGCGTACGGACGGCAGCGAAGGGCAGCGCGGTTATCGCCCGTCTGGCGATGACGCTTCGCGCTCACGTTATGGTGCGCCTCATGCCGGCGGCTATCGTTCCAATGCTTCTTACAATAATAATGGCGGCGGTGCTTTCCGTCCGTCTTTTACCCGTGCTGATGATATGCCGACGGGAGGCGATTGGGGCGGCCGTCCCAATGGCGGAGGCTTCCGTCCGCGTTTTCAGGCCGGTGGTGCCGGTGGCGGTTTCCGTAATGGTAGCAACCGTGCTTTTGGTCCGGGACGCACAGGCCGTTTTGGCAACTATGATCCGCACGCCAAGTACAGCCATAAGAAACGGATGGAATACAAGGAGGAGAATATCGACCCGAATGCTCCCATCCGTCTGAACCGTTATCTGGCCAATGCCGGTGTGTGCTCACGCCGTGATGCCGACAAATATATTGAGGCCGGAGTGGTGCAGGTGAATGGCCAGGTCGTTACCGAACTGGGTACCAAGGTGCTGCGCTCTGACGAGGTGAAGTTCCATGACCAGGTCGTTAAGATAGAAAAGAAGGTGTATGTTTTGCTCAACAAGCCCAAAGGCTATGTGACTACGAGTGAGGATCCGCAGAATCGCAAGACCGTGATGGATTTGGTGCGTGATGCCTGTCCGGAACGCATTTATCCGGTTGGCCGTCTGGACCAGAACACAACGGGTGTATTGCTGCTGACCAATGATGGCGACATGGCCTCAAAACTGACACATCCCAAATTCTTGAAAAAGAAGATTTATCACGTATTTACCGACAAGAACGTAACGGCAGCCGACATCCGCCAGATTGCTGAAGGCATTACGCTGGAGGATGGCGAAATTCACGCTGATGGAATTGAATACGCCAGCCCTACCGACAAGAAGCAGGTGGGCATCGAGATTCATTCCGGAAAGAACCGTATCGTGCGTCGAATTTTTGAGAGCCTGGGCTATCATGTAATAAAATTGGACCGCGTTTATTTTGCAGGTCTGACCAAAAAGGGATTGCGCCGCGGCGACTGGCGCTTCCTGACCGAAAAAGAGGTACAGATGCTTCGTATGGGAGCTTATGAATAATAAAACGATGGAAAAGATCAAGAGAATCAAGATTGTTGACCTGCTCAAGTCGGATAATTTTGGTGAGCAGGTAAATGTCAAAGGATGGGTGCGCACGCGTCGGGGCAGCAAATCCGTGAATTTTATAGCATTGAACGACGGTTCTACTATCAATAATGTGCAGGTAGTGGCCGACGTGGAGAAGTTTTCCGACGAAATCCTGAAAAAAATTACCACGGGCGCATGCCTGAGCGTTAACGGAACATTGGTCGAGAGTGTCGGTTCAGGACAAAAGGCCGAAATCCAGGCTACCGAAATTGAGTTGCTGGGAGAGTGCGGTTCTGACTATCCGATGCAGAAAAAAGGACAGAGCTTTGAGTATATGCGTCAGTACGCCCACATGCGTTTGCGCACAAATACCTTTGGAGCCGTGTTCCGTATTCGTCATAATATGGCAATGGCTATTCACCGCTATTTCCATGATCACGGATTCTTTTATTTCCATACGCCGATTATTACGGCCAGCGACTGCGAAGGAGCCGGACAAATGTTTCAGGTTACGACCAAGAATCTGTATGACTTGAAAAAAGACGAGAACGGAAAAATCGATTATAGTGATGATTTCTTCGGTAAAACTACTTCACTGACCGTGAGTGGCCAGCTTGAAGGAGAGTTGGGAGCTACTGCACTGGGAGCCATCTATACGTTTGGTCCTACTTTCCGTGCCGAAAATTCCAACACGCCGCGTCACTTGGCTGAGTTCTGGATGATTGAGCCCGAAGTGGCCTTCAACGACATCAACGACAACATGGACCTGGCCGAGGACTTCATCAAGTATTGTGTAAACTGGGCTCTTGAGAATTGTCAGGACGATTTGCAGTTCCTCAACAAAATGATTGACAAGACCTTGATTGACCGCCTGAACTTCGTGGTAAAACACGATTTCGTACGCCTTACCTATACCGAGGGTATCAAGATTCTGGAAGAGGCTATCCAGAAAGGTCACAAGTTTGAATTCCCGGTTTACTGGGGCGTTGACCTGGCCAGCGAGCATGAGCGTTATCTGGTGGAAGAACACTTCAAGAAGCCGGTTATCCTGACTGACTATCCGAAGGAAATCAAGGCTTTCTACATGAAGATGAACGACGATAACAAGACGGTTCGCGCCATGGACGTACTCTTTCCGCAAATCGGCGAAATTATCGGTGGATCGGAACGTGAGGAAAGTTACGACAAACTGTTGACGCGTATCAAGGAACTTAACATCCCGATGAAGGATATGTGGTGGTATCTCGATACACGTAAGTTTGGAACCTGTCCGCACTCTGGTTTCGGACTGGGCTTTGAGCGTCTGATCTTGTTTGTGACGGGTATGCAGAATATTCGCGATGTAATCCCGTTCCCGCGTACACCGAAGTCAGCTGATTTCTAATCAGCGGAACTGACTGATATTTTTTATATTCAATTATAAGTCTGGCTGTACTTTCCTGTTTAAAGGGAAAGGTATGGCCAGATTTTTTGTGTAGACGTCAGCCGTGCTTCTGGTTGTATTTTTTTATTGGCTAAGACCAGATTAGGCCCGGTTCGGCTTGAAAAATTGCTAAATAATAAAAAAACACAAACCTTCGTTGGCTATTTGTGTAGAAATTATTACTTTTGCACGCCGATTATTATCAAGCTGAGGCTTAGGCCGAGGCGGCTGCGTGTTAATAGTTCGACCTAATTGGCTGGGCGGATGGTTAGTGAATCGCAGTTTTTTGAGAATCAAATTTTTTTAGTAGTTAAACAATTAAAGAACAAAAGAGTGGATACTTTAAGTTACAAGACCATTTCTGCAAACAAAGAGACTGCCAACAAAGAATGGGTGGTAGTTGACGCAACTGACCAGGTTTTGGGTCGTTTGTGCACTAAAGTAGCAAAATTGTTGCGCGGAAAGTACAAACCCAATTTTACTCCTCATGTAGATTGTGGTGACAATGTTATTATTATCAATGCCGACAAGATTAAGTTGACCGGTAAAAAATGGACAGACCGTGTTTATTACTCTTATACGGGTTATCCTGGTGGTCAGCGCGAGCAGACTCCTGCTAGCATTATGGCTAAACCTAACGGTGCTGATAAGTTGCTTCACCGTGTAGTAAAAGGTATGCTTCCCAAAAATCGCCTGGGTGCAAAGTTGTTGGGCAACCTTTATGTTTACGAAGGAGCAGAACATAAACATGAGGCACAGTCTCCTAAAGTGATTGATATTAACTTGTATAAATAAGCTGAGCAGTAATGGAAATGATTAATGCATTGGGTCGTCGTAAAAGTGCAGTAGCACGTGTTTACCTGACCGAAGGAACTGGTAAGATTACCATTAACAAAAAAGATATTACAGAATATTTCCCTTCACCAATTCTTCAGTTCGTTGTAAAGCAGCCGTTGACATTGCTGAATGTAGCTGAGAAATATGATATCAAAGTAAATGTGTTTGGCGGTGGCTTCACCGGTCAGTCTCAGGCTCTCCGTTTGGCTATTGCCCGTGCTTTGGTGAAGATAAATGCTGAAGATAAAGCCGCTTTGCGCGCTGAAGGCTTCATGACGCGTGACCCGCGTGCTGTTGAAAGAAAGAAACCGGGTCGTCCTAAAGCACGTCGTCGCTTCCAGTTTAGTAAACGTTAATTCGGCCGTTTATTATCGACTGGCTGTTTAGTATCTAAACTATCAGGATTCTTTTGTCGTGAAAGACTACTTGATAGCTGGTTGAACTATCCTTGGGGCTTATTCCGAATGGAGGCCCTTCAACTAACAAGAATGTAAACAATAAAAATAAAAAAGAAAATGTCTAGAACAAATTTTGATGCGCTCCTCGAGGCAGGTTGCCACTTTGGTCACCTTAAGCGCAAATGGAATCCCGCCATGGCTCCTTATATTTTCATGGAGCGTAACGGAATTCATATTATCGACCTCCATAAAACTGTAGCAAAAGTTGATGAAGCTGCTGAAGCTCTGAAACAAATTGCTAAATCAGGAAAGAAAATTCTTTTTGTAGCTACTAAAAAACAGGCCAAACAAGTCGTTTCTGAAAAAGCTGCTTCTGTAAATATGCCTTACGTTACAGAGCGCTGGCCGGGTGGTATGTTGACCAACTTCCCGACTATCCGCAAGGCAGTGAAGAAAATGGCTAACATTGATAAACTGACTGCAGACGGTACTTTCTCTAATTTGTCAAAGCGTGAAATTCTTCAGATTTCTCGTCAGCGTGCAAAATTGGAAAAGAACTTGGGCTCAATTTCTGATCTTACACGTTTGCCGGCAGCATTGTTCGTAGTTGACGTATGCAAGGAGCACATCGCTGTTAAGGAGGCAAATCGCCTGGGTATTCCTGTGTTCGGTATCGTTGATACCAACTCTAACCCCAACCAGATTGACTATGTTATTCCTGCAAACGATGATGCCAATAAGAGCGTTGAAGTAATTTTGGACGCATGCTGCGGCGCTATTGCTGAAGGCTTGGAAGAGCGTAAGGCTGAAAAAGTTGACGCTGAAGCAGCAGGTGAGGCAAACGGAGAAAACGCAGAAGGCAAGTCTGATCGTAAACGTGCCAGCCGTGCTCGCGTAAAATCTGATAACGCTGAAGCTCCGGCAGAAGCATAACCTTATATTGTTATATTTTAATTAGAAATTACATTATGGCAGTATCTATTGAAGATATCAAAAAACTCCGCGAGATGACCGGAGCCGGTTTGGGCGATTGCAAAAAAGCATTGGCTGAATCAAACGGTGACATGGAAGGCGCTATTGAAATCATCCGTAAAAAAGGACAGGCCGTAGCCGCTAAACGTTCTGATCGCGAAGCTGCAGAAGGTTGTGTACTCTGCAAGGTAGAAAACGGATTCGGTGCAATCGTAGCTTTGAAGTGCGAAACTGACTTCGTGGCTAAGAATGCAGATTTCGTAAAATTGGCTCAGGATATTCTGGACGCAGCTGTAGCTGCTAAGTGCAAGACTCAGGACGAAGTTTTGGCTTTGCCTATGGGTGACGGTAATGTAGCTGATGCTATTACTGCACGCAGTGGTATTACTGGTGAGAAGATGGAACTTGACGGATATTCATTCATCGAGGGTGAAAATATCTCTTGCTACAACCACCAGAACAAGAATTTCCTCTGCACAATGGTGCAATTGAGCAAGTCTGTAGATGCTCAGTATGGTCACGCAGTGGCTATGCAGATTGCAGCAATGAACCCGATTTCAATTTCAGAAAACGATGTTCCTGCTGATGTAAAGGCTCGTGAGTTTGAAATTGCAGCTGATAAGGCTCGTGAAGAGGGTAAACCTGAAAATATGGTTGAGCGCATTGCTGAAGGCCGTATGAAGAAATTCTACAAGGAGCAGTGCTTGCTCATGCAGGAATTTATTCAGGACAGCAAATTAAGCGTTGCTGATTATTTGCATCAGGCTGATGCCGACTGCACGGTTCTGGCATTCAACCGCTTTACTTTGCGCGCTGAATAATAGTTGAAGGAATATAAAACTTCAAAAATATACAGTAGGGCTGCATCTGCGCAAAACAGATGCAGCTTTTGTTTTGTGCGGATGCCCCGTAATTTGGGGGCATAAAGCAGAATCAAGGGGGAATCTTGGATCAACTGCGCAATAAAACAGCGCAAGGAACGTTTATACAGTAAATATAGAATTATCAGATGATTGAATATATAAAAGGCGAAGTAGTAGAGTTGACCCCAACGTATGCGGTAATAGATTGCCATGGTATAGGTTATAATCTGAATATTTCACTTAACACTTATACAGCAGTGCAGGGGAATAAAACCGTGCAGTTGTATGTCTATGAATCAATACGTGAAGACTCTTATACTTTATTTGGGTTTGCAAGCAGGGATGAGCGGACAATTTTTTTGTTGTTGATTGGAGTTTCAGGAATTGGTGGACAGAGTGCTCGTATGGTGTTGTCTGCTTTTACTCCACAGGAATTTTGTAATGTTGTTTCTGCTGGTGATGAACGTCAGTTGCGTAGTGTAAAGGGAATTGGTCCAAAGGCCGCACAGCGAATCATTGTGGATTTAAAAGATGCTTTGGCTAAATTAGTGATGTCAGGTGATAATACTTCTTCTAACGCCTCGTTTAGTGTACCCGCAACAAACGCAAAAAATGTGGAGGAGGCGTCTTCCGCTCTTGTAATGTTGGGCTTTTCGCCGGCACCTGTACGGAAAACCGTGCTATCAATAGTTAAGCAGGAGCCGGAGGCCACGGTTGAACAAATTATCAAGCAGGCTTTGAAAATGTTGTAATCAATATGCTTGGAGTTTGATTGTTTAAGGTTATGTCTTTTAGGAAGCACTTTTTATTTAAACTCATTTGGGTCGCTTTTTTAGTGGCAGGTTGTTGCATGGGCTATTGGGCTTATGCTCATCAGTTTGCTACTGCTTCCTCTGTATCATTGAGTTCGACGCCGGAATCGTTGGAGAGCGCTTCTGCAATGGAAAGTGGAGTTGGAGATACAGTCCGAAAGATCAAATATTCAGTCAATAAAACAGTAGTTACGCAAGAGGACGATCTGGATAAAAAACCTGTTGATCTTAAGGAACCGGAGAATCTTGAAAGTAATGTCTTTTATGATGAGGCTACTGGTAGTTATCGGATGGGAACCAAACTGAATAACCAGTATTTGGCCGCCCCCTTCTATATGACTCAGCAGGAATACAGTAACTGGAGCTTTAAACGTTCTATGAGTGCTTATTTCCGGGAGAAAAATAATGCTGATTTTAAAGCCAAGGGTAAGGATAAATTTGATTTCACCAATATGAATTTTAGTCTTGGTCCCGCAGAAAAGATTTTCGGACCGGGAGGAGTAAAAATTCAGACGCAGGGTTCTGCAGAATTAAAATTAGGTGCAACAACGCGAAAGATAGATAATCCGTCACTTTCTGAAAGAAATCGAAAAACTTTTGGATTTGATTTTGATGAGAATGTAAATTTGAATGTCAAAGGTTCTGTTGGTGACAAGGTTAATGTCGATTTTAATTATAATACAGAGGCTACTTTCGACTTTGATGCGCAGAACCTGAAATTACGATATGAAGGGAAGGAAGATGAGATTATAAAGTTGATTGAAGCCGGAAATGTGTCGATGCCGACCAATTCTTCGCTTATTCGGGGAGCTTCCTCTTTGTTTGGCGTGCGTGCAGACATGCAGTTTGGTAAATTGAAGTTGCAGACTGTGGTTTCCCAAAAAAAATCTTCCACTCAGTCGGTTAGTTCGGAAGGTGGTGTGCAATTGACAAATTATGAATTTTCAGCCGATAATTATGAGGAAAACCGCCATTTCTTTTTATCTGAATATTTTCGCAGTCAGTATAATAAGAACATGTCGCAGTTGCCGAATGTTCTTTCCGGAATAACGATAAACCGTATAGAAGTTTGGGTTACGAATAAAACCGGCGCTACTACGAACACCCGAAATATTGTGGCGTTCACAGATTTGGGAGAACGTACGGTTGGGTCATCGTGGGATGGTTCCATTAATCCGCAGAATAGTTTAGGAGGATTATATTCTACTTTGACAACGTCATTGGTAGCCGCTCGTGACATTTCCCAGACAACGCAAGTGCTTGATGGAGCCGGTTTTTCAGGAGGAAATGATTATGAAAAGCTGGAAAATGCCAGGTTGTTGAGCTCGTCAGAGTATAGTTTAAATACATCGTTGGGATATCTCTCATTAAATACGACGCTACAACCTGACCAGGTGCTTGCTGTGGCATTTGAGTATACATACCGTGGTGGAACTTATCAGGTAGGAGAGTTTTCGACCGACCAGAAAGATAATTCCAATGCTTTGTTTGTTAAAGCTTTGAAGAATACATCCAATTCTCCGCGTATGCGAAATTGGCGTTTAATGATGAAAAACGTGTATTCTTTGGGGGCGACTTCCGTGCAAAAGGAAAACTTTAAATTGGATATCAAGTTGTTGAGTGATTCCTCGGGTGTATATATTTCTTATTTGCCGGAGCCTGGCCTGAAAGACAAGAAACTGATTCAGTTAATGGGGATGGATCGGTTGGATAACAATAATAAGAATAATCCCAATGGTTATTTTGATTATATAGACGGCTATACCATAAATTCAAGTAACGGACGTGTTTATTTCCCAACAGTAGAGCCGTTCGGTTCGGATCTTGCTTCGGCTATCAACAACGAGGCTATAGCTCAGCGCTATGTTTTTCAGGAGTTGTACGATTCAACCAAAACCGTAGCCAAACAGATTGCTGACAAAAATAAGTTTTTGATTACTGGCCAGTATAAGGCAAGTTCCGGTAGCGAAATCAGTTTGGGGAGCACCAATGTTCCCCGTGGTTCCGTGGTCGTGACAGCGGGGGGGCAAACCCTGGTGGAAAATGTTGACTATACCGTAGATTATAATTTTGGTGTCGTTACGATTTTGAACCAGAGCATTATTGATGCAGGAACTCCGGTAAGTGTCAGCTCCGAAAGTGATTCGGAGTATGGCATGCAGCGAAAAACAATGGTGGGGTTGAATTTTGAGTACGATTTTACCAAGAATTTCCAGATAGGCGGTACGCTTATGCATTTGGGTGAGCAACCATTGACAACCAAAGTCGCTATGGGCAGTGAACCGCTGAACAATACGATTTGGGGACTCAACATGTCGTGGAAGCAACAGAGCCAGTGGCTTACGGATATGATTGACAAATTGCCTTTCTTGCATTGTACGGCTCCTTCCAGTATTAATTTTACAGCGGAGGTCGCACAGTTGATTGCCGGTAAGAATAAAGGTTCGCAGGGTAATGCTTCTTATCTCGACGATTTTGAGAATACCAAAACAACAATTGATGTATCTGTTCCAACAGAATGGGTCCTGAGTTCATGTCCGTCAGATTTTCCTGAGTCTAAATATTCTAACGATATCCGTTATGGGTATAATCGGGCGAAGTTGGCATGGTATAATATTGACCCGTTGTTCACCCGTCGTTCTTCATCGTTGACGCCGAGTCATATTAAAAGTGACCTTGAGCAACTCTCTGATCCCTACGTGCGTGAGGTTTACAAGCGTGAGCTTTTCCCGAATACGAATTTGAACTACAATGAATCGTCAGCCATGACCGTGCTCAACTTGGCATATTATCCTAATGAGCGTGGGCCGTATAATCTTGATCCCAATCTGGATGCAGACGGCCACTTGTCCAATCCGCGAAGCCGTTGGGGAGGTATGATGCGCCGTATTGACAACAGCGATTTTGAAACATCCAATATTGAATATATTGAGTTCTGGCTGATGGATCCTTTTATCAAGTCCGAGCAGACCGGTCTTGATCAGTCGGGTGATTTTTACATTGATTTGGGAGAAATCAGTGAAGACGTACTGAAGGATGGCAAAAAGTATAGTGAGAGCGCCATGCCGATCAATGCGGAAAGCACCGAGTTTATTGAAACCGTATGGGGGCGCGTACCTACGCAGAGCAGTGTGACTTATGCTTTCAATACCAGTGGTGGTTCGCGTCAGCAGCAGGATGTGGGTCTCAACGGATTGAGCAGTGAGCAGGAGCAAACTTTTTCTACCTATTTGAATTATCTGCAACAGGTAAAGACACGTGTACGTCCTGCTGTGTACGATTCTATTTTTGCCAATCCCTCGGGCGATAAGTATCATTATTTCCGCGGATCCGATTTTGATGAGCACGAAGTGTCAATCCTAAATCGTTATAAGGATATCAACAATCCTAACGGTAACTCGGTGGATTCTGACCACTCGCCTGAAAAATACAGCACGGCCTACAAAACGACTCCCGATGTGGAGGATATTAATCAGGATTATACCCTGAATGAATATGAAAAGTACTACCAGTATCATGTGCGCCTTGTTCCTGAAGCAATGGTCGTAGGGCAGAATTATATTGTCGACAAGCGCACGGTAATGGTAACTTTGCGTAACAACGAAAAACAGGAAGTTTCTTGGTATCAGTTCCGTATTCCGTTGGATCAGTATGAAAAACGGGAGGGCGAAATCAGCGATTTTACGAGTATACGTTTTATGCGTATGTTCCTGACCAATTTCAGTAATCCGGTTGTGTTGCGTTTTGCCACATTGAATTTGGTGCGCGGCGATTGGCGTAGTTATGACCAGAACCTCTATACAGGTGAGGCTCCCTCGGTGAGTGGTACGCTCAGCGTTTCGGCTGTAGGTTATGAGGAAAATAATGAAAAAACGCCGGTCAACTATATTTTGCCTCCAGGCATTTCGCGTGTTCAGGATCCTTCGCAAGGGCAAGTGTTGGAGGAGAACGAGCAGGCACTTTCGCTGGTGGTAAACAACCTTGCTTCGGGTGATGCCAGAGCCGTATATAAAAACACCAATCTTGATTTGCGGCGTTATAAACATCTGCAAATGTTTGTCCATGCCAATGCTTTGTCGGGCGACGATCAGCTGGCCGATGACCAAACCAGTGTCTTTATCCGTATGGGCTCTGACTATAACAGTAATTTCTATGAATATGAAGTGCCCTTGAAACTGACTCCCGAAGGACGTTATGCTGATGGAGCTGGTGCCATTAAAGTGTGGCCGGAGGAGAATATGATTGATGTCGACCTGTCCGTGTTTACCGATTTGAAGAAAGCCCGTAATCGCCAGAAGTCGCTGGGGTTGATAACTAATTCCGACCTGTATTCAGACTATCAGCAGAGCAAGCCCAACAATCGTATCAGCATCATGGGTAACCCGTCGCTTGGCGAGGTGCGTACCATTATGATTGGTGTGCGCAATCGTTCGCGGGCAACACAGAGTGTGGAGGTTTGGGCCAATGAACTGCGCTTGCAGGATTATACTACTGATGGCGGATGGGCGGCACAGGCCACATTGAATTTGCAGCTTTCGGATTTTGCCACATTGAATTTGTCGGGGCATCTGGAAACTGCCGGCTTCGGAGGACTGGAAGAGGGTGTAATGCAACGCCGCCAGGATGATTTATATCAGTATCAGGTTTCAACCAATGTTGAGTTGGGGCGTTTCTTACCCGACAAAGCTAAATTCAAGGTTCCTTTCTATTATTCATACAGCAAGGAGAAAAAGGTGCCTAAGTACAACCCGCTTGACACCGACATGCTGATGTCTGACGCCATGGATGCCCTCACAACGCAGCATGAGCGTGATTCGTTGTCTGCAATAGTCAACAGTGTAGTTGTAAACAAGAACCTGAGTATTAGTAATGCACGTATCGACTGGTCGACCAAGGGGCGCCCGATGCCTTACGATCCTGCCAACTTCTCGTTTACGTACTCTAAAAGTCACAAATATACTACGGGCGAAACTACGGCGTGGGAGCGCAATGATACCTGGAAGTGGGGACTTACTTACGACTATTCGCCGGTGTATAAACCCTTTGAGCCTTTTAAAAAGAAAATCAAGAGCAAAAGCAAATGGCTGAGTTATCCTAAGGATTTTTCGTTCAATTATTTGCCGCAATCAGTTTCTTTCGGTTCCGACATTAATCGCAACTATTACGAATTTCAGGAGCGTGACATGGAGGATTTGAGCAACAATTCGTTGCCTCTGACGTGGACCAGTGACTTTTTCTGGAATCGTAACTTTGCCATACGTTGGGACTTGACGAAGAATCTGCATGCCAATTTTTCTTCACAGACCAATGCCGAGATTGAGCAGCCTTACACTCCGGTAAACAAGGATTTGTACCCCGACGAGTATTCGGCCTGGAAGGATTCCGTGTGGCACAGTATCCGTCATTTCGGTGCTCCGCTCACTTATCAGCAGAATTTTGATGCTTCGTGGTCGTTACCGCTCGACAAGATTCCTGCTTTGAGTTGGATTTCGGCTGACGTGTCCTATAGTTCCAATTACAACTGGGCGCGCGGAACGGAGATGGAGGACGGAACCAGCTTGGGCAACACGATTACAACGTCGCGCGACGCTTCGTTCAAAACCCGTTTGAGTATGGAGAAGTTGTACAACTTCGTGCCGTTCCTCAAATCGGCCAACCGTCGTTTTGCAACCTCGGCAGGAGGGGGCGTACAAAAGAAAGAAAAAGCCAATTTCAGTAAGGAAATCACATTGAAGCCCGATACGACGCTGACCGTAAAGCATAGCCAGAAGAGCAAGAAACTGAAGGTGACGGCCATACGTGCTGACGGAACGCGTTATCCGCTGAGATATAAAATAGTGGATAAGGAAAACATCCTGATTCTCAGTAAGGATACGGCGCGTATCAAACTGACCGTGGCTGCCCGCAAGAGTTTTGACGAGTCCAAGTTCTATGATGTTCTTCAGGGCGGTGCACGTTTCCTGATGATGGTGCGCAGTGTCAGTGCTTCTTATCGCAACAGTTATTCGATGACGTTGCCCGGTTTTATGCCGACCATCGGCGATTTCTTCGGTCAGGGGCGTCGTGACGGCGTTATGCGTCCGGGACTGGATTTTGCTTTTGGCTTTGTGGACGAAGGTTATATCCAGAAGGCCATTGACCGTAACTGGCTCCTCTGTTCCGACAGCATTATAACGCCAGCCACAACCAATATGACCGAGGATTTGCAGCTTCGGGCCACGCTTGAACCGATTCGCAGTTTGAAAATCGATTTGACGGCTACGCGCAATGTCAATAAGGTACGCAGCATTCAGTATATGTATGAGGGCATGCCTACGACGGAGACCGGTAGTTTCCAGATGACGACCATCAGTATCGGTTCGGCTTTCGAAAGCATGGGTAATATAAACAATGGCTATGCCAGCAAGCGATTTACGCGTTTCCTTTCCAATCTCGACAAATATCAGCAGCAGATTGAGCGTCTTTATGTGGGGCAGACCTATCCGGAAGGCAGCAGCCTGGCCGGGCAGGAGTTTAATCCCGAAAACGGTACGGTCAGCCGGTATTCGTCAGAGGTTATGATTCCGGCATTTATTGAGGCCTATACGGGACAGAGTTCGTCGGGCATATTCCCGGCGTTGTCGCGCCTGTTGCCCAACTGGAGTGTCAGCTACGACGGGTTGTCGCGTCTGTCGTTCTTTAAGCGCTGGTTCAAGAATTTTACCCTCAATCATTCCTATAAGAGCATTTATTCCGTAGGTTCGTATTCTACGTACAACAGTTTTATGGAAATGTTCGGCGCCTATGGATTTGTAAATGACGTGACAAGTGGTAACCCTGTGCCCAGTTGCATGTATGACATTTCTACGGTATCAATTAACGAGAGTTTCTCGCCGCTGTTGGGGGTTAGCATGACGTTCCAGAATAACATTACGGCCAAGGCAGAATATCGCCGTACGCGTGTGTTGAACCTGAGTATGACTTCGTTGCAGATTGTGGATACGCGTTCTTACGATTGGGTGTTTGGCTTTGGCTATAAGATTACCAACTTCAAGTTGTTCTCGCCCAAGAAGAAGGTGCGCAAGGTGTCTTCACGCAGCAAGAGCAACAAGTCGTCTGACACGGGCAACCAGTCGGCTTCGGCCGGAGGCGGAGGCTTCTCCAGCGATTTGAACATTCGTTTTGATCTTTCCATCCGGAATCAGGCTGCTCTGAATCGTGACATCATGACCGCCATGTCTACCGCAACCAGCGGTAACAAGGCCGTGCAGGTTTCTTTCTCGGCCGACTATGCCGTGAGCCGCATGCTTACCATCAGCGCTTATTATGACCGCCAGATGAACCGCCCGTTGCTGACTTCCAGTTCTTACCCTACCACTACGCAGGATTTTGGAATCAGCCTGAAGTTCCAGCTGACGCGTTAACGGCGGGAGCGTAATTTTCTTTGATGGCGCTTCGCTTTGCTTAGGTGATGAGCCGGGTGGTTCGGGCTTGAGTGTCGGCGTGCGTATCTCTGCTGCGCCGGGTGGGTATTCGCCTGATGAGCGTGCCGAACGGAAAAATCAAGGTCGGTCAGAGAAGAAAGAACTCGGCACTTTGTTCCTTTTTCCTGCCTGTTTTTTTCGGTATGAAACTTGCCGGATTTGAGAACCTTTGTTTGCCGCAGACCGATACGGGACTTCCGTCGCAACTTTTTTTGAGGAAAAACGCCAGTGTTTCTGGCAAAATCAGTAATTTTGTTTTTCTATAAAAGGCGGTGACGGGATGTGGTCAGATCGCCATACAACTTTTTCCAAACATTATATTTACATACGATATGAAGATTAAAACTGCAGAATATGTAGTCAGCAATGCCCGTGCTTCGGGATGTCCCGATACCAATTTACCCGAGTATGCTTTTATCGGGCGCAGCAATGTTGGCAAGAGCAGTCTTATCAATATGCTGACCGGACGCCGTCGGCTGGCCATGACTTCGGCCACTCCGGGAAAGACTTTGCTGATCAATCATTTTAAGATTAACAACGAATGGTTCTTGGTCGATTTGCCGGGTTACGGGTTTGCGCGTCGTAGTAAGACCGAAGTAGCACGGCTTTATGAGCTTATCAACGATTATGTACTTAACCGCAGACAGCTTACCAATTTGTTCCTCCTGATTGACCCGCGTGTGGAGCCACAGGCCATTGATCTTGACTTTGTGGAATTTTTGGGCGAACATGGTGTGCCGTTCTCCATCGTCTTTACCAAGGCCGACAAACTGAAGGCCACCGCATTGCAGCAGGGGGTCAATCGGTTTCTGGACCGGCTTCGGGAGCAGTGGGAAGAGTTGCCGCCTTATTTCGTCAGCAGTGCCGAGAGCGGCAAGGGGCGTGAGGAGATACTCTCCTATATTGAGCAGATTAACCAACAGTTATAAAGTCACTACAGCTTATGGACAGAGCAATCATAGAAAAATATTTTCCTCACCTTACGCCGGAACAGCAACGCCAGTTTGACATGCTCGGTTCGCTTTATACGGAGTGGAACGAGCGTATTAACGTCATTTCGCGCCGTGACATAGAACAACTCTATGAACACCACGTGCTTCATTCGTTGGGCATTGCGCGGTATATCACGTTCCGTCCGGGTACGCGTATTTTGGATGTCGGCACGGGGGGCGGTTTTCCCGGCATACCGTTGGCCATACTTTTTCCGGAATGTCAGTTTTTGCTTATTGACAGTATCGGCAAGAAAATAAAGGTAGCCACGGCCGTTGCCACCGCGCTGGGGTTGAGCAACGTGAAGCTCCTGCAGGAAAATGCCCGTCTGGAGCGCGGAAAATTTGATTTCGTGGTGAGCCGTGCGGTAATGGCTGCGCCTGAATTGGTGCAGATTGTACAGAAGAATGTTGCACGCGAGCAGCGGAACGCCTTGCCCAACGGTTTGTTGTGTCTCAAGGGAGGCGAACTGGCTGAGGAGCTGAAACCATTTCACCGCAAGGCACAGGTGTGGAATCTTTCGGAGGAGTTTGAGGAAGAATTCTTCGAGACCAAAAAAGTGGTTTACATTCCGTTGGTATAGGTGCGGAAAAGTTTAATGGATGAAACATCAGAAAACCATGATACATCGTTTTGTTTTTAACCCGGTGCAGGTAAATTGCTACGTTCTGTCTGATGACCTTTCGAGTGAGGCCGTGGTGGTTGATTGTGGAGCGTCTTCAAGTGAAGAGCTGGCTCCGCTTCTGCAATATTTGCGTGACCATAAACTTACTCCTGTTCGTCTGCTCAATACACATGCTCATTTTGACCATGTGTGGGGCAATGCGCTCTTTCATGCAGCAACTGGCTTATGTCCGCAGATGTCGGCAGCTGACGGTAGTCTTTATGCGCATCTTTCCGATCAGGTACGCATGATTATGGGGCTTGATATACCGATGCAGACGTGTCCGGCAGGAGAGGCATTGGTTGCGGGGCATGAGATACGGTTCGGAAACTATCAGATACAGGTTATTCCAACGCCGGGACACACGCCGGGTGGCGTCAGCTTTTACATTCCCGACTGGCAGCCGGGGCCTGTTGTGCTGACCGGCGATACACTGTTTCGGGCCAGTGTGGGGCGTACAGACCTTCCGGGAGGTGATTCCCAGGCACTTCTGGAAAGTTTGCACAAATTGCTGAGCTTGCCGGATGACGTTACGGTTTATCCCGGTCATGGCCCGGCTACGAGTATTGGTTATGAGCGCCTGCACAATCCCTACGCTTAATTGTTGAAATAGAGCAGGCTTATTTGGACCTGTGGTTATAGAAAACGGGCTGCAACTGATGTAATTGTCAATTGCAGCCCGCTTTTTTTAGGATTGAGTTGTCCGCTTTTGGGGCAAGTCGTTTTATTCAGTAGCTTTGGTAAATTTCATGCCGATTTGCAGCCCGTCGTATGATTCCAGCAATTTGGTCAGCGTGGAAATTGTTGTACTTTGTGAAGCCAGACTTCCCATGCTTTCCAGCAATTTGAGTATCTTGTCGGCGTCTACGGCCAGCTGCAGGTTGTTTCCGCTGATAGTGGCCGTTGCGTCAACGGTCATCAGCAGTGATTTCAGCTGCATCTTGTTGCCGTTGAGCGAATATTGTCCGCTTTGCGGAATGTTGCCCATCTGGCATTTGTAGGTACTGTCGGCATTGAACGTCAGGGTTACGGCCCCACTGGTGAAACCGAATTTTTCGAGTTGCTCCTTGATTTTTGATTCCGCGGTATTCTGAATCAGCGTACCGCCGGCTTGTGCCAGCAAATTGTCGGATTCCAGTTTTACGGCGGGTTCACTATATACCCAGTTTCCAGTAAGCTGCGCTGCGGTGGGTGCTGTGGTGCCGGTCAACCATCCTTTTATGGTACTTGCAGCATTTTCTGTAAGTGAGCCAAGTCCGTTTCCATTGCTGAGTGTACCGAGCAATGAACCTGCCGCTCCTGTCAGCGAACCTGTTTTTTGCTGTGTGGTGCTTGTGACTTTGCCTACCACATTTTGAATTTTCGATTTTGCTGTATCAACCGCCTGTTGTTGAGTGCTTTTTGCTTTTTCTTTCACGGCGTTTTTGGCATTTGTAGCATCACCGGTTACTTTTTCAACGGCTTGTTTCAGTAAACCTCCCCACGATTGCGCATGCAGGCTGGTGGGTAATGCCATGGTCGTTGCAACCATGAGCATGACAATTGAAATCTTTTTCATCATTTATCTCTTTTTTATTTTGATTGAATTGTGCAATTATTCTATTATAATCTTTTCGCTGTGTTCTTTTCCTGTAATGATGTATATACCTTTGCTTAATTTGTTGGTGATTTCAGCTTGTTTCATTTGGCCGACATATTTTCCGTCAATAGTCGTTATTTTTACGGTTTCGTTGTCAGATGAATGGATATAGGTATCGCTAATTCCGACATTGGGTTCAATATAGCTGAAAGTGATTATGCCATCTTCGTTGGCAATGTTGTAGATGGAAGGAATTGAGGCACCCTGATAATAAAGATAAGTGGTATTTGAGGGGGTGCTTTGATTGGAAAATTCCGTATTTCCGGTGATTCCCGGATAGAGGTCACCTTGAAAGTCCTTCAAGGTAAAGTTCTTCGAGTCATATAGCGGGCCGGCCGAGTTGTCTGCCGGTATAAAATTCATGCGCTCACGTGTGTGGGTGTTGTTGACGATGTTGTAGTTCCAGTTGTATGAAGAATAATCCACGTGCGTGATGAGCATGCCAACTCCTAATTCTTGTGGATACCAGCGTGAGGGCTGGCGGTTCTCAAGGATGTAGTATTCCTTTTCTTCAATCGGATTGACAATTCGGTAGGCTCTTGGTGCAGTAGCTTGCCTATTGCTTATAATGTCCAGACGGCATGTTTTTGCCTGGTTGGCGGGTAAATCGGTAATTTCCAGCCATCCCAGATAATTTTTTTCATAGGCAGTCATACCTACGGGAAGATAACCGTTTTCCCACCATTCTCCGCTGTCCATGATTGACCAGTAGAGCATGCCGTTGACCTGTTCATCTCCTGTGGTATTGTAAAAGTCTGGTAGCCCCAGCGAGTGGCAGAATTCATGAATGAAAACGGCATTTCCGCTTGGAACCAGTTGTAAAGTGTCCGAATCGCTTTTGGTTGTATAGGCAGGCCATGCTTCGTCACCCACCAAATAGGAGTGTACGACAAATGTACGTCCGTTTTGCTCTACGCTGGCAGAAGAGTTACCTAAACTTTGATAATGCGCCCAGATTAAATCCTCGCTGGCAGCCGAATTATCGGCCACATGTTCACCCATACCTGCGTAGTAAATGGCCAAAAGGGGGATTTCGCCGGTGGTGCTGGCGTATGGACTAAGATCTAAGTTCTGAGCTACGGCCTGGTCAAGTGCATCTTGAACAATGCGGTAGCAGTTGTAGTCGATTTCTCCATTTTTGTCAGCGCCGTAGTAAGCATAGGTGTTAGGCAGACAAACTTTTCCGAGTATTCCAAAATGGGGAGTAAACAGTCCGTCGCTATTGTCTGCGAAATAGTCACGGATAGATCCCGTGGTACCATAATTGTCGGTGTATCCTTCTTCGTTAAAAAGGCGGTTGACTCCTTTAACGGTTGTAAAAGGCTGGAATTTTTTGTCTGTAAATTCAACCATGATTACGGGAATCTGGGGAGCGCCGATACTGCTGACCATTCCGCCAGCCGATTGCTTGTACGTTCCCATTCCAACACTGTTGGCACTGCGGGCCTGTACGTAGCGGTTGGAGTTTGCCTCTTTTGCGGATTGGGCAGCTTTGAGATTATAATATTGCGACCATGACAAAGCCTTACCACTGTTGAGCCATTGTTTTTCAGCTGTATCGCGACTTGATGCGTCGTGTGCTATTTGGCTGGTAACAATAGAATCGCCTTGTAGCATAAGGTAGCATAAGGCTCCTTCCCGGTTGTATTGTAAAGCCCATCCGTCAGATGTCGTATATCCGTATTGTCTGTTGTTTATAGGGAGTTTGCTTATGTTTATCGAGGTGCCGTCGGTTTGTATAAGTGTCGACCATATTTTTCTGGGTCTGACGCCCCATGAAGGCATTGCCAGTAATAGGGCCAGGGTGAAAATGGAAAAAGTCCTGTTCATAGTGGTAGTGAGTAGTAAATCGTTTTCCCGTGCAAAGTTACGATAAAAAACCGAGGAATCGGTTAATATGGTAAAAGATTTGATTTACAGAGCGTTTATCTACCACAGATATGCTCGTCAGGTAATCATTGGCGCAATGTGGAATTATTTTTCATATTAATTGTCGGAGCCGGCAGGTATATGGTTTTTATTTCTTTTTGGGTGCTTTGTTGAATCTGTATATGACATGAAGCATGGCATAGCGAGGAATTGACATATACCATGTTTCTGAAAGCCCCTGTGCGTTGATGGTTCGGCGTATGTTCGACAGATTGTTTAATATATCGAAATCGTCCAACATCAGGTTGAGTTTACCTTTCATGAATTTCTTGGCAATACGCATGTTCCACACAAAATTGTCGGTGTTCATTTCTTTGTCGCTATATCCTCTGCGACTGTACATCGTGGCATCGGTAGAAATTTGCCAGCCCTGTGGAATGTCGGCCACATGAGTCAGCCCATAGTGGAAATCAGCTGCATTTGTGGTTTGAAAGCCTGATCGGGGTGAGGTCTGGTGGGTATAGGTTATGGAAGATTTTCCCCCGATGCGTACTTTTTTGATGGAATAATTCAATCGGGCGCTTTGTGTGAGGTATGTGGTATTTACCGTACTCTTTTGAAGAGCAATATTGGTAGATTCGCGACTCAGATCAATGCTGTGCAGGTGTGGGGCGTTTGTATTTAAATCCAGCGTCAGGTGTTTGTTTTTATCCAAAGGCGTAGAAAATCCGATTTGGCCTGATACGGAGTTATTACCGTTTACATTTTCTGGACGGTAGGTGTAAATGCCTGTTTTTCTGTCGTAGGTATAACCCATGGCAATGGCGTTCTGTATGAGTTGATAGCCTATTTGAGCCGAAAAAATGCGTTGCTTGTCCATGTTATTCCATTTGTAGTCGGCCTTCCAGTGATGGCGGCTTGTTACGCGCAGCCTGTCGTTACCCGTATATACCTGCAGCGGGTTGTCATCGTTTCGGACATTGACGTAGTAGCTCATTGAGGGCGGCTCCATGCCCATTTCGTACTGCAGATTCAGTTCATGCGTACGTGAGGTGCGGCCATCTGCCGACTGACGGATCCATACGTGATGAGCCGTGGCTGAAGGACGGAAAAGCAGGAAAAGTTTGGTAAACGTGGTGTCTACAAGAGTGGGACGGTTGTAATCCAGTCGTTTGCGGTCAAAACTGAGCGGCAGGTTGAAGTCAAATCGCCAAAGGTTGTTTTGGAATTCTTCCTTATGAAATTTAAGGGCGATGACGTGATAGTTGGAGCGCAACGTGGCCAGTACACTGTGCTGCGGGTCAAAGGTCTGTGACATCCAGTCTGACACGGAAGGCAGCATACCCAGTTCGGGCCATTCCTTTCGTCTGTAATTGTCTTTTGGGTAATAAGTGGAATTTATTTTCAGCCGTAGGTGCTTAAAAATAAAGTATAGTTTGTCCCATTTAGTGAGAAAAATCGTGACGTTGCTTCCAACGATGTACTATATCAGCCCAACTGCTCAAACCACTGTTTCAGCTGAATCCACGATTGCTGATTGCCTCCGGCAGGTGTAAAGATTTCCAGTAAAGAGGCCCGCTCTTGCGGTTGCAGCAGGGTGGAGCAGGCGGTTTGTAGCGACGCCTCGTCGTGGGCGGTCAGGTAAGTAAGTCCGAAACTCTGGGCCAGTCCGCGGGCCGAGGTGTGGTGGGTGGCACTGATGTAGCGTGTCAGAGCCGGTGAGGCCGACAGTCCCGGCAGGGCGTCGAAAATCTGTCCGTGTTCGTTGTTGAAGAGCACGATGCGCAGGTTTCGGGGCAAGTCTACGTTCCAAAGTGCGTTGAGGTCGTAAAAGAAGCTCAGGTCGCCGATGAGGCACACCACCATCTCCTTGGGGCACCCCAGCGCATGGCCTACGGCGGTGGACAGCGAGCCTTCAATGCCGTTGACGCCGCGGTTGCAGTGAAGGGCCAAACCGTGGTGAGGTGCCCATACGGCTGCTGAACGCACCGGCCGGCTGTTGCCTACTTCCACAATGGTCTCCTGCGGCAGTCGCTGCAGCACGTGGCGCATGGCGTAGAGGTCGGAAAACGGAAGTGGCGGGTCGGCCGGACTTGAAGCCTGGTCCAGGCGTCGGTTCCATTCCACTACTTCGGGCTTGCGGTTCAGACGGAGACTGCACAGTTGCTCCAGCGCCTGGAGCGTAGGCATTTCCACCCAGTAGGCATCGTGCTGAAAGGTGTCAACGAGGTGGCTGTCGAACCCGAAGCGGATGGCGGTCGCATGGGGCAGGCTGCGCAGGCGCAGTTTCAGTTGTTTGTGTACCACGTTGCCGCCAAGGTGCAGGATGAGGTCGGGCGCAAACTCCTGGCGCAGCGGGGCCGACATTTCCAGCCGGGCTGCGCGGAAGCGGTTGCCGACATTGGCCAGCGGGTCGGGCAGGAAGAGGAGCCCGTCGTGGTGTAGCAGGTCAGTGTGGCTGAGGGCTTGGCTGACGGCGGGCGTAAGCTGCCCGATGTAGACCACCGGCAGGCGCGCGTGCTCAATTTTCCGGACTACCTCTTCGGGCAGCCGGTAAGTGGCTGGAGCATAGTGGCTGGCCTCGCGGACTTGGGGCAGGTCCTCAGTGGTAAACTGAAAGAGCGGCTCGCTGATGGGGATGTTGATATGAGCCGGTCCGCCCTCATGCTTGGACATTCCGGTCAGGGCCTCGCGAACGAGCCGGCGGCACCACCAGGCGTCCTGCTCGTCATGTATTTCAGGCAGCTGGACGTGCGGAATGTGCAGGTGGGCAAAGGCCGACGGCTGGGGCAGGGTCTGTCCGTCGAGTTGCCCAATCCAGCAGGCCGGGCGGTCGGCCGAAATGACCAGCAGGGGCAGGTGCCGTTCCTGCGCTTCGGCCACGGCCGGATGCAGGCCCAGCACGGCCGAGCCCGAAGTGACGCATACCGCCACCGGTTGGCTCGTGGCCGCTATCAGTCCGAGGGCTACGAATCCGGCGCTGCGCTCATCGGTTACGGGGTGCAGCGTGAAGCGTCCTTCGTTAAAATTATGTGCCAGTACGGCATTGCGTGAGCCCGGGCAGATGACAATGTGGTGTATGGAGTGGGTCTGCAGTAGGGCCGTGAGCAGATTGACGTTTTTCTTGTTGCAAAACATGGTGAGCGGGTGGAGTTAGTGTTGATGACGGGCAAAAAGCATGTCCTTCATGGTGTGCATCTTGCGTACTGTTTCCTGCCATTCTTCCTGTGCCTGACTGGCGGGAATAATGCCGCCGCCGGCAAATAGCTTGATGTGGTGTGCATCCCTTAGGTGCATGCAACGCAGGGTGACGTAGAAGGCAGTGCGCCCGTTGAGTTGCCACGGTCCGTTGAAACCGGCGTAGTATTGACGCTGAATGCCTTCATGTTGCAGAATATAGGCCAGGGCGGCTGTCTTCGGGAAACCGCATACTGCCGGCGTGGGATGAAGCGCCTCGAGCAGGCGTGTGGCAGTGTGCAGGTCGGGCAGGCTGAAGCGGAAGTCGGTGCAGAGGTGTACCAGTTTGCCGGCCTTCTCGGGGTGTGGCCCTTCCGCCAGGAAGTTGATGCCATGCGTATTCAGAATGTGGGCTATGTACTGGCTTACCCACTCCTGCTCGTCGCGGTTCTTCTGACTCCAGGCCTGCAGCGAGGGGTGGGCGTTGGTCTCGTTGTATTTCATGGTTCCGGCCAGGGCCACGGTGTGCCACTGGTTGCCGCTGCCGCTGAGCAGTACTTCGGGCATGGCCGTAATCCAGGTGCCGGCCTGTGGCGTGTGCCATAGCGATACAAATGAATTGGTGTATTTATGAGCCGCCCGCAGGAAAATGTCAAAAGGGTCTATCTGGCGTGCAGTTGTAATCTGTTCGTCGCGGGCCAGTACCAGTTTGCGGCATGCTTTTGTGCGCAGTTGGGTCATGAAGTCGGCAAAGGCCGAAGAGTAAACGTCCTGATTGGTGTTGCACGAGAGTAGCTGATAGTCCGTGACCGTTTGGTCCGAAATCCGGGGCAGGGGTACAGTAAGGAACATATCGGGGCGAATCATGGTTGCGGGTGTCTTTTCGTCAATGTGAAAGGGAGCCGTCACGTAGCCCGCCGGCTGATTGGTGAGTTCGTCCAGATGTCGGATTACGGTAATGTCGGGCGTTTTCTGTATGACCAGAAAAACCTGGCTGGTATGCGGAAAACGGTATATGGAAAAAGCAATAGCATGTTGACACATGGCTATTGCTTCGTTCCACTCGTTTATGGTAAGCGGAGTGTGTGGTTGCATTGGCAAACTTTTAATAAGCATATTGTACGGAACATGCGTTGCCGAATGTGCAGCTGACAATGTTTCCGTTGCTTCCGTTGTCGCCGTACTGATAGGTTACGGTGTGGTTGTTGTCGGGAGTCTTGGCATACTGGTACTCAATGGATTCCACCAGATGGTAAGTCGATTTTCCGAGCAGTCCGCCATAATACAGGTATTCCAGCCCCTTCATGCCCAGCTCTTCGCTGACACCCTCGGGCAACAGACCGTTCAGGTTAATTTTTGCTGAAGGCGTAAAGTTCAGCGTGACTACGTTGTCCGCGTTGTTTTCGTCCTCTACGTATTGTATTTGCCGGATGTCGTTGTTTTCGTCATAGCTGATGTTGCCGTATGAGCGTTTGATGGACACTCCGAGTATGGGGTCGATGTAGGCGCAGTTCCAGCGAATGAGCCTGCGGTTGTCGTCATAATTATAATTATAGACAAAACTGCTCATGCGCAGGGTCGAAATCAGCAGGCTGTTGGGATTCAGTGTGATGTCAATGTTGTTCCCGTCCGAACGCACTACTTTCACCTGATTGCTCTTGTAGCTTAGCGAAGCCGTAAAATTGATGGGCGAGATACTGCTGATGAGTTGGCTGGATACGTATACCAGGCGACCCGATTGGTAATTGAATTTCCAGTTATACGTTTCCTGCATGTTGGATGAGTGGGTGATTTCCTTGACATCTTCGCCTCCGTTGGCCGGCAGGGTAGGCGTAAAGCCGTGGTCGTTGTCGTCGCTACACGAGGTGGTGGAAAACAAGACAAGGAATGACGCCAGCAGTATGAAATGGATGTTGATTTTCATAAGTAGTTCGTTTTTTTGTTTGGTATTAGCCCTTAAAAAGTTATGCAAAGATACGGAGAACTTGCCAATTTCTTGCATAAAAAAGCAGAATAAAGTGTTTGTGATGTCGCAGAAAACGGTCGTAAGCGGTAGTTGATGTGAATTTGAATGTCTGTTTATGTGAAAAAAACGGACATACGGCTGCCGCTAAGGCGAGAAGTGGAAAATGGTCGGGACGAAAAAAGAATTACGTGCCGGTTGTTTTTATTAAGATGCCGGTTTTTTCAGGCAGCCTGAGCCTGATGCGGGGAAAATATAAGGGCGTATAGGGTAGGAATGTGTGATTTGTGAGCTGCAAAAAAAGAAAATATGACCTTTTTAAAGGTTTTTAAGTTTACATAAGCCATGAATACTGTACTTTTGCATACAGTAAAATAGAAATACAGGAAAATAATGGCAGAATCAATAGACATCAGAGAGCTGAATGAGAAAATAGAAGCTCAGAGCGGCTTTATTACCGACTTGGTTACGGGTATGAATCAGACCATTGTCGGCCAGAAACATTTGATTGACTCGTTGCTGATCGGTTTGCTCAGCGGCGGACACATCCTGCTGGAAGGTGTGCCGGGATTGGCCAAGACCTTGGCCATCAAAACCTTGTCGAAGCTGGTCGACGCTGAATTCAGCCGTATTCAGTTTACCCCGGACCTGTTGCCGGCGGATGTAATCGGAACCTTGATTTACAGTCAGAAGAATGAGAATTTCACGGTGAAAAAGGGACCGGTGTTCAGTAACTTCCTTCTGGCTGACGAAATCAACCGTGCTCCGGCCAAGGTTCAGAGTGCCTTGCTCGAGGCCATGCAGGAACACCAGGTGACGATTGGTGACGAAACCTATGCATTGCCTGATCCGTTCCTCGTACTGGCTACGCAGAACCCGATTGAACAGGAAGGTACCTACCAGCTGCCCGAGGCGCAGGTAGACCGTTTTATGTTGAAAGTGCTTATCGGTTATCCTACGCAGGAGGAGGAAAAGAAAATCATCCGCATGCACATCAGCGACGGTTTCCAGGAAGTGAAGCCCGTGGTCAGTGCCGCCAAAATTATGAAGGCGCGCGAAATCGTGAAGGAGGTATATCTGGATGAGCGTATCGAGCAGTATATTGCCGACATCGTATTCGCAACCCGTAATCCGGAGGACTACAAGATTAAAAACATTAAAGATTACATTGCTTACGGCGGTTCGCCCCGAGCTTCAATCAATCTGGCGCTGGCCTCACGCGTACGTGCTTTCATCAAGCGCCGTGGCTATGTGATACCGGAGGATGTGCGTGCCGTGGCTCACGATGTGCTTCGCCACCGTATCGGTCTTACTTACGAGGCCGAGGCCAACAACGTTACGGGTGACGACATTGTGAATGAAGTGTTGAACGTGGTAGTGGTGCCTTAATCGCCGTGGAAACAACAGATTTGCTCACCAGGGTTCGGCGGGTGGAGATAAAGACCCGCGCGTTGACCAACAATATTTTTGCAGGCGAATATCATTCGGCTTTCAAGGGCCGGGGTATGTCGTTTGCAGAGGTTCGTGAATACCAGCCCGGTGACGACGTGCGTGACATTGACTGGAACGTGACAGCCAGATTCAACCATCCTTATGTCAAGGTTTTTGAGGAGGAGCGTGAACTGACCGTCATGTTGCTTATTGATGTTTCCGGAAGCCTTGATTTCGGAACTTCCGGCATGTATCAGCGTGACATGGTAACTGAAATGGCTGCTACGCTGGCTTTTTCGGCCATACAGAACAATGACAAGATTGGCGTAATCTTTTTTTCGGACAGAATAGAAAAATTCATTCCCCCAAAGAAAGGCCGCAAGCATATTCTTTTTATCATTCGTGAATTGCTCAATTTTACGCCTGTCAGTCGCAAATCAGATTTGTCGGTAGCGCTGGAATATTTGGTGCGTGCCCTGAACAAGCGGTGTATCTCATTTATATTAAGTGATTTCCTGGTAAAGGAAAATTATACGCAGGCTTTGCGCATAGCCAACAAAAAACATGACGTAGTGGCTATTCAGGTGTACGACCAGCGGTTGGCCAGCTTGCCGGATGTGGGATTGATAAAACTGCTTGATGCCGAAACAGGACATGAGCAATATGTGGATACTTCGTCAAAACGCATACGGAAATTGCATGCAGAGTGGTGGAAAAGACATCAGGACAATCTGCTCACCATCCTGCATTCGTCCAACATTGACAGCATATCCGTATGTACCAGTGACGATTACGTAAAGTCCTTGATTGGCTTATTTGCAAAACGAGTATAAAAAAGCGTACAGAATGATGAGAAAAATAGGACTGCTTGTGCTTTTGCTGTTTTCGCTGCAATGTATGCAGGCGCAGGTGGTTGTAGAAAATCGTTTGGATTCAACTGAAATTCTGATTGGACAGCAGGTTCGGTTTCAGGTAAAAGTGACTGCCGATGCCGGTCAGTTTATTGAATTTCCACGACTGAAAGGCCAGGAAATGATTCCGGGGGTTGAGGTAGTTGATATCACTTCTCCTGATACTACCTGGCTGAATAACAACAAGCGCATTTGTGTGGAGCGTACTTATTTGCTGACGTCGTTTGATTCTGCGCTTTATTTCCTACCGCCGATGAGCGTGGTGGTAGGCGGAAAGCGTTATGCAGCAACCAAGGGCATCGGCCTGAAGGTGAATACGGTAGCCGTTGATACGACTAAGGTTGACCGTTACTATGGTCCGAGGGCTGATGTTGAAGGTGTTTTTGAGTGGAATGCCTTCTGGTATTTCATGTCTGTTTTGCTGGTTCTTCTTTTTGTAGGTTCTGTGGTGATGATATACCGTTCGCGCAGCAAGCGCCCCATGGTACGCCGCAAGATATTGCCGCCGCCTTTGCCTCCTCATCAGATAGCACAGCAGGAAATCGAGAAAATAAAGCAAAGCGGGTCGATAGAGCGTGGCGGAAAGGCTTATTATATGGAACTGACCGATGTGTTGCGTACTTATATCGAGCAGCGTTTCGGCTTTAATGCCTGCAAGATGACTTCGCCTGAAATCATTGACCATCTTATGAAGGTGGACAACGAAGAGGCCCTGCGTGAGTTAAAGCAGATTTTTGAAACGGCCGACCTTGTGAAGTTTGCCAAGTATGATACGCAGCTTAATGAAAACGATGCCAATTTGCTGAAAGCTGTGTCCTTTATTAATTCGACCAAAGTGGAAAGCAAGGAGCCGCCTAAACCGATTATTCAGGAGATACCGGTGTCGCAGAAGCGTCAGTTGGCTTTGCGTACCGTTATGCTGGTGTTGGGAATCTTGATAGCCTTGGCCGCTGCGGTGTTGCTTTATTACATAGGAGAATTTCTGTATCAAACATTTATGTAAGAACTTTAGGAAATGACTTTTGCAAGTGCTGAATATTTCTTCCTGTTATTATTAATCGTACCCTACGTATGGTGGTATTGCTTTTCGCGGCATAACAAGTCAGCGTCGCTCAAGATGGCCACAACGGAGATGTACCGGTATGCTTCTTCGACATGGCGCACCAATTTGTTGCATGTCCCGTTTGTGCTGCGTATCCTTTCTTTTGTGCTGATTGTTATCATATTGGCACGTCCGCAGACTGACAATGCCTGGAAACAGTCGGAAACGGAGGGAATCGATATCATGATGGTTATGGACGTGTCAACCAGCATGCTGGCTGAGGACTTACGCCCCAATCGTATAGAAGCGGCCAAACAGGTGGCCACAGAATTTATTTCCGGCAGGCCCAATGATAATATCGGTTTGACTATTTTTGCAGGTGAGGCTTTTACCCAATGTCCAATGACGGTTGATCATGCCGCACTGCTTAATATGTTTAAAAATGTGTCATGCGAATTGCCGGCACGAGGTATGATTGACGATGGTACGGCTATTGGTATGGGTATTGCCAGTGCCGTGACACGGTTGCGTAACAGCAAGGCCAAAAGTAAGGTGGTTATACTGCTGACCGACGGCGCTAACAACAAGGGCGACATTTCGCCTCTGACTGCGGCTGACATAGCCAAGCAATGTGGCGTAAGAGTTTATACCATAGCCGTAGGAAAGGAAGATGGAGTAGCTCCGTATCCGTATCCGTTGCCGGGAGGTGGCGTACATTACGTGAATATGCCCGTTGAGGTTGATCCCGCAACGTTACAGCAGATTGCCAGGGTTACGGGAGGACTGTTTTATCGGGCGGAGTCTAATCAGAAGTTGAAACAGATTTATGCCGACATAGACAAACTCGAAAAAACGAAATTGCAGGTAAAACGTTATTCACGCCACTATGATGCATATCAGCCGTTTGTGATGGTGCTTTTGTTGAGTTTGTTGCTTGAGTTTATGTTGCGCACGGTAGTATTGAAAAAAATACCTTAAAAAAGAAAATAGGAGATTGTGGGTATGTTTCGATTTGCAGATTCATATTATCTATATTTGCTGTTGTTGTTGCCTTTGATGGTGGCATTGTTCATCTGGTCGGAATGGTACGTCAGACGCCGTATCAGCCGTTATGGTGATTGGAAACTTCTCTCTGCGCTGGCTGTCGGGGTATCACGTGGGCGCCGTGTGTTCAAGTTCGTCTTGTTCGTTTTGGCTTATGCCCTGCTGATTGTGGCTTTGGCACGGCCTCAGTTTGGTACGCATGAGGATAAAGAGCAGAAAAGAGGAATTGAGGCCGTAATAGCCTTGGACGTTTCCAATTCCATGCTGGCAGAGGATGTCAGTCCAAACCGATTGGATCGTGCAAAAATGTTGGTGTCTACTTTGGTGGACAAAATGAGCAACGACAAGGTCGGGCTTGACGTTTTTGCCGGTGATGCTTTTGTGCAATTGCCCATAACGAATGATTATGTGTCAGCCAAAATGTTTTTGGATGCAATCAATCCGGGAATGATCAGTACGCAGGGAACGGATTTGGCTGCTGCCATAACTTTGGCTTCAAAGAGTTTTACGCAGGAAAAAGGAGTTGGTAAGGCTATTATAATCATTACCGATGGTGAGAACCACGAGCCGGATGCCGAGGAAGCGGCCAAACAGGCAGCCAAGGAAGGCAAATATGTGTATATATTGGGCGTGGGGTCAGCTACGGGAGCACCGATACCAATGGGAAATGGCTATCTGACCGACAATACAGGTGAGGTTGTCGTAACAAAATTGAACGAGGATATGTGTCGTAAAGTGGCCGCCGCCGGAAAAGGCACATATATTCATGTTGACAATTCAATGAATGCACAGGAAGCGTTACAGCAGGAACTGTCTAAATTGGCCAAGAAAGAAAGTTCAACGCCTGTTTATTCTGAATTTGATGAGCAATTTCAGGCTTTTGTGTTGTTGGCTTTGTTCTTGCTGATTTTGGAGGTAGCAGTGTCTGAAAGTAAGAATCCGATATTCCGAAAACTAAATTTGTTTCGTCGATGAAGTTTTTAAAATATATATTGTTGGCATATGCCTGTCTTATGACTTTACAGGTTCAGGCACAGTCAAAGGAGTACACTTTGATTCATCAGGGAAATCGCTGTTTTGTACAAAAGGATTATAAACAGGCGGAATTGTTCTACCGTCGTGCGCTTTCGGTGAATCCGCGCTCATCGCGTGCTTTTTATAATTTGGGAAATGTGCAGTTGGCACTGAAACAACCTAAGGCTGCCATAAAATTGTATGAAAAGGCATTGCCCGAGGAGAAAAACAAAAACGTGCAGAGTATGATATACCATAATATGGGAGTCATCTTGCAGGGACAGAAGGATTATGCGGATGCAATTGACTGTTACAAGAACTCGTTACGACGCAATCCTGCTAATGCTGATAGTCGTTATAATTTGGCCTTGTGTCAGTATTTATTAAAGAAGCAGCCCCCTAAAAAACAGAACGATCAGTCGGATAATAAAAACAAGGGACAGCAACAGCAGAAGCAGCAGTCTAAATCCAAATCAGATAATAAGCAGCAGTCGCAGAATCAAAATCAGATGTCAAAGCAGAATGCTGAAAGTTTGTTGAAGAATATCGTTGAACGCGAGGAACGAAATACTCAGGAGAAATTGAAAAAGATTCAGCAGAATCCGCCGTCAAAACGTTTGGAGAAAAATTGGTAAATTATGATGAGATATCTATATGTCCTGTTAATCAGTTGGGCTTTGGTAATCTTTAGTGCTGTTGCCGCAATACGTGTAACAGTGCATGTTGATCCGTCACGAGTGCCGGTTGGAGGTAACTTGAGATTGGAATATACGGTGAATACAGATAATGCCAGTGGCATTCAGTCGCCGAATTTTTCTAATTTTGAATTGCTGGTAGGCCCGTCAGTATCTACTTTTAGTAACTACCAGATAGTTAACGGACGCAGTAGTTCAAGCGCTTCTACTACGTATACTTATATTTTGTCACCAAAGAAAGAAGGGACTTTTGTTATTCCAGGAGCAGTAATTACGGTAGATGGGCGTAAGTATCGTTCACAATCGGTTCGGGTGCAAGTGGTAAAAGGAAATGGACGTGCATCAAAATCAATTCCTGGTGGATCTGGCAGTACGAATGATGCACCGGTTAAGACTTCAGGTCCAATTTCTGGTCGTGATTTGTTTATTACTACGTCAACCAACAAGACCGAAGTTTATGAGCAGGAGCCGATATTGTTGACTTACAAAGTTTATACTTTGGCGAATTTGACGCAGATGAATGCTAAGATGCCTGATTTGAAAGGCTTCCTTACTCAGGAAGTAACTTTGCCGCAGCAAAAAACGCTTGTGGCTGAACGGTATCATGGTAAGCTTTATCAGACGGCAACATGGAGTCAATATGTGTTGTTTCCGCAACAGACCGGAAAATTGCAGATCCCATCAATTCCTTTTGAGGGAATCGTGACACAGTATGACCAGTCAATAGATCCCATAGATGCGTTTTTCAATGGAGGAAGTGATGCGTATAATGTTAAGGTAACAAGAAAAACGCAAGCAGTTGATATTCATGTCATCCCGCTGCCTAAACCGCAACCTTCTAATTTTTCCGGTGGGGTCGGTTCTTTAGGAATTTCAGCCGAACTTCTTACAAAGAATCCTCGTACCAATGAGGCTGTCACCCTGCGTGTAGTTGTTTCGGGAGTAGGTAATATGAAACTTATAAAGACCCCGGTTGTGAATTTCCCCAAGAGTTTTGATAAGTATGATACTAAAGTAAGTGATGAAACAAAATTAAGCATAGAAGGTATTAAGGGACGCATGGTATTCGATTATCTGGTAGTGCCTAAAACCACGGGAACATTTACTCTGCCTCCTATTGAACTTGTTTATTTTGATGTCAATAGTAAGTCATACAAAACAGTGCGTACGCAACCTGTTACGATGAATGTCGCAAAAGGGAAAAAGTCGAATGAACTTGATGAGCAGTTGCAATTACGCCAGCGAGATATATTTGATATCCAAAAAGGAAATAAAACAGATTATTATTCAGGAAGTTGGTGGGGAAGTTGGTCTTACATGTTGCTTCATATAGTGATTCTTGCTATATTTGTTGTCGTGTTCGTATTGTTGCGGCGTTATGACAAATTGCAGCAGGATTTTGTGGGGCGTCGTCAGAAGCATGCAGGAAAGATGGCTTACAAGAAATTGAAAATTGCTGAAACTTTAATGAAGCAGAACAAGATTTCAGCTTTTTATGACGAAGTTGGTAGGGCTCTGTTGGATTATGCAGCAGACCGCCTGCACATGGAACGAGCAGATTTGAATAAAGAAAATATTGTGGGGGCATTACAGCAGCATGGTGTGACACCTGAGGTTTCCAAAGCTTTTGTCTTATTGCTGCAAGATTCTGAATATGCGCGATATGCTCCTGCCGGAACGGTTCAAGACGTGAACCAATTTTACATCAAGGCTTTGAAAGTAATTGAAGGCGTAGAGCAAGAACTCAAAAAGAATTGCGGAAAATGAAAAGATTTATATCGATATTGATAATTATAGTATGTTTCAGTTTGTCTGTTATTGCTCAGACGAGGAAAGAGGCCGACGCAGCTTATCGGCAGGGAAATTTCGCACTCGCGGCAGAGCTGTACGAAAACGGTTTGAAGGGAGGGCCGTCACTGGAGTTATACTATAATTTGGGAAATGCTTATTATCGGTTGAATGATTATGGCAAGGCTGTATTGAATTATCAAAGGGCGTTGCGTATTGATCCTTCAGATTCTAAAGCACGTTTTAATTTGCAATTGACCCAAACCAAATTAAAAGACCAGTTCGACAAGCCGGATGAAATGTTTTTCATAACATTTTTCCGTACGTTGGTTAACTGGCAGTCTGAACGCGAGTGGGGCATTATATCCGTTGTCATGTTGGTATTGGCGTTGTTGAGTATTCTGGTTTATTGGTTCCCCCGGTCTGTGCTTTTTCGGAAAGTCGGATTTTGCAGTTTCCTGACTTTTTTTGTTCTGACGGTGGTATGTAATGTTTTTGCTGCCATTCAGTTGAACAATTTTAAGAACAACAGACAGGCAGTTGTGCAGAATGAAGTAAATCTGAATCTTTCTCCTGATTTGTCTTCTAAAACAATCCTTCAATTGCACGAAGGTACAACCGTTGAGATTACCGATAACAGTATCAAAGGGTGGTATCAGGTCCAATTGCCTGATGGATCAACCGGATGGCTGATTTCTTCGCGAGTGGAGCGAGTGGCATCTTAATAATGAATCATCTATGCTTGAGCAGCTTTTATCATTGGATCAGCGATTGACATTGCTTTTAAACGGCAGTCATTCTATCTACTGGGATACTTTTTTTATGACAGTAACCTCAACCGTAGTGTGGTTGCCTCTCGTCGCAGTGTTGTTGTATGTGTTGATCCGTAATAATGCTACTTATAATGTTTTCCTCGTTATCTTGTTTATTGGGTTGAGTATACTGTTTGCCGATCAGATGGCTTCAGGAATTTGTAAACCTTACTTTGAGCGTTTCCGGCCTACGCATGAGCCTTCAATCATGTATACCGTAAAAGTGGTTAATGGCTATCGGGGCGGACTTTATGGATTCTTTTCCAGCCATGCAGCCAATACTTTTGCTGTCGCGGTTTTTGTGTCGTTGCTGATTCGTCGTTTGCGCTTGAGTATAGTGCTATTTATCTGGGCCATTCTGAATACGTGGTCGCGTGTATACTTGGGCGTGCATTATGCAGGTGATTTGCTTGTAGGCGTTGTATGGGGAAGTCTGGTCGGTAGCTTGATGTATTTTATCATGAAGAAGATCAGTAAGCATAAAAATGCCCATCTGATTTCGTCAACCTATACCGCAACGGGATATCGGGTTGCTGATGCCGATTTGCTGTATGCAGCATTTGTCCTGACTTTTTTATATATCTTTTATCGCTCCCTGTTCGTTTTCTGAGCTATTGAAAAAACGGGAAAATAAAAAGTCCTCCGTATGACGTATCCCCATTTTCATCGCGTTTAATGATGTGCAGTAGCTGGTGGAATACTTGTCTTTTCCAGACAATTAGCGCTAAGCATGTCGGCTGCCTGAAGCAACGCTACGAGTGGTGATTTTTCCATAGCTGCACGATAAGCAAATCTTCCGTTGCTTCCCACATCGGTCATTTCAAACATCCCCATGTGCCAGCGTATGGCCAGCAGTTCACATTGCTTGAGTTTCATGAATGTACTGATAATGAAGCACGATTTCTCGCCATGTCCGAACGGGAAGTTGTCTTCGATTTCGTATCCGTCGTAACTTTCCCAATGATTATATTCGTCCTTTCTCCATTTCTGCTTCTTCTTGTAGATATTGGTTTTGCAGACATCATGAAACAGTGCGCTGACGGCTATGGATTCAATGTCAACTTCTTCAGTAAAAGGTGATGTACCTTTTTGAATGGCAGGTTGTATTACCTGGTCGTATATTGTGAGGGCACATTCAAATACATTAACGGCATGCTGTACCAGACCACCTTCTTCATTCAGGTGATACGACACTGAACTTGGGGCATGAAAAAAGTCGGTCTTCTGTTCCAGGTATTCCAGCAAACTGTCGAGGCCCGGGCGTTTTATGTACGTCTTGCAGCAGTACAGAAATTTTTCGCGGGCAATGTTCAGGTCCGTGTTATTCATGATGTTTGTTTGTATTCATTAGTCGAGTGTCTTGAAGCGGGCAAATTTCAGTAGCAAGGTCTTGGTTCCCGCAGTTTCAAAATCTACGGTAGCCTTGTAGCTGTCGCCAACTTTTTCTATACGCGTAATCTGTCCTTTCCCAAAGCGGTCGTGTTCGATGTGCTGGTTCAGGCGTACACCGCCGCCTTCTTGTAGCGGCGTATTGTGGGCATTGGCCGGTGTTGAGGCCAGGCGTGAGTATCCGCCGGAGCGTTGCCGAGGCATTGGGGTGTATGATGATGTAGTCTCCTCCTTTTTCAGCGGGCGTAATGGTTGGCTGAAGGGGGAAATGGGCTGCGCCGTAGTCTGCGATTTCTTGAAATTGTCTGACGGGGCATCCGTATAACGGCTGTCAATTTCCTTCAGAAAAGGACTGGGATTGCAGAAAGTGAATTTGCCGTACATCATGCGGCTTTGGGCGTGGCTCAGGTAGCAGTAGGATTTGGCGCGCGTCAGGGCCACGTAGAACAGGCGGCGCTCTTCTTCCATTTCTGCCGGATTATAGGTTGCCAATTGGTTGGGGAACAAGTCCTCTTCCATTCCGACAACAAACACGGCTTCAAACTCCAGACCTTTGGCTGAGTGAATGGTCATCATCGACACTTTTTCGGCATTTCCGTCGTCATCGTGCTCCTCGTTTGTAAGTAGTGACACCTGAGCCAGATAATTGGCCAATCGTACCGGTTGTTCTTCGTTTTCAGCCTGTTGCTCGTCTTCAAACAATTTGATGGCGTTGAGCAACTCCTGTACGTTTTCCTGTTTGCTGAGGCTTTCGGCACTTTGGTCAGCCGACAAGTCGGCCTTGATGCCGCTTTTCTCGATAACGCTCATGCAGAATGCATATAGTCCTTCAGTATGGGTCGTGTCAGCTTCCCGGCTGATTAATTCGTCAATGAGCGACTTGAACTTTTGCAGTTTCTTGATGGTGGCGGCACTGATTTGCGCTTCCTTCATCCAGTCTTCGCGCTGCAGCACATCCCATACGGACATTTGGTTCGTAATGGCAAATACCTGCAGCTTTTTCTGCGTGGTGTCGCCAATGCCGCGGGCGGGATAGTTGATAATGCGCCGCAGCGCTTCTTCGTCGTATGGATTGACAATGATGCGCAGATAAGCCAGAATATCCTTGATTTCCTTTCGCTGATAGAACGACAGCCCGCCGTAAATGCGGTAGGGGATGTTCATGCTGCGCAGCGTTTCCTCAAAGATTCGGCTTTGTGCATTGGTGCGATAGAGAATGGCCATTTCGTTGTACGAAACGTGTTGTCGCGCCAGACGCCCTATGCAGCGTGCCACCTTGATACTCTCTTCCTTGTCGCTGTAGGCGTCAAGGATGTGAATTTTCTCGCCTTCGTTGCGGTTGCTGTACACCTGCTTTTCAATCTGATGGCGGTTGAGGCGGATAATGGAGTTGGCTGCGTTGACAATGTTGCCCGTTGAGCGGTAATTGCATTCCAGCTTGAAGGTGCGCGCCGTGGGATACTGGTTGGTGAAACTCAGAATGTTGCTGATGTCGGCACCGCGGAATCCGTAGATGCTTTGTGCATCGTCGCCCACCACGCAGATGCGTGAATCCTTCTCGGTCAGTAGCGAGAGGATGCGGTGTTGGGCGTAGTTGGTGTCCTGAAACTCGTCTACCAGAACATACTGGAAGTGCTGTTTGTACTTCTGGCAGATTTCCGGATTTTTGAAGAACAGCTGGAAGGTGTAGAGCAGCAGGTCGTCAAAGTCCATGGCGTTGGCCTGCCGGCATCGCGCCACGTAGGCTGCATATATCTTGTGCATTTCCGTCAGGTTGTCGGCTGCATCACGGCGTATGGCCGTACTGTCCGAACTGTATTGCTCGGGCATAATCAGCCTGTTTTTGGCGGCTGAAATGCGGTTGCCCACCACGTTGGGCTTGTAGGTCTTGTCGTCCAGCTTCATTTCCTTCACGATGGCCTTGATGAGGCTGCGCGAGTCGCTGGAGTCATAAATGGTAATGTTCGGATTGAACCCGATGGCCTGATATTCAGTGCGCAGAATACGCAGGAAGATGGAGTGGAAGGTACCCATGCAGAGGTATCGGGCCTTTTCCAGCCCAATCAGAGCTGCAATACGGTCTTTCATTTCTGCGGCCGCCTTGTTCGTAAAGGTAAGGGCCAGAATGTTCCAGGGCGCCATGCCGATGCTCAGCAGATAAGCAATCTTGTAGGTCAGCACACGCGTTTTTCCGGAACCGGCTCCGGCTATAATCAACGAAGGGCCGTCACAATACATGACGGCCTCTTGTTGATTTTCGTTCAAATCGGACAGAAAATGATTTTCCACCTTGATTCTGTATTTTTTTCAGGATGTCAATATGATTTTAGTAGCTGCGGGCAATGAGTACCCGATATTTGGCCGGCTTGCCCGACACCATGTCCGTACCCGGATTTTCCTGACTTACGCTGAACGGTACACAGCGTATCGTGGCCTGAGTCTCTTCCTTGATTCGTGCCTCGGTTTCAACCGTACCGTCCCACGGGCAGAGGAAGAATCCTCCGTTGGGAATGCGGGCCTTGAATTCTTCGTAGTCGTTGCATTCGTAGATATGAGCATCCAAAAAGGTTTTGGCCTTGGTAAACAGGTTGGTCTGAATTTCCTCCAGCAGTTGGGCTACATATTCTTCGATGCCTTCTACCGGACGGGTTTCCTTTTCCAGCGTGTCGCGGCGCATCACTTCAATGGAGCCGTTGGCCAGGTCGCGGGCACCCATAACCAGACGTACGGGAACACCTTTGAGCTCGTAGTCGGCAAACTTGAAGCCCGGACGCTTGTTGTCGGCGTTGTCGTATTTTACGCTGATGCCCATGCTGCGCAGTTTGTCAGCCAGGGCCTGCAGGCGTGTGTTGAGCTCTTCCAGCTCCTCATTACCTTTGTAGATGGGGATAATAACAACTTGGATGGGGGCGAGGTGTGGCGGGAGTACCAAGCCGTTGTCGTCGCTGTGTGTCATGATGAGTGCACCCATCAAACGGGTACTTACGCCCCAGCTGGTGGCCCAGGCATATTCCAGTTTGTTTTCCTTGTTGATAAACTGCACGTTGAAAGCCTTGCCGAAGTTCTGTCCCAGGAAGTGGCTCGTACCCGACTGCAGCGCCTTTCCGTCCTGCATCAGGGCCTCGATGGTATAGGTGTCCAGCGCGCCGGCAAAACGTTCGGTTTCGCTCTTCACTCCCTGAATCAATGGTATGGCCATGTATTTTTCCACAAAGTCAGCATATACCTTCAGCATCTGTTTGGCGCGTGCTTCAGCCTCTTCGCGTGTGGCGTGGGCCGTGTGGCCCTCTTGCCAGAGGAATTCGCTCGTGCGCAGGAACAGACGCGTACGCATTTCCCAGCGCATCACGTTGCACCACTGGTTGCAGCACAGGGGTAGGTCGCGCCAGGAGTGAATCCATTTGCGGTAAGTATTCCAGATGGTAGTTTCCGACGTCGGACGGATAATCAGTTCTTCCTCCAGCTTGGCGGCCGGGTCAACTACCACGCCGTTGCCCTCTTCGTTGGCTTTCAGACGATAGTGGGTTACTACGGCACACTCTTTGGCAAAGCCCTCAACGTGTTCGGCTTCTTTGGAGAGGAATGATTTTGGAATCAGCATCGGGAAGTACACGTTCTGTACGCCCGTCTCTTTGAATTTTCCGTCCAGAATGTGCTGGAGCTTTTCCCAAATGGCGTAACCATAGGGTTTTATTACCATACAGCCGCGCACGTCTGACTGTTCTGCCAAGTCGGCCTTTACTACCAACTCGTTATACCACTGCGAATAGTTCTCGCTTCGTTTTGTGAGGTTTTTCAGTTCTTTTGCCATGATAGGATGAAAAAATTTTTTTCTGGTTGCAAAAATACGAATTTTCTGCCGTTTGGCGACTATTCCGCTAAGCAGAAAAGCGGCAGGTCGGCCAAAACCTTTCTTTTCAGATATGGTGTGTATCTGTCGTGGGTTGTTGCTTTTTCTCTTTTGCTTTATGAATGAGCGTACTGATTTTAAATGCCATGGTTTAGTATGTGGGGTAAAAAAGTGTGTGCCAAAGTACATTTTAGCGCGTATGGACTTTCCGTGGTTAAGAGGCGTTTTAATGGAGAGGCTTGAAAAAAAATTATGAAGGCATCTAAAAACAACAAGTTCCGACCTTGTTCCAACAAAGTCGGAACTTTATATCTTCTGTTTCTGTTGCAGACACGGTAATTTTAATAAGTCTCAGTGAAACGGCATATATATGGTCATAAAAATTGGTGAAAAAACGGCCATAATATGTTGTGTAGGATAAGCAGAAACGATTGTCTCGGTTCCGTTATAAATAATAGGCAGCGGAGTAATCCGCTGCCTATTGGTGATCCCGTTGGGATTCAAACCCAAGACCTTCAGAACCGGAATCTGACGCTCTATTCAGCTAAGCTACGGGACCTTTATCGGCTGCAAAAGTATAAAAATAAGTTGAAACGGCAAAAATAAAGTTCGCTTTTTGTAGAGAAGAGGATGGGGAGTTTAATATAGGGTGACATTTTTTGGGGGGGAGAGGATTTGCTATTGTGTCCGCCGATAGGTGAGGATAGTGTGCGTAAATAAGCGTGTGAAGGGAAATAGTCTTGACTCCCAGTAATACATTACATATTGGCGTATTACTGGGAGTCGGGAGCGGGAAGTGGCGGGTTACAGGGCATTGCCCAGGTATTCCCGGAGGGTTTCTATGTATTCTTTTAGCGCTTGCCGGCCTTTGTCGGTAAGGGTGCACGTGGTTCGCGGCTTTTTGCCGATGATTTCTTTACGTACACTGATGTATTCGGCCTCTGCCAGTTTTTCTATCTGAACGCTCAGATTGCCGGCCGTAGCGCCTGTCTTTTCTTTCAGCCACACGAAGTCGGCTTCGGTTACGGTGAGGAGCAGCGAAATGACAGACAGACGCAGTTGCGCATGTAGTAGAGGGTTGAGCGGCTTCATTCTTTTGCGGCTTTATGATTCAGAATGTGTCCGGGTATGATTAATGCAACTAAAAATGCAATGGCTGCCATCAGGTTCCAACTGGCGTGAAAAGCCTGTCCGCTGCGCATTTCTATGAGCAATGTTACAGGTATGATGGCAGCTGCTACGGTGATTCGGGTAATACTGGGAACGTTGACAACCAGGCCGGATATCATTGTACCTATGCATACGTATAGCAGGGCCAGTGGGAGCATAAGGCTGAAGTTGATGGATAGGGTGAGGAATCCCATACCAATGATGGTGGCGCAGGTCAGCACCATGAGCCATCCTACGATTTTCCATGTGTTGTTTAGCATTTTGTCGGTGTAGGATACGGCGTGTGGTTTACACTTCTTGTTTTTGAAATAGATGATGGGTTGGGGTAAAAACATGGCAAACCAAAGGAAATTCCATGCGGGTTGTGTGGTAAAGTGCGTGATGAGATATACAGCGATGGCCAGAATAACACTGGTGTAGCCATAACATAAGAAAACGTTGCCAGAACCCACTTCAAGTTCTTTTCTGGTTTTTTGAATCATTTGCGTGATCAGTTCCAGACTTTCTTTCTCGTTAAAAATATGTTCGTTCATAATGGTAATTTTTTAATAGATACCGGCAATGTCAAACCTTTGTTCGGGCCCAGGTTTCAGGTTGGCAAGCTAAGTATCGGGTGTTTGAATTTTATTTTTCAGTATGGTTTATAATATAAACTGAATGTGGTAAAAAATAAGGGCATTTACCCCTCATTTAACTGTTTTCTTTTGCAAAGATAAAGAAGTTTATTTTATAAACCAAATTAATTTGAATTTATTTGAGCTGAAAATGATATAATTAAGTATAGGTTAGTAATGAATTAGGCACTGATAGGGAAACCGGCTTATAGTATGAATGAAAATAATGTCGGAATATTTATGAATAATTTTGCATTTTGTTCTGAATAAAGTTTTGTAAACGACATTTTTATTTGTATATTTGCGCATCAAATAACAAAAAGTAAAAAAATATTATGAGCTATCTGATAAAACCCATTAATTATAAACCATTGCTCGACCGTCAGGAAACGGAGCAGGCCATCAAGCTGATTAAGGACTTTTTTCAGCAAAATTTGGCCACAGGGCTGCGCTTGCATCGTGTGACGGGTCCTCTTTTTGTGCAGAAGGGCCTTGGACTCAACGATGATCTTAACGGAGTGGAACGCCCGGTCAGTTTCCCCATTAAGGATATGAATGAGGCTGTAGCCGAGGTGGTTCATTCGCTGGCCAAATGGAAGCGCATGACGCTGGCTGATCACGGCATTGAGCCGGGATATGGCATTTATACCGACATGAACGCCATACGTGCCGATGAGGAGTTGGGCAATTTGCATTCACTCTATGTGGACCAGTGGGACTGGGAGCGTGTTATTTTACCGGAAAATCGAAATTTGAAATTCCTGAAAAGCATTGTGCGCTGCATTTATGCCGCATTGTTGCGTACGGAGTTCCTGGTAACAGAGCGTTTCCCGCAACTAAAGCCGTTCTTGCCTCAGGAAGTGCAGTTTATTCATGCTGAGGAGCTACGTCAGCGTTATCCGGACTTGACGCCAAAGGAGCGTGAAAATGAGATTTGCAGGGAATATGGAGCTGTGTTTATCATAGGTATCGGTTGTCCTTTAGGAGATGGTAAGCCTCACGACCAGCGTGCTCCGGACTACGATGATTATTCTACGGTGGCTGAGAACGGATTGCCTGGTCTGAATGGCGATTTGCTGGTGTGGAATACGGTGTTGGGCCGTGCTTTTGAACTTTCGTCCATGGGTATTCGTGTAGATCATGATGCTCTGTTGCGTCAGTTGCACGATACGGGGCGCGAAGACCGATTGCAGCTTTATTTCCATAAACGTTTGGTTGAAGGTACGCTGCCGTTAAGCATAGGAGGCGGTATCGGACAGTCAAGGTTGTGTATGCTTTATCTGCGTAAGGCTCATATCGGCGAAATTCAGGCCAGTATCTGGCCCGAGGCTATGCGCAAGGAATGCACGGAAGTCGGTATTCCGCTTATATAAAGAATATGATGCGTGAAAAACGCTTATTTTACAATCCATTCGGATATCGGATGGATTTTTTTTGTGGAGCCGGAATTCCTGCTTGCAAAAAAAATCGTAAGTTTGCAATTGACAATGAAATAAAAAGATAATATAGCATGAATATAGTAGAGCGTTTTATCCGTTATACGAGTTTTGATACTCAGTCAAGTGAAAACAGTAGCACTACGCCGAGTACACCGAAACAGATGGACTTTGCCCGTTTCCTGAAAAAGGAACTGGAGGATGAAGGATTAAGTGATGTGGAATTGGATGAGCATGGTTATTTGTATGCCACACTGCCTTCAAATGCCGATGACGACAAGGAGATTCCCACCATAGGTTTTATTGCGCATTACGATACCAGTCCTGATTGTTCTGGTGCTAATGTAACACCGCGCATTGTTAAGGATTATGATGGCAAGGTTATAGAGTTGGATGCTGAGGCCGGCATTGTGTTGTCGCCTGAGAAATTTCCGGAACTCAAGAGTCATGTGGGTGAGGATCTTATTGTGACAAACGGACATACGTTGTTGGGAGCCGACGATAAGGCCGGTATTGCTGAAATCGTGGAAGCCATGGTTTATCTGAAGGCCCATCCCGAAATTGAGCACGGTACCATACGCGTCGGATTTAATCCGGACGAGGAAATTGGCTTGGGAGCACATCTGTTTGATGTAGAAAGGTTTGGCTGTGAATGGGCTTATACCATGGACGGTGGTGAAGTGGGCGAATTGGAGTTCGAGAACTTTAATGCCGCATCTGCCCAGTTGGACATTACTGGCGTAAGCGTGCATCCCGGATATGCCAAGAACAAGATGATTAATGCCGCCCGTGTAGCTGCTGATTTTGTGGGTTTGATTCCTGCTGACGAAACCCCTGAAACAACCGAAGGATACGAGGGCTTTTATCATGTAGTCGGCATAGAAGGTAATGTGGAGCGTGCTACCGTGCAAATGATTATTCGTGATCACGACCGTCAGCGTTTTGAGCAGCGTAAAAAGTGGGTTGCCGGTGCCGCTGAGCAGCTGAATCAGAAATATGGTGCCGGTACGGTCAAGGCAACGGTGAAGGATCAGTATTACAACATGCGTGAAAAGGTTGAACCGATGATGCACGTTATTGATATAGCACTGAAAGCTATGGAGATGGCATCTGTACATCCGCAGGTAAAGGCTATTCGCGGAGGTACGGATGGCGCGCAGCTTTCGTTCAAGGGGCTGCCTTGTCCCAATATCTTTGCGGGAGGCATCAATTTCCATGGTCCGTATGAATTCCTGCCGATTCCTTCACTTACTAAGGCTATGGAAACCGTAGTGAATATTTGTCGGCTTACTGCACAATTTCATGAATAATAGAGACAACATAGAATAAGATTTACGGTAAGGAAGGAAGTGAAAACAGGCTTTCTTCCTTATTTCATTTTTTAGGAAAAATATGCAGCATTTACCTGATTTGATAGTCGACTTGGCGCTCATTCTGGTGGTGGCTGGCGTGGTAGGCTTGCTGTTTAAGCGACTGAAACAGCCACTGGTGTTGGGATACATCGTAGCTGGTATCTTGACCAGTCCCAATATGCCTTATACGCCTTCGGTGGGTGATACCAGCACATTGAGCGTTTGGGCGGACATTGGAGTGATTTTCCTGATGTTTACGTTGGGATTGGAATTCAGTTTCAAGAAAATTGTGAAGATGGGAGCCGGCCCGATTATAGCCGCATGTCTGATCCTGTTTTGTATGATGAGCTTAGGGTCAGGCGTGGGGCATCTGTTTGGGTGGGGACGTATGAACAGTTTGTTTCTGGGGGCAATTCTGTCAATGTCTTCTACCACCATAATCTACAAGGCTTTGGACGATTTGGGCTTGCGTCAGCAGAAGTTTGCCGGAACCGTGTTGAGCGTGTTGGTCATTGAAGACATTTTGGGCGTGTTGCTCATGGTGATGTTGGGTACACTGGCAGCCAGTCGTGGATTTGAAGGCGAAGAACTGTTGGGAAGTCTGTTGCGCCTGATGTTCTATCTTTGTCTATGGTTTATGGTCGGAATCTTTCTGATTCCGATATTCCTGCGGAAGGTACGTAAGTGGATGAATCGTGAAACACTGCTGGTGGTGTCACTGGGATTGTGCTTTGGTATGGTGGTGATGGCTGCTCAAATAGGATACAGTACGGCTTTTGGTGCTTTTATGATGGGGAGTATTCTGGCGGAAACAGTAGAAGCGGAAATGATAGATAAAATAGTAACTCCGGTAAAGGATCTTTTTGGAGCCGTGTTTTTTGTTTCAGTCGGCATGTTGGTTGATCCAGCCGTTATCCTGACTTATTGGTTACCTATTTTGGTATTGGTCGTCACCATAATTTTGGGGCAGATAGTCTTGGGAAGCAGTGCTTTTTTGCTGTCAGGGCAACCGCTTAAACAAGCCATGCAATGTGGATTTTCCATGACGCAAATAGGTGAATTTTCATTTATTCTGGCTTCGCTGGGCAATAATTTGAAAGTAACGGATGGTTTTTTGTATCCGGTAATTGTAGCGGTATCCATTATTACTATTTTTACCACGCCATATCTTATCCGTAGTGCAGAACCTGCCTATCAGTTGGTGCAGCGTTTGTGGCCACGCGACCTTTCTGCCTATTATGCTGAGCCTCGGCATGGGTTGCCCTTCAAGCGCCGTAGTACGCAGAGTAGTTGGTCAAGATTGCTCATGGCATTGCTGCGTCAGGCCGTGGCTTATATTGTACTGACAATAGCCGTGACAGCTTTGTTCTTAGGCTTTTTGTTGCCATTGGGACGGGCAGCTTTAGGACATTGGATGGGCAATGCCGTGTGTGGCGTATTGGCCATATTGGTGGTTTCGCCTTTTCTGAGAGCTTTTGTCATGAAAAAGAATCATTCAGAAGAGTTCAAGGAACTTTGGGAGCAGAATCTGTTTAATCGGGGGGTGCTGATTGTTGTAATGGTTGTACGCTTTGTGTTGGCATCTTTGGTTATTGCTTACATATTGAACTACCTGTCACCTTTTGCGACGTGGGTTCATGTGGGGATAGCTATGATAATTATGTTGCTGATAGTGGCTTCACGTAGAATCAAGTTGATTAGCATTCGTATTGAGCGTACGTTTTTTATTAATTTGCGTTCGCGGGAAATTTTGGCTCAAAAACAAGGAACTTCCATGCCTGGGTATGCGCGTTTGTTACAAACCAAGAATTTGCATATAGCCCAGCTGGAATTGCCAGAACATTCCACATGGGCAGGGCACACATTGAGTGAGTTATCCTTGGGACGTGAAACGGGAGTTATGATTACTTCAATTATCCGTGATACCGGACGATATAATATTCCCGATGGTACTACGCGACTTTATCCCAGCGACAAACTCGAGATTATAGGTGATGACGAGAGCATAAAGACTTTTGTGGCAAAGATGGAACATGAGGCTATTTCTGTCGATGACTTACCTCAACATAGTCCTATGGTGTTGAAAACCTTGATGGTGCTCAAGCAGTCGCCTCTTGCCGGAATTACAGTAGGGCAGAGTCAAATACATGAAAGGTTTCATTGTATGGTGGTTGGTCTGAGTGCCGGACGAGATGTGCTGGAGATATCCTCAGCTGACAGTTTGATTAAACCGGGAAGCAAACTATGGATTGTGGGAGAAAAGGATTGGGTGGAAAAACTTTGTGAGGAAATGGCCGGTTAGCTCTTAAGCGGAAAGTCCTGATTAAAGGGAAGATGTAAAAAATAAAATTACAATGGGTGTATATGAATAAAATTCTGTATTTTTGTACACTGGTGCGTGCGGAATTCTGCGTGTGCTCTTTGATGTTGAACAAACTAAAATAGGAAATAAAAGTGAAAACAGGAAAAGTAGATGCCTTGCTGGGCATCGTTTTCGGTGACGAGGGAAAAGGTAAGGTAGTAGACTACTTTACACCTAAGTATGATGTAGTGGCACGTTTCGCCGGTGGTCCTAATGCCGGACACACGATCATATTTGACGGTAAGAAGTTTGTGCTGCGTTCTATTCCTTCTGGAATTTTCGACGAAAACAAAGTCAACATTATCGGCAACGGTTGCGTGTTGGCTCCAGACTTGTTTAAGGCTGAGGCTCAGGAGCTGGAAAATGCAGGCTACGATCTAAAAAGTCGTCTGCACATCAGTAAACGTGCTCATCTCATTTTGCCTACCCATAGGGTCTTGGATCGTGCTTATGAGGCGGCAAAGGGTAAAGCCAAGGTTGGTACGACTGGTAAGGGTATTGGACCGACTTATAGCGACAAGGCCAGCCGCATAGGTTTGCGCGTAGGTGATATCTTGGAGGGATTCGAGCAGAAATACGAGGCGCTGAAAGCCCGTCACCTGCAAATATTGAAGGACTTGAATTATACGGATTTCGATATTACCGAGGATGAAATTAAATGGAAAGAAGGCATTGAATATTTGAAAGGCTTTCAGATTAGCGATACGGAAATTGAAATCAACAATTACCTGCGCGAAGGAAAGAGCGTATTGGCTGAAGGTGCACAGGGAACGATGCTGGATATTGACCATGGTACATATCCTTTTGTAAGTTCTTCCAATACAACTTGTGGCGGTGTATGCACAGGCTTGGGCGTAGCTCCTAATAAAATTGGCGAGGTATTTGGCATTTTTAAAGCGTATAGCACACGTGTAGGTTCCGGTCCGTTTCCTGTTGAACTGTTTGATGAAACCGGTGACACGATTCGTCATATAGGTAACGAATATGGTGCAGTTACGGGACGTAACCGTCGTTGTGGTTGGGTTGATTTGGTTGCCTTGAAGTATGCCATAATGATAAATGGCGTTACACAGCTAATTATGATGAAGGGTGACGTACTTGATACGTTCTCCACCATAAAGGCCTGTGTGGCTTATGAGAAGAATGGCACGCAAGTTACTGAAATGCCTTTTGACACAGAAGGATGGACTGCCGTGTATAAGGAATTGCCCGGGTGGCAGTGTGATTTGACCAAGATCGTATCTGAAGATCAATTCCCGGAAGCCTTTAAGGCCTATATTGACTTTTTGGAAAAAGAACTCGAAACGCCTATCAAGATCGTTTCTGTTGGTCCTGATCGACAGGCGACTATTGTGCGCGCATAAGGAAGTAGTTGTATTTCTTGTGCAGCTTGCGATACTTGATTCGCATTTGGTAAAAAAGAACGTCCCTTTCACGTAGAAGGTAAGCGTTGTTTGACTATTAAAAATGCGGTCGTATATAATCTCAAAATATATACGACCGCATTTTTTAGGTTTAAGTATTATCGTTGGGCTGTCAGTTCAAAAGCCATGCCATTACATTGTGCCTGAACTGGAGGCGTATCTTTGCATACAGATATCCAGACTTCCTGTATGCTGGGGTAGTGGTCAAATAGCAGTTGAACCATATCGTAGGCTACAGATTCAAGCAGTTTGTGCGGAATGTTCATGATGGTCTTGATGTCGTCATAGACTTGTGCATAATTGACGGTTCCGTGCAGTTCATCATGCTTAAGCGCCTCCATATCTGCCGTAAACGTGATTCGTACGTTTACGGTGTAGTGTGCCCCGACCTTGTTTTCCTGTGCCATAACTCCATGGTAGGCATAGAATTTCAGGTCGTTCAGGCTGATGGTAGTATGTATTTTCATTCGTGAAGGGTATGTATGACCTTTGTTGTTCTTATCCGCACCGTGATACCCCGCAGTGTTTGCAAATCAGGCAGCCTTCCTGATAAACCAGAGATTCGTGGCCGCAGTTGGGGCATACCTGTCCCTTTACTTCGGTTCCGTCTGTGATGTATTTTTTCAGGGCACGTTCTACGCCGTTTTTCCAGGTATTGATGCTTTCGCTTTCCAGTTGGAGTGAACCTACCAGTTTCAGAACGATGTCCAGTGGCATACGATAGCGCAATACGCCCGAGATGAGTTTGGCATAATTCCAGTATTCTTTGTTGAATTTTTCTGACAAACCTTCAACTGTGGTTTTGTAACCGCGCTTATTTTTGAACTGGAAGTCATAGCGTTTGGTGCCGTCGGGATTGACGCGTTTGATGATGTGTCCTTTGGTTACGGTTTTGGGTAGAACGATGCCTTCTTCGTCATCCTGTAGTCCGGTAAAGATTTCATAAGGACGGCCGTTGAGCAATCCTACAAAGGCTACCCATTTCTCTTTTTTGTTTTGGAAACGAACCACGTCGCATTCCAGTGATTCCGGACGGCTTTCCACGATTTCCTCGTACGGATTGACACCTTCTATTGTGATTTTTTTCTTGGCATTTTCCTTTAGGCTGACCATTACGCCTGAGCGGCTTCCGTCGCGATAGATGGTGCAACCTTTGCAGCCGCTGCGCCAGGCTTCCATGTAAAGGTCGTTTACCAGGTTCTCATCGACATCCGACGGCAGGTTTACAGTTACGCTGATGCTGTGGTCTACCCATTTCTGTACGGCTCCCTGCATTTTTACCTTCATCAGCCAGTCAACATCGTTGGCCGTGGCTTTGGCATAGGGCGAACGGGCAATGAGTTCGTCAATCTCCGTTTTGCTGTATTTCTTGTCGGTGTCAATGTGGTTCAGCTTCATCCAAGTCAGGAACTTGGGGTGATAGACGATGTATTCTTCAAATGAATCGCCGTTTTCGTCTACAAAGTCTACGTGTGTATTGACATCGTTGGGATTTACCTTGCGGCGGCGTACATAAACAGGCTTGAATACGGGTTCAATGCCGCTTGTCGTTTGGGTCATCAGGCTTGTTGTGCCTGTGGGAGCTATTGTCAGGCAGGCAATGTTGCGGCGGCCGTATTGTTGGAGCAGTTCGCGTAATGAAGGGTCGGCTTCACACAAGCGGTTGACAAACGGATTGTTAATTTCACGCTGGTAGTCGTAGATGCTGAAAGCACCTCTCTCCTTGGCCATCATAGCCGACATGCGGTAGGCTTGAAGAGCCAGCGTCTTCTGTACTTTTACCGCAAAGTCCGTGGCTTCCTGTGTGCCGTAACGCAGATTGAGTGCAGCCAGCATGTCGCCTTCGGCCGTAATGCCTACACCTGTGCGGCGACCCATTGAGGTGGTCTTTTTTATCTTTTCCCATAAGTGGCGTTCAGTTTGTTTGACTTCGTCACTTTCCGGATCCATATCAATTTTCTGTTGTATGGCATCAATTTTTTCCAATTCCAGGTCGATGATGTCGTCCATGATGCGTTGGGCGGCCATGACATGTTTCTTGAACAGTTCGAAGTTGAACTTGGCCTGCGGTGTAAATGGATTTTCTACGTATGAATAGAGGTTGATGGCCAGCAGGCGGCAACTGTCGTAAGGACAAAGAGGAATTTCTCCGCAGGGATTGGTTGAAACCGTCTTGAATCCAAGGTCAGCATAGCAGTCGGGCACGCTTTCGCGTGTAATGGTGTCCCAAAAGAGGACGCCGGGTTCTGCCGATTTCCAGGCATTGTGTACAATTTTTTTCCATATAGCCCGTGCATCTACCTCTTTCTTAAAAAGAGGGGAGGAACTTTCAATCGGAAATTGTTGTACATACGGTTTCCCGTTGACAGCGCATTGCATGAATTCGTCGTCAATTTTTACACTGACGTTGGCTCCCGTAATTTTTCCTTCCGTCATCTTGGCGTCAATAAAGGACTCTGCGTCGGGGTGTTTGATTGAAACGGTAAGCATCAGCGCTCCGCGTCGGCCGTCTTGAGCTACCTCGCGGGTGGAGTTGCTGTAACGCTCCATAAACGGGACCAGTCCGGTCGAGTTAAGTGCTGAATTATTGACCGGCGATCCTTTGGGGCGCAGGTGTGACAGGTCATGACCTACGCCGCCGCGGCGTTTCATGAGCTGAACCTGCTCCTCATCAATTTTCATGATGGCACCGTAGGAGTCGGCCGCTCCTTTCAGTCCTACTACAAAGCAGTTGGAGAGCGATACGGTCTGGTGATGGTTGCCTATGCCAGCCATAGGGCTGCCTGCCGGAACAATGTAGCGGAAATGGTCAAATAGTTCAAACAACTCATCTTCGCTCATGGGGTTGGGATATTTGTTTTCAATCCGGGCAATTTCAGACGCCAGTCGTCTGTGCATGTCAACGGGGCTCTGTTCGTAAATGAGTCCGTTGGAGTCTTTCATAGCATATTTGTCAACCCATACCCGGGCCGCCAGAGCGTCGCCTTCGAAATATTTTAAAGAAGCCTGATAGGCTTCGTCGTGTGTATATGTCTTATTTTCCACTGTTTTTTGATTTGGTGTTCGATTGTACAAAGCTAATAAAATGTTTTCGATTATGCTGCCAAAAAACGGGGCGTTTTATTTTTTAATGTTTACTTTTGTATCTGGAAAAGACATTATATAAATACGGATATATCTTTATGGTTATGCAAACTATTGAATTGCGTAGGTCAATACGTAAATATACGTCAGAGCCTGTTTCACAAGAACTTTTGGATAATTTGTTGCAGATGGCCGAACGGACACAAACCATGGGCAATTTGCAGTTGTATAGTGTGGTGGTAACGCGTGAGGCTGAAATGAAAGCCAAATTGGCTCCCTGTCATTTTAACCAGCCCATGGTGACCGAAGCTCCGGTTGTACTTACGTTTTGTGCCGACTATCATCGCACCACGCGCTGGTGTGAAGAGCGGCAGGCTGATGCGGGGTATGATAATATGTTGTCGTTCATGAATGCGGCTACGGATGCCTTGTTGTATTGTCAGACTTTCTGTAATTTGGCCGAAGAAAAGGGTTTGGGGTTGTGTTTCTTGGGTACAACCATTTATCAGCCGCGACAGATTATTCGGATATTGAATCTCCCCCGCCTGGTCGTGCCGGTGGCTACCATTACGCTGGGATGGCCGGCAGAGGAGCCGGCTCTGACTGATCGGTTGCCCTTGGCTTCGATTGTGCATAAGGAGTCGTATGCCGATTATACGCGGGAGGATATCGACAAATATTATGCAGAAAAGGAAGCGCTTCCCGAAAACCGGCACTTTGTGGAGTTGAACAAAAAAGATACGCTGGCTCAGATATTTACGGATATACGATACACGCGCAAGGATAACGAAGCAATGTCTGAGGAGCTTGTAGCTACGTTAAAGCAGCAAGGATTTTTACATTAAGGATTTGCATTATCAGTGAAGATAGTGTTTCCAAAAACCAAAAAGGTGGCTTGAAATTTTTTCTTCAAGCCGCCTTTTTGATTTTTGAAGGTACTTTGTTTTTGCGCCTTTGGGCGGTAATAAATCGGTAATGGGGATATAAACAAGAACGGTGCAGAATTTTTAAAGAAATTCTGCACCGTTCTTGTTGTTTTGGATACGAAATGGATAAACGAATTATCCTTATGTATTTTTTTGTTATGCTTCAGCTTGAGGTTCTACTGAAACAACGCTACGGTCGCGGTTGCCACGTTTAAACGTAACTACGCCGTCAACCAAGGCGTAAAGAGTGTGATCGCTACCCATACCAACGTTTTTACCCGGGTAGTGTACCGTACCACGCTGACGGACGATGATGTTTCCGGCAACGCATGTCTGGCCGCCCCAAATCTTTACACCTAATCTCTGTGAAGCCGATTCACGGCCGTTCTTAGAACTACCTACACCTTTTTTATGTGCCATTTCTTCTAAATTTTAGGGATTAAGCAATCACTTGTTTTACTGTCACCTCTGAATACTGCTGACGGTGACCATTCAGCTTACGATAACCTTTGCGGCGTTTTTTGTGGAATACCAATACTTTTTCGCCTTTTACCAGCGGAGTCAGTACTTCGCAAACTACTTTTGCGCCTTCAATGGTAGGAGCACCTACTTTGATGTCTCCGTTGTTGTCTACCAACAACACTTTCTCAAATTCAACAGTCTGTCCGCTTTCGGCGGTACGGATGTGGTTAACGAAGAGTTTCTTGCCTTCTTCCACCTTGAACTGCTGACCGTTAATGTCTACAATTGCGTACATTGAAATTAATAGGATGTTAAAACGGTTTTTTCTGCCGGGCGTCTTTCTTCGTGAAAGTGCTTGTTTAGCCCGAACAGACTCTAAATCGGCCACAAAATTACGTAAATATTTTATATTGGCCAAATGTTTTTCTGTTTTATGGGTTGAAAATAAAATATTTAAGTCTTTGGGCTTTATTCAATGTGGAGTATCATCCCCTCGGTGGCCGCTATTGTGTGTGGAAATATGGCTTGCGCTTCTTTCAGCAAAGGGGTTGTGTCGGTATAGCGGGCTGAGTAGTGCCCTATAAGCAGTTTTCCCACGGCAGCTTCTTGAGCAATTTGTGCGGCTTCAGTGGCTGTGGAATGATATGTTTCTTTGGCTCTTTGTTTATTGTTTTCTCCAAACGTAGCTTCGTGATATAGTAGGTTTACGTTTCGTATGAGCGGTATAATGGAAGGGCTGTATGCCGTATCAGAGCAGTAGGCAAAGGAGCGGGGTGGTTGTGCTTCATATACGAGGAAGCGGTTGGGGACGTGTTCGCCTTCGGTGGTGGTCCAGTCGGCTCCCTGTTTAATCTGATTAATGGCGTAAAGCGGAATTTGATAGAAATCAATCATATCCCTCCTGATGTGCGGCAGGCTCGGCTTTTCGCGGAAAATGAATCCGCAGCAGGCAATGCGATGTTTGAGCGGTATGGTCTGTACGGTCAGGGCTTTGTCTTCGTATATTACCTGGCTTGATGTTGTATTGATGGCGTGGAATTCAATTGGGAATGACAGTCCATAGCAGAAGGTGGATAGTTGCAGCTTCAGTACTTGTTCCAGTTCTGCCGGGGCATAAATATGTAGGGGAGTGGTTCGCCCCAGTAATGAAAAGGTAGAAATCAACCCGATCAGTCCGAAACAGTGGTCGCCGTGCAGGTGCGTAATGAATATGCAGCTCAGGCGCGAAAATTTTAATCCAGCTTTGCGCATCTGCAATTGTGTTCCCTCTCCGCAGTCAATCATATACAGGCGTTCACGTAAAGAAATTATTTGTGAACTCGGCAGATGTAGTCCCGTAGGCAAAGCACTGCCACAGCCTAAAATATGCAGTGTAAATTTTTCCATACGGCAAACTTAATAAAAAAAGCCGCATGCCGTCGGGAATATGTGTTGTTTTTTTGTGCCCGATAAGCCGGAAAAGTAATATTATGGTAGTCTGTGTTCAATATATGACATGACTTTGTCTTTGTAACTGTCTGATATAGGGAGTTGCTTGTTCCCAAAAATGATTTGTCCACGCTCCACAACCTCTACGTGTTGCATGTTTACGATGTAAGAGCGGTGGATACGCATGAAATGATCTTGTGGCAGGTGCTCTTCCAAGGATTTCATGGAAGTAAGTGACAGAATGGGCCGAGGAGCAGACTGGGTATATATTTTTACATAATCTTTCAGTCCTTCAATGTAAAGGATGTCTGCCAGTTGAATCTTGAGCAGTTTGTAATCACTTTTTATGAAAATGGCGTCAATCGGTTCCTGATCGGCTGTTGGTTGAGTGGCTTTGTGTAGCAGGCTGAACCAGTCGCGTGCCTTGTTGGCGGCAGTCAGGAAGTCCTGATAGCTGATGGGCTTGAGCAAATAGTCAAGAGCATTGTTCTTATAACTGTCAAGAGCATATTGACTAAAGGCTGTAGTAAATATGATGCGAGTGGTTTCGGGAAGCATGCGTGCGAGTGACAGACCGTCTAAATCAGGCATTTGTATGTCGCAAAATACGAGGTTGACGGGATTGGTCGTTAATTGATCTGTGGCGTCAATAGCGTTTGAAAATGTATTTTCCAGTTTTAAAAACGGAGTACGTAAGACATAGCTCTTGAGCAAGTCTATGGCTAAGGGCTCGTCGTCAATGATTGCGCAGGTAATATTCATGATTCTGTTTTTTTGTTGGGATATAAATGTATGGTCGAAGTATATGTATTGTTCTTTTCGTCAATTTCTCTATCCCATTGATACCGACCGGGATAGTCCAGTTCCAGTCTTCTCTTTACTTGTTGCAGACCGATTCCACTTCCTGCCTTATCGTTTTGATTCTTGGGGAAGTTGCTGTTGCATACTTTAAAGTGTATGCTGCCATTGTCATCCACTTGCAGCGAGAGCAGAATAAAACTTGGACGTGAGGGACTGACGCCGTGTTTGAAAGCGTTTTCTACCAGTGATATAAAGATGAGTGGGGCAACTTGCGGGTCTGTGTGTTGAGGTATGTTGATGTGAGTTTCAATCCGTACATTTTGTTGTAGACGAATGCGCATTAACTCTATATAGGTCTTTAAGAATTCCATTTCTTTGCGTAAACTTACCATGCGTTGCTGGTTGTCGTAAAGCACATATCGCAGCAGCCCGCCCAATTCCTGTACAGCCTGTTGGGCCCGTGTGGTATCAAATGCGATTAACGCATAGATGTTGTTAAGCGTATTTAGCAGAAAGTGAGGGTTTATTTGGTTGCGTAAGTTTTTAAGTTCAGCGGCCGACCTTTCCATTTCTGCTTTTTTGCGGGCTTCTTCCGATTGCTGCCAGCTGAGGCTCATCTTTACAGTCATGGAAATAAGTACTGTGCAGCATAAAATGAAAATGTTGCGGATGACAAATACCCATGTGGGTAAAGGAGGCCTTGGCATAAGTATATTATGAGGGTGATGACGGGGTTCGGGACGAAATAGTACGGTCATCATGAAATGCTGCATCACCGCCATGATCAGGATGATGGAAATGTTGGTTAGGATAAATGTTTTTTTATTTCCTTTAATCAGATATTGTGGAATGAGCCACAAGTAGTTTATGTAGAAAATGGCACAAGCTATCAATGGCACGATACTTCCGACGAAGTACCGATGCCAGTTGATAGACTCATTATAATTCTTAAAAAGCAACGGAGAGCAGAAAATACAAAACCAAATAAGGATTTGCAAAGGTGTGCTCAAGTGCTTTTGAGTGAGATCTTTCATATAGAATCCAGTTATCTGTTATTCATATCGAATGGCTTCGATGGGATCGAGGTTAGCTGCTTTTTTTGCCGGATACCATCCAAAAAATACGCCAGTGGCGGTACATACAATGAAGCTTACTAGGACGCTCCATGGCTGTATCTCAATGGGCCATTTGGCAAAGATGTTGACAGCCCATGATGAAAGGCAGCCCAAAATGACTCCCACTATGCCGCCGCTGAAACTTAATAATACGGACTCAATCAGGAATTGGTTGAGGATATCTATGCTGCGAGCGCCTACTGACATTCGTAGTCCGATTTCGCGCGTGCGTTCTGTTACTGATACGTACATGATGTTCATAATTCCGATTCCACCTACTACCAGAGAGATGCAGGCTACGCAGAGCAGCAGGGTGGTCATAAGGTCTGTAGTATTACTCATCATGGATGAAAGTTCCTGCTGGCTGCGAATGGTAAAGTCATCTTCACTTTCGCCTGTGATTTTGTGTGAATTACGCAGAATCTGAGTGATGTCGTCAATGGCCAGATCGGTCATTTCTTCCGTGATGGCAGAGGCGTTGATGCCTTGCAGATAGGTAACGGCCAACACGCGTTTCATTACGCAGGTATAGGGCGCCAGTACCACGTCGTCCTGATCCATACCGAAAGAGTTGTATCCTTTTGATTCCAATACTCCCACAATTCGTAGTGGGATCGTATTAAAGCGGATAACTTTTCCGACAGGACTTTCGCCGTTAGGAAACAGATTGTCAACCACGGTTTTACCTACAACGCAGACTTTTGCGTTGGTCTTGACGTCGTTTTCTGTAAACATTTCGCCATCTTCAATTTTCAGTTGGCGTATCGTCAGATAGTCAGGACTGATTCCGTATAAGGTTGACGGTGTGTTGTTGTTTCCGTTGATGAACTGACCGGATGCATTGACGCTTGGACTGATGGCAGACAGGTATTTGGCCTGTTCGCGTAGGGTTTCGTAGTCTTTTAGTTTCAATGTCTGCATGTCGCTGGCATCCTGTCTTGCTCCACCGGGGCCTTTGTCCTGTCCCGGTTGAATCATAATCATGTTGGAGCCCATTTCGGCAATCTGTGTTCTGATGCTGGCTTTTGAGCCTTGTCCAATGGCCAGCATGGTGATAACCGAAGCTACGCCGATAATGATTCCCAGCATGGTGAGTAGGGAGCGCAACTTGTTGGATGCAATGGCACGTAGAGCTATTTTGAATAGATTAATAATGGACATTGTATCTGTGTTTTAATTATTCGTCGGTATTTTTTTGCAGTGCATCAAGTGCATCCTGAGCAGACAGAATGTTTGTATTGATCGTGTCAGCATGAATCTTTCCGTCTTTTAGAATGATATTTCGACTGCTATACGACGAAAGTTCTGGATTATGAGTTACAAATATAATGGTTCTTCCGCTTTTATGCAATTTTTGGAATAGAACAAGTATTTCCAGTGAAGTTCGGGTATCCAGATTTCCTGTAGCCTCATCGGCAAGAATGACGGCTGGATTGTTAACTAATGCCCGGGCAATGGCTACGCGTTGCATTTGTCCGCCTGACATTTGGTTGGATTTATGATAGAGCCGATTGCCCAGACCAACTTGTTTGAGTGCTTCGATGGCGCGTTGCTTGCGCTCCTGAGCTGAGACGGAAGAGTTGTACATCAGTGGAAGTTCAACGTTTTCTACTGATGTGGTCTTGGGTAGCAGATTGTAGTTCTGGAATACAAAACCAATCTTTCGGTTGCGCAATACGGCGCGTTCGCGACGCTTCATTTGCTTTACCGGTATGCCATCCAGCAGATATTCACCCGAAGTGGGGGTGTCAAGGCAGCCCAACTGGTTGAGCAATGTGGATTTGCCGGAACCAGAGGTTCCCATGATGGTTACAAATTCACCTTCGTAAATCTTGAAGGACACTCCGCGCAAGGCATGTACGACTTCGTCACCCACCAGGAAGTTTCGTTTAACGTTCTGGAGTTCGATGATTACTCTTTTAGTATCCATAATCGTCTTTATTTTCCTTTCTGTTCTTTTTTGGGAGGTCCGGGAGCAAATGGGTTCTGTTCGTCCTGACTTGCCGTAGATTCTGTTTCTTCTTCTGCGGCTTTCATGTCGACAATAACTTTCTGGCCTGCTGCAATGCCGCTTTTTATTTCTGTACGAATGCCGTCTGTTATGCCGGTCTGTACGGCAATGGCTTTAAACGTGCGACCGTCTTTTATCCATACTTTCTGACTTCCTTTGCAGTCTACGATTTTGTCTTTAGGGCCAATGGTCTCTTTGGTCGGGGTAAATTTGAGTGCCTTGGTCGGCACGCTCAGAACGTTAGTGCGTTCTAAGGTATATATGGTGACGTTGGCTGTAAGTCCCGGTTTAAGTTTCAGGTCGGGGTTGGGGGCTGAAATGGCCACTTCGTAAGTTACCACATTGTCTGTGGTTGTAGCGTTTTGGCGAACTTGGGTCACGATGCCGTCAAAGGTCTCGTTGGGGTAGGCGTCTACGGTAAAGCTGACGCGCTGTCCTTCTTTTACACCACCAATGTCGGCTTCGTCAACATCGGCAATAACACGCATGTCTGTCAGGTCTTTGGCGATGGTAAAAAGAGTAGGCGTTTCGAAACTTGAAGCTACGGTTTGTCCTTCTTCAACGTCCTTGCTGATTACTACGCCGTCAATGGGTGAGGTAATGGTAGCATAGTTCAGGTTGGTTTGTGCCTTGTTTACGCTTTCTTCCTGATAGAGGCAGGTCTGTTTGGCTTTGAGCAAGGCCAGGCGGGCTGTGTCGTACTCGTCTGCGCTGACCATGCCTTTTTCATACAGATTCTTGACGCGTTTGTAATTGGCTTCCTGATAAGCCAAGTCGCTCTTAGCACTGGCCAGTTGGCTTTTTGCACTGTTGAGTTCGCTTAGCAGATTGGTACGGTCGAGCAAGGCAATGACCTGTCCCTTGTGTACTACCGAATTGTAATCAACGAGAATTTTGTCGATGATACCGGATACCTGGGTACCCACTTCTACTTCCGTAACCGGTTCGATGCTGCCGGTAGCGCTGATGCTTGTTCGAATTGTGTCACGGCTGACTGCCGCTGTTTCGTAGGAAACGTCAAAAGGCTGTTCGTTACGTTTGACTACGATGAAGATGCTCAGGATAATGATAAGGAGGATTATCGTACCGATTATCCATTTTTTACGTGTTTTCTTGTTCATGTCAGTATGTTAAAATGAAAGTTTCTCGTTTTGGTAAAATTTCAGAAGTGTAATGTTCAGCAATGTCGTGTATTGGCTCTGCAGCATCGTCTGTTCGGCTGAAAGCAGGCTGGTTCGGCTTTCCAGTACCTGAGCAATGTTTTGCTTGCCTTCCTTGAATTGTTCGCAGACGAGTTCGTAACTGGTCCGCTGACTTTTAACCTGGCTTTTTGAGGCTTCATATTTTTGTTTGTTGTTGGTAGCTTCCAGCCAATAGCTTTCTATGGTATTGCGCAGATTGAGCTGATTGTCCTTCAGGTCGAGCTGACTGCTGAGCTGGTTTATTTTTGCTTTTTCAAGAGTCGTTTTTCGTTTGCGGTTGTCAAAAATGGGGATGGAAATATTTACGCCGATCTGTCCGTCAAAGTTGTCGCGCAACTGGTTCCCGATGTTTTGTCCCGTTCCTGTCATATGGCTGTCAGACAGACCCGCAGTCAGGCTGATGGTAGGAGAGTAGGCGCCTTTGGCAATTTTGACGTCAAGGTCACTTTGTTCAATGGCCAGCTGGCTGCTCTTTATTTCCGGACGTGAAACCAGTGCTGCCTGATAAATGTTGTCGATGGTCGGTATGTAATTGATGAGTTGTGAATCCAGAGCTTCCGGCGTCTGGATGTTGAAATCTACCGTGTCGGAGAGTTGCAGCAGTTGTCGGAGCTGCATCTTGTATGACGCAATTTGTGTGCGTGAATTTACGACGTCGTATTTGCCGTTGTCAACCTGTGCCTGCAGTTGGGCCACGTCTGCTTGAGTGGCTTTTCCGTTGCGCAGCAGTTCCTGTCCGCGACGTAGCAGTTGCTCGTCGTTTTCAAGTAGTTTTTCATTGGTCTTTACGGCTTCTTGTGTGTAGAGTATCTGAACGTAAAGTTGGGCAATTTGTTCCTGAATGGAATTGGCCGTCTGTTGGGTTTGCAGACTGGCTATTTGTTCCGAAATCTGACTGCTTTTAATAGTATTCCGGTTTTGATTGCCGTTCCAAATTGTCCATGATGCGTTTACACCATAGTTTCCGTTGGCAATTGTGTTGTTTGATGTGCTTGAGGTTACGCTTCCGTTAACAAAGCTACCTCCTTGTTTCTGAAACGGACGGTAGGCTACTGCTTCCGACAGGCTGGCTGAAAGGCTTGGCAAAAGTGCAGCTTTTGATTCAGCTGTAGTTTGCTGTGAGGTTTTTTCCGAAAGTCGGTTTTTCTGAATCTGGATGTTGTGTTGCAGGGCATGGTCAATGCAGTCTTGTAGTGTCCAATTGCCATTGGCCTGTGCCGTAAACAGGCAAGTAAGCAATAGCCCGCCGATACTGATTTTTCTTTTTATCATAAGCTAAGTAATATTGTTCTGAAAGCAAAATTAATGTGTTCCATATTGAAACACACCAGGCTGAAACCCCTTTTTTAAGGGCATATAGACGGATGGGGATTTTTTATCGACTAATTTGCAGCACGGATTAGTCGACAGTACGGTATGACGTAAAAAAGTAAGTGCGGGGATGTGGAATTCAGGCGGGATTTTAGAAAAACAAGGTGCCGGGAAAAAATAATAAAACGGCATCTTGTCTTTCCAAAATCATGAGATATGAAGCTGTGTTTCTGTTTTTCCTAACGTAAAGTAAAAACAGAATGTTCCTTTATATAATGAGCATAGATAGGGTTTTGTTGCAACAGTTCCTTTTGTCCGAACATAAAGCATTGCCGGCGCGCACGGGTCAGGGCAACATTAAGTTTACGGTCAATCAGCATGCCGTCAATCTGTTGCAGGTTCGAAAGCAGTTCAAGTTGGTACGGGCGGCTGATTGTGGTGCCGAATAATATGATTTCGCGTTGGCTGCCCTGATAGCACTCTACGGTGTCAATGGTAATATCCTGGAGTTCAGGATGTAGGGCAAACAGTGACCGAACCAAGGCTATCTGATTACGGAAAGGAACAATGATTCCGATTTGATTGGGTTTCAGGTCTTTTCCGCTGTCGTGATACACTTGCAGCAGGGCGCTTACAACCCGCAGCAGGGCATGCGCCTCAGACGGGTTGGCTTTGTAGCTGTGGCTTGTCGGTGATGGAGGCGTGATGTCAATGAAACCGGTACGTTGTCGGGCCAGAAAGTTGTGTAGCGGCGTGTCCGTGCTGCAGTGTAGCCCGAGTGCTTCCGTCTGATGCGGTAGCGGTACGGCCGACAGCGCGCCTGCATAGAAATAACGGTTGGCAAAACGACTTATGTCAGGGTGCATGCGTCCCTGTGTCCGGACTTGTCCGAAGAATGATTCTTGATGGTCGCGTTTCACCTGGCGCAGCAGTCGCTGAAATAATGAATGACCCAGATTCTCAATGCCTATTTCTTTCAGTACGGAATCTCGGGTGACGCAATCCTTTTCGGGCTGGCTTACTACGGCGGGAAGTTGTTTCTCGTCGCCGATAAAGATGAATTTGTCAATGGCCGTGTTTCCGTTACGATGTTGTCCGAAGAGCAAAGGAGCCAGCTGGGGCTCAAGCAGTTGTGAGGCTTCGTCTACGATAGCTGTGCGGAAATGCTTGAGCTGGAAGAGATCGGCATTTCCGCCAATTGTGGCAACAGTGCCCACAATGATGTGGGTTTGTTCAAGCCGCTGCCGGATGTCCTGTCGACGGCGTAATGGCTTAAACTTTTCTTCAAGCAGGTCGGAGTGATATTGGGGAGCAGTAGCCCATCGGTTGCCGAGCCGTATGAATTCGGGAACCGGAGTGATATCCTTTAGCATCGCGCATATTTCGTCAACAGCCCGGTTGGTGTAAGCCGTCAGCAATAGGCTTTCATCCGGATATGACGCTACGAATTCTTCAACCATAGCCCGCAGCATGATGCTTGTTTTTCCACATCCGGGAGGGCCCGAAAGCAAATAAAAGTCGGATGCCTGTTTGGCCCGAAGCAGAATCTGGTCTGTTGATTCAGAACCATATGAGCGCGTCAGGGTCAGGCGCTCGTCGCGTTCAGGCTGCCGCTGGTTCATAAAAAGTGCCAGCCGGCGGGTGGGAGCCGTAAGCAGGCGGAAAAGTCCGCGGTAGCAAGTGTTGAAAGTGGCATCCGTGTAGTCATGTTCAATGGCATACGGGCGCAGGTCGGTAAAAAAGTGGGCACTGCGTTGGGTGCTGTTCAGTATCAGGGTCAGTGAATCCTTGGTCAGGTCAACAAGTATGGCGCGTATGGTTTCAGTCTGTTGCACATTGGGCGCTTCTCCGGTTCGGGTAATGGGGTAGAGCTGCACCATTTCTCCGATATTGAAATTGGGCAGTATGGCCGTGTTCCTGGTGAATGAGAAGATGATACGTATGGTGTCGTCCTGATTAAGGATTGATTTCAGCTGCAATGGAGCGATGATGTCGCCGTTGTCCTTGCGTGTTGTGTAGTCTGTGTTCCACACGTTGGCGAAACCACGGTTTGAGTCCGGACGGTTGTCGCCTGTCTTTGCAATGAACTGTTCGCGGCTGATAAAAGAGAAAAATGCGGAAAAATAGTACCCCACGGGAGTACCCGACTGTTGCAGAGGGGTAATGATTGCTTCCAGCTCCGGCTTAAGATATTGATGAAAAAGTTTTCCGTCCAGTTTGTTGGTGTTGATGACGTCAATTGACATATGGCTTTGGATTTGAGGCCATAATCCTTTTCGTATGTTTTGTTCCTGGTATACGATTTGGTTGCGTAGGGTCATCAGGTTACGTAATTCTTGTGTGCTGACTCGCTCATCATACAGGTACGGATATTTGCTGTAAAGCAGAAATGTGCGGATTTTTGTACGGGAGAGGTTAAGGTTGTAGTGTACAATTTCTTTATAGAGGGCCATCTGCAATACATGTGTACGGCGGGGACGGTGGTTGTATTCATCTATTTTCCCGCTTTTCAGCTCAATGATGCAGGTGTGATCGTCGCTCATCATGTCAAGGCGTCCGCGTAAACCGAGGGCGGGACACACAAATGAAGGTTCCAGTAGCAGATGTGCTGTATCAATGTGTATGTCGGCCTGTCGGAACGTGTTGTTGAGCGTTTCTGCAATGTGGTCAAAATGCTGGTGGGCTTCGTTAAAGAATTTGGCATTTACTTGGGTAGAGCAACTCAGGTAGCCTAAGATGTTGTTATGGAAAGCATTTTGAATAGCTTCTTCGAAAAGATGCTGATTGGGCGTGTCGGTATGGTGCAGACAAGTGTCAACAAATTGGTTGGTGGCGTCACCCAGCAGTTGCGGAGTATGGGTAGTTCGGGGGCGGAACTTGTTGATCAGATAGTTGTATGGGTGGTGGCCGTAAGGTTGCAGACATGCAGTCAGGGAAGTCACGTCAATCAGAAAATCCGGTTCGTAGATGATGTAAAGTGGATGTAGAATTTGCTCTTCGTCCGCAATCGTATCAATCAGATTCAGTGTTGTTCCGGGGGAAAGCCATGTTGACATTTCAGGGAAATCATTCAGAGCAACGCGTTGGGCCGGTTCAGAGTTGCGGGCTGAATGAACAAGAAGGTGGTCCGTATGAACAGCTTCTACATTTACCCTCATGATTCGCTCTGTGGGGGTGTGCGAGTGTGGAGTTGATGTGGCTGCGCATTGTTGTAGCAGATTCAGGGGAATGCCAGTTGTTGAAAAGTGGTTGATGAATAAAGCCAGGGCATATTCATCTTCTTGCAAACCGTGGGTTGTCGGCTTTTCCTGAAGATTCAGAATGGCATGGGCATGGCGCCTGAAAGCGTCAATATGGCGTATGTTAAAATGAAATTCACGGCCTATGGCCTGCAAACGTGAAAACAGACTGGTAAATTCAGCATGAAAATCCTGGGAAAGTTCCGAACAGGCTCTTTTGAAAAGAGCCTGATATGCCGCATATTTTTGCAGAAGCGAGCAGGAGGCTTGTCGTGTTATCAGAAATTCCTGTGCATAATTATTGGACAGCATTTTGTAGCTCATCTGGAGTCATAATGTGATTCTTTTTGGTGAATCGGTTGTGTTTCGTGGCTTTTACAGGTGTTGAGTGCATGTCGTTGAATCCGGCTCCTGCTTCAACCGAACCGCCATAACGTCGCCATCGCTCGGTGACGGAGTTGACGTAGTTGTAAGTCTCAGAACCGATCATATAACCGTTTTTGACAACGGGGTCACGGTAATATTGGGGTTGTGAAAGACGCAATACGTAGGGGCCTACATCTTTCCAGGAGGTCGGGTCGCCTCCGTATTTTCTTGTTAAAGCCATGGCGTCACGAATGTGTGCTAATCCTCCGTTATAGGCAGCCAGTACAAAATTGATTCGTTCGGCACGGTTCCTGATGTCGTTGAAATGGTTGGAAAGAAAACGTATGTAGCGGGCTGCGGTAGCGATGTTCTCTTCCGGATTATAAAGATTTTCTGCAGAAACACCGAGTTGTCCTGCTGTGGAAGGCATAATTTGCATGAGCCCACGAGCTCCGGCCCATGATACGGCCTGCGGGTCGAACCCTGATTCCTGGTAACATTGGGCAGCAACAAGGCGCCAGTCCCATCCGGTGGTGGCTGAGGCTTTTTTGAAAAGGTGGTCGTAATTTGAAATAATGCCTTTTTCGCGCGAAAGGTATGGTGCATGTACCTTACGTCGTACGTAGTCGCGTTTGGCGTAGGTGTTGCGGGCTTTTTTTTGTATGTTTTTTATATGGTCCGGCTTGTACCATTTGTTCAACGCATCAGCCAGATGCTTGGAGTCAGTGCTTACGGCCCAGGAGGTCTGTTGTTTTTTGTCGGCAGCTCCGCAAGCCAGCAAGTGGTTCTTCTTGATGGTGCTTAGGGGCAGTTGGACACAAATGATGTCTATATCGCCGTCGTTCAGTTTGCGTATCAGATCGGCGGTGTCTTTACCTAACTCGACTTGCAGTTGTAATCCTTCTGTTTGGGCGAAGTCGGAAATAAGGGCATATTGAAGTCCGAGTTCCATGCCACGGTATTCATAGTATGTATCAGGTCCGCTAAGAGTACCGATTATACTTTCACCTGATGAAAGCAATTGTTCATATTCGTTGGAATATGCCGGGGTGTTTTCTGCACCAAATGCAGAGTTATGCGCTTTTTTTTCTTTGCTTCCACAGGAAATCAAGAGAAAAGTTGTGAATAAAAAAACGAATAGATATTTCAATTATTTGTAATTTTGCGAGTGGAGCTGCCTGTTCGGCAGTTTGCATTATTGCGATTATCGCAGCAAAGTTACGAATTTAAAAGATATCCTGTATGGTAAAGCATATCGTATTATTTCAATTGAAAGATGAACTGACAGCGCAAGAAAAAAATGAGATATATCTCCAGTTCAAGCAAGGCATAGAGGCACTTCCTTCTCAAATTCCATCGATTAAGCAGATATTTGTCGGACGCAATGTTAATCCGGACGAGGCTTGGGATATTTGTTTGAATGGAGATTTTGCTACTCTGGAAGAGGTTGTGGCATATGGAAAGAATCCGATCCATCTGAAGGTGTCTGCCGCATTGAAACCTCATTTGAAAGGTCGCAGTTGTGTAGATTATGAATTTTGATGACCCAATAAAAAGTCAGTATTATGATATTATCCATGACGGGCTACGGAAAGTCCGAAGCAGTTTTTGAAGGAAAGAAGATTCATGTTGAGATAAAGTCGCTCAATAGCAAGAGTCTGGATTTGTCAACACGTATAGCCCCACTTTATCGGGAAAAGGAAATAGAAATCCGTAAGATGGTGGCAGCAGCCTTAGAACGCGGAAAGGTTGATATGAACGTTTGGGTGGAAAAAACGTTGCAGAGCAGTGCTTCAATTAATGAAGAGGCTGTACAGAATTATGTTCAGCAGATTCGTCAGATTAGTCAGAATTGCGGCATTAGTGAACCGCAGAATAATTGGTGGGAAGTCATGGTGCGCTTGCCGGAGACCTTACTTTCCTCACAGGTTGAAACCTTGGATGAAGCAGAATGGGAAGTCGTAAAAAAAGCAATTGAAGAGGCTTTAGACAATTTGCAGGATTTCCGTCGGCAGGAGGGAGCCGCGTTGGAGCAGAAGTTTACCCAGAAACTGGATAATATAGAATGTTTGCTTAAACAAATAGAGACATATGAAACGACCCGCGTGGCCAAAATCAAGGAACGTATTATCAGTGGGCTTTCAGAGTTGAAGGCTGTGGCTTATGATCAGAATCGTTTGGAGCAGGAACTTATTTATTATATAGAGAAGTTGGATATTAGTGAGGAGAAACAACGCTTGGCCAATCATTTGAAGTATTTTCGCGAAACTATGGCTGATGGTCATGCTCAAGGAAAGAAATTGGGATTCATCGCACAGGAGATGGGACGAGAAATCAATACCACGGGTAGCAAAAGTAATCAGGCAGAAATGCAGAACATCGTGGTGAAGATGAAAGACGAACTGGAACAAATTAAGGAACAAGTGCTGAACGCATTGTAAGGATTACTCATCAAAACAAATATGGCTCGAGGAAAGGTTATTATTTTTTCTGCTCCGAGTGGAAGCGGAAAGAGTACGATTATAAATCAAGTAATGCAAGTTGTGCCGAATTTGCATTTTTCTATTAGTGCAACCAGTCGCGCACCTCGTGGAGCGGAGCGCAATGGCGTAGAATACTTCTTTTTGTCTCCTGAAGAATTCAAACAGAAAATTGCTGCTGACGAGTTCTTGGAATATGAAGAGGTATATGCGGACCTTTTTTATGGTACTTTGAAGGAGCAGGTAAATGAACAACTGGCTCGAGGTGAAAACGTTATTTGCGACGTTGACGTTAAAGGTGCACTTAATATTAAACATTATTATGGTGAGGAAGCCATGAGTGTATTTGTTCAGCCGCCTTCAGTAGAAGAACTGCGTCGGCGACTGGAAGGGCGCGGAACGGATTCGGCAGAAATGATAGAAAAACGTTTGTCACGTGCTGCTTATGAGTTGGAATTCGCTCCCCGTTTTGATTATATAGTCATTAATGATAAATTGGAAAAGGCTTGCGAAGATACTCGACGAATTATTGAAGATTTTTTGGCAAAATAGGAATTTGTTATGCAAGTAGGTCTGTTGGGAGGATCGTATAATCCTATACATAATGGACATATAGAATTAGCGCAATGGATCCTGAACCGAGGATTAGTGGATGAAGTGTGGCTGATGGTTTCACCGCAAAATCCGCTTAAGCAGAACGTGAATCTTTTGCCTGAAGATGTACGGCTGAAAATGGCACAGGTGGCAGTGCAGACATATCCTGGCATTAGAGTTTCGGATTTTGAGTTTGGCTTGCCGCGTCCGTCGTATACTTGGAATACTTTGCAACTTCTGTCTGCACAATATCCAAATCATACGTTTAGTCTGATTATTGGTAGTGACAATTGGCGCATTTTTGATAAATGGTACAAGGCAGATGAAATTATACAACGTTATCGTATCATTGTTTACCCAAGACAAGGAAGTAATGACGCGAAGTCATTGCAAATGGCTCATCCTCATGTACAATATGTAGAAGCGCCGTTGTATCCGATTAGTTCTACGCAAATTCGAGAAAAAATAAAAATAGGCGAGGATTGTTCTGCGTATTTGCCGCAATCAGTTTATAGCCTTATACGCGAAAATGGTTATTATGTCTAATCTGTATATAGGGGATTCATAAATAGACCAAACGTTTTTGTATCGTTTTTTAATGATAAAAAGTTTTGTATCTGTTTTCGCGAATGTATTCGAAAAAATATATTTACCTTTGCGGTAATTTTCATAAAAACAAGAATAATGATTAAGATCACATTTCCCGACGGCTCTGTCCGTGAATATGAAAACGGAGTAACAGGCCTGCAAATTGCAGAAAGTATATCTTCCCGACTGGCTCAGGATGTTTTAGCTTGTGCAGTAAATGATGAGATTGTCGAGTTGAATCGTCCGATTAACGAAGACGCATCCATCAAGTTGTTTAAATGGGATGATGCAGAGGGAAAGCATGCTTTCTGGCATACTTCAGCTCACTTGATGGCTGAAGCATTACAAGAACTTTATCCTGGCACACAATTCGGCATAGGTCCTGCCATAGAAAATGGATTTTATTATGATATTATGCCACCTGAGGGTATTTCCATTTCTGATGCAGATTTTTCAAAAATCGAAAAGAAAATGGAAGAATTGGTGCAACGTAAGGAAGAACTGGTGCGCAAGTCTATTTCAAAGGCCGATGCTCTTAAATTCTTTGCGGAGCGTGGACAAACTTACAAGAATGAATTGATTGAAGACTTGGAGGATGGACACATTTCAACATATACTCAAGGAGCATTTACTGATTTGTGTAGAGGTCCGCATTTGATGAATACCGCTCCCATTAAGGCTATTAAAGTATTGTCGGTATCATCTGCTTATTGGCGGGGAGACGAGAAACGTCCTCAAATGACACGTATCTACGGTATAACCTTCCCTAAGAAAAAAATGCTTACCGAATATCTTACCATGTTGGAAGAGGCAAAGAAACGTGACCATCGTAAGATTGGTAAGGAAATGGAACTCTTTATGTTCTCTGATTTGGTAGGGAAGGGCTTGCCTATATGGTTGCCGAAGGGAACGGCATTGAGGCTTCGTCTTGAAGATTTCTTGAAAAAGATCCAAAAGCGCTTCGGATATCAGCAAGTCATGACTCCTCATATCGGTAGCAAGAACCTCTATGTGACATCCGGTCATTATGCCAAATATGGTAAGGATTCTTTCCAGCCTATCCATACACCTGAGGAAGGCGAGGAATATATGTTGAAACCGATGAACTGTCCGCATCATTGCGCCATTTATGCATGGAAACCGCGTAGTTATAAAGATCTTCCTTTGCGCATTGCCGAATTCGGAACGGTGTACCGTTATGAGCAGAGCGGAGAACTTCACGGATTGACACGAGTTCGTGGCTTTACGCAGGATGATGCTCATATTTTCTGCGCACCGGATCAGGTGAAGGAAGAATTCCTCCGTGTTATGGATATTATTATGATAATCTTTAAAGCGCTGAATTTTGAGAATTTCGAAGCACAAATTTCTTTGCGCGATAAAGTAAATCGTGAAAAATATATTGGTAGTGAGGATAATTGGGAGAAAGCCGAAAATGCTATTATAGAAGCTTGTCAGGAAAAAGGATTGCAGGCAAAAATTGAATATGGTGAAGCTGCTTTCTATGGTCCTAAACTTGACTTTATGGTAAAAGATGCTTTGGGACGTCGTTGGCAGTTGGGAACCATTCAGGTGGATTATAATTTGCCGGAGCGTTTTAAATTGGAATATACCGGTACGGATAATCAGAAACATCGTCCGGTTATGATTCACCGTGCGCCTTTCGGTTCGATGGAGCGTTTTGTTGCAGTTCTGATTGAGCATACCGCCGGACGTTTCCCATTATGGTTGACTCCTGATCAAGTGGCAATTTTGCCTATTTCTGACAAATTCAATGATTATGCACGAAAATTGCATGATTATTTTGAGGAAAACGAAGTACGTTCATACATTGATGATCGTAGCGAAAAGATCGGTAGAAAGATTCGTGACAACGAATTGAAACATACGCCTTACTTGTTGGTTGTAGGTGAAAAAGAGTTGGAGAACGGTACCGTTTCCGTACGAAAACAAGGCACGGGCGAGCAATATAGCATGAAATTCGAGGAATTTGCAAAGAAAATTAATGAAGAAGTCATTGAAATGACAAAAAACTATTAACTTTGCAGCGCTAAAAAAGAGTAGTCATAAAAAACAAAAGCAAGAAAGACCGAAATATTTGAATGAAGAACGATAAATTAAAGTTCCAGTATCGTATTAACGATCAAATTAGTGCTCGCGAAGTTCGAATCGTAGGAGACGATGTTGAATCTTCTGTGATGCCCATTGCAAAAGCTTTGCAGCTCGCTGAACATAAAGGACTTGATTTGGTGGAGATTTCTCCGAATGCCAATCCTCCTGTGTGTCGTTTGATTGATTACTCTAAATTTCTTTACCAGCAGAAAAAGCGTCAAAAGGAATTGAAGGCTAAACAGGTGAAAATTGAGGTCAAAGAAATTCGTTTTGGACCACAAACCGATGATCATGATTATCAATTTAAACTGAAACATGCCAAGCAGTTCCTCAGTGATGGGGATAAAGTCAAGGCATATGTGTTCTTTAAAGGTCGTAGTATCTTGTTCAAAGAGCAAGGAGAAGTATTGTTGCTTCGCTTTGCAAACGATCTTGAAGATTACGGCAAGGTAGAGCAAATGCCTGTGCTAGAAGGTAAACGTATGTTCTTGTTCATTGCACCCAAAAAAACTGCTGCTGCTAAAAAAACCGCTGAAGTTGCTGAGGTTACCAAAGTAGCAGAACGTGTTCCCAAGGCAGCACCTGCGGTAAAGGCTCCAAAAGAGTATCAGGGACCGCGAGTAGAGGGTGAAGATTAAGAAGATAAAAAGAATGCGCGTTGTGTCATGGTATCACGCAACCGCCTTAAGTTTCATATATTAAAAACAAACAAAAATGCCAAAAGTAAAGACTAATTCCGGTGCAAAAAAAAGATTCGCTCTTACCGGAACAGGTAAAATTAAAAGACAGCATGCTTATCATAGTCATATCTTGACTAAGAAGACGAAGAAGCAGAAACGTAATTTGGTTCATACCGGATTGGTACATTCAACCAATAAAAAGCAGGTACGTGAATTGCTTTGTCTGAGATAAACTAATTGTCAAACATTTAAAAGTAGAACCGAATGTTTAGCTTAAAGATCGTCGGATGACGGCGCTAGCATTCAAAAAAATTAAGTTATGCCAAGATCAGTAAATCATGTCGCTTCAAGAGCGAAAAGAAAAAGAATCCTGAAATTAACCCGTGGTTATTACGGTGCACGTAAAAACGTTTGGACCGTTGCTAAAAATACTTGGGAAAAGGGTCTTACCTATGCTTTCCGTGATCGCAAAAACAAAAAACGCAATTTCCGTGCTTTGTGGATTCAGCGTATCAATGCTGCTGCAAGATTGGAAGGTATGTCATATTCTCAGTTGATGGGAGGTTTGCATAAGGCAAATATCGAAATCAGCCGCAAAGTTTTGGCCGACCTTGCAGTAAATAATCCTCAGGCATTTAAAGCAATTGTAGAAAAAGCAAAGTAAGGATTATAAATATTGTCAGTCAGGAATAACCTATATATAATTCCCAATACACCAATACACTTAAATTTCCTGATTGATATAAAGCAATAAAGCCGCTCGAGTCCGTGAGGATTTGAGCGGCTATTTTTAGTTCGATGATTTTTATTGGGGCGTTCGTTTTTACTTAGTCGATGGAAATATAATTGCAATCGTTTTTTTCTATGTACCGGTTGAATTTAAATCGAGGCATACCCAATGCCATTCCTGCGTAAATAAAGCCATTAATGTTTAGCATTTTCTGTATTTTTTGCTTTTTGTCAAGCTCTGCGGCTCGGCATATGAATCCAGTGTAGAAGTGCGCTACTCCTAATGCTTCTGCCATTAACGAGGCGTTTTGATACGCTAAGTTAGCGTCATGGCAAGCAAAGTTGTTGCGTTTTTCTGTGTAGAATAGGATTAGGGCTTGAGCGTTTCGTAAGATGTGGTCGTAACCGTTCTTGTATTCATTTTCAATTCGTTCAAAAACCTTTACATATTTGTATTTCTGTGGGATTAGTCTTTTGGAAAACAAGCGAATTAATGGATAGTTCAATATGCGGGTCGCTTTCACAAAATTGTTTATGGTAGTAGTGCTAATGTTTTGAAGTACCTGAGGGTTGGTAATTGCAATTATTCTTATTTCCTGTAAGTTAGAAGCCGTAGGTGCAAAATGTGCGGCTGTAATAATTTTCTGTAACCAGTCCTTTGGAATAGGATTGGATGTAAAAGCACGATTCGAACGTCTCGTTTTTATGAGTAGTTCTATTTGAAAGGGAGTCGGTAAATCTGACCTGTTAAACGCGTGTATTCGGGCTTGAGGAATGGCTGAATGATGAATTGCGTTTGGGGCACATATAGCTGCGCAGTGACCGCAGCTTATGCAACCTTTAGTATTTACTTCAATATGTCCGGATTGATTTTCATAAAATAGTAGTTGAGGGCATATCATAATACATTTTTTGCAGTGTATGCACAGGCTGCTATCAATGGTAATATTCTTTTTCATAGTCAGTAAGGGATGAAATGTTGAATAATAAAGGCCATCTCAAAATTGCAATGAGACGGCCTTGTATATCTTCTCGTGTGCTGTCGTGTAAGGCTATTTCTGGTTGGGTACGAGATAGCGGTCTTTGGTTTGTTCTACAATAACTTTTCTGAATGACTGTGGGAAACCTGTGCGCTGTGGAGGAACGGCTAAGCCGTCTTTCGTGCGCTCAAACTTTCCGTTCTTTTCCGGTTTGACAGTCTGGTCATTGTATTTCATAATCAGGTATTCGCCAAAAGTCTTCCACGTATTCAGCATGTCTTCAGCTGTACGGTTACTATATTCGTTCAGGTATTTTTTTGCGGCCTGTTGGTCGGAGTTCCACAATTCCAAAGCTTTCTGTTCAACAGCCTTTTGTTGTGTAAGGTAACTTGCTTCCAGTTCGTTTCTTTTGGATTCCAGACTGGGGAACATCTGACTGTAGCGTGGGTATACCATATTGGAAACCCAGTTGCATACCCAAAAAGCCGATTTCCACGAGAATGTGGTGTCTGACGCTGTTCCTTCAGCATAGCATGTTGGAACATCCGTGGTACTACAATATATGGGGGTATAAGCCACCATGTTGGCGTCGTCATTACCAAACCATTCAATACCGCCGATGGCATCGGGTAGGTATGAACGCAATTGAGCTACTAAAGTAAAGCCCGTTTGCTGGGTTGCAATGGGACGTTCGTTGAAATACTGTTTGCCGTTGTATTCCCAAGTTAGCGGTGTTGTTCGATAGGGTGATTCGTATTCTCCACAACTAATGTCTGAAGTCATATCAAAAGGTGTTCCTTCATAGTGGTCGCGCATGGACATCATCACGTCGTGAACAGAAAGTTTTTTCTTAGGCTTGAAGAACAGAGGCATGGGTTCTTCTTTTTTCTGGCTGGTACCGGAAGCATAGGCCAGGTATTTGTCCATACCGTCAACCCATTTATTAAAGAAACTCCATACACGTGCTTCGCAAAAACGGAGTTCAGAAAAACCTGCAGGGCAGTAGGCATCAGCAAAACTGAAATCTTCGTCCTTACCGTTGAAGTATCCTTTTTTGCGGGCAAATGTGATGACGTCCTTGGCATACATGACGTTTTGTTTGTCCTTACGGTCAAACTGATGGATACGGCTCTGGTTGGCGTGAGCGCAAATACAATCGTCCGGAATCCGAACAGCAACCCATACGGTGCCTTTTTCTTTGGGACCTTTTCCAATCATTTCCAAGATCCAGGCTTCATTCTTGTCGGCCACCGTAAAGGTTTCACCTTCGCTGTTATATCCATATTTGTCGGTCAGCGAAGTCATTACTTCAATGGCTTCACGCGCTGTTTTTGAACGTTGCAGGGCAATAGACATCAGACTGACATAGTCTATGATTCCGTTGGGATTTACTAATTCAAGTCGTCCGCCAAATGTGGTTTCGCATATGGATACCTGAAATTCATTGATATTACCAATTACACTATATGTTTCTGGCGCTTCATCAATTTGTCCCCAATAGTGATTGGTGTCGCCGTCATAAATGTCACGTTTGGTCCCTTTGGGATGTTTGGCTGCGGGATATCTCCTAAGGAAACCGTAGAGCCCGAAGTTATCAGCATTGTAGGTAACAATGACAGAGCCATCAGTTGATGCATTTTTTCCTACAATCAGATTGGTGCAGGCGTCAGTGGTTATGGCATTTGAACCTGTCAGCAGGGCTGTCAGCAGCAGAAATATCTTTTTTATTTTCATCTTGATGTATTTAGCAGGCTTTAAACGACATATCCAGACCTTTTACGGAGTGTGTCAGTGCACCTACCGAGATAAAGTCAACACCACATTCAGCATAGTCCCGAATGGTGTCGTAGGTGATACCGCCACTTGATTCCGTTTCGTAGCGATGATTGATCATGGCCACAGCTTTTTTTGTATCTTCCGTATTGAAGTTGTCCAGCATAATGCGGTCAACACCGCCGTGGTTGAGTACTTGCTGTAATTCATCGAACGAGCGTACTTCAATTTCAATTTTCAGGTCGAGTCCTTTATCTTTCAGATATTGATGACATTTGTCCAATGCAGCGTCTATTCCACCAGCAAAATCAATATGATTGTCCTTGAGCAGAATCATGTCAAACAGTCCGATGCGATGATTTACTCCGCCACCTATTTTTACCGCTTCTTTCTCCATCATTCGCATGCCAGGGGTCGTTTTGCGAGTGTCAAGTATGCGGGTATTGGTTCCTTCCAGTTTTTTTACGTATTTGGAGGTCATGGTTGCGATACCACTCATGCGCTGCATGATATTTAGCATGAGTCGTTCGGTTTGAAGCAGACTCCGCACCTTTCCGCTTACAATCATAGCTACGTCTCCGGGTTTTACTGGAGTTCCATCTTCTATAAGCACTTCCACTTTCATGGTTGGATCAAAACGGTTGAATACTTGCTGGGCAACACGTATGCCGGCCAGAATTCCGTTTTCTTTGACGATTAGCTGTGATTTTCCCATTTCATCATCTGGGATACAGCATAGAGTAGTGTGGTCGCCATCTCCAATATCTTCAGAAAAGGCCAGATCGATTAATTTGTCATTAAGTTCGTCTACTGTGTACATAATTTTTTTATGGATTAATGTAATAAAATTTCCTCTGGTGGTTTCAGATTCTTTCCAGTACGGTCCGTATCAGGCCGTGCATACGTTGTTGGTAATCTACCATCGCTTTTCCTGCAATGCGGTTAGCAATAACCATGCAACAGGTCATGGCTTTATGTCCAAGCAGTTTGGACAGGCCGGCTACGGCACTGCTTTCCATTTCAAAATTCGTGACATGCAGTCCCTGATAGATATAGGTTTCGATTTTTTTATTTTGCAGAGGGTCGGCCAATGGTATGCGCAATTGTCGGCCTTGAGGACCGTAAAATCCACCGCATGATACAGTAATGCCTTTTACCATATCCGTTTCGGCAATGCGTTGCAGAAGTTCCTCGTCGGCATTTACCACGTATGGGTGGGCAATGCATTGGGCATCCTTCCATTGCATGTGTGACAAGAATTCTTTTTCAGCCTGGGTGTCACACACTTCGTCGCGCCTGCCGTAAAAGTTAAGTAATCCGTCAAAACCTATACTCATTTGGCTGGCAATGAAACTCCCCTCCGGTGTATATTCTTGCAGGCCGCCGCAGGTTCCGATACGTACAATTTCGAGTTGTCGCAATTGGGACTTTACGCAACGCTGGTTAAAATCAATGTTGGCCAGCGCGTCCAGTTCGTTGAGTACAATATCAATGTTGTCGCATCCGATTCCGGTGCTGACTACGGTGACGCGTTTGTTCTTATAGTGCCCCGTCAGACTGTGGAATTCACGGTTCTGACATCTGCTTTCAATATCTTCGAGATATTGGGCAATAAGTTCCACCCGGCCGGGGTCGCCTACCAGTATGATTTTGTCTGCCAGTTGCTCGGGCAGCATGTGCAGATGGAATATGCTTCCATCGTTATTTATGAGTAGTTCTGAAGGGGGAATGGTGTTCATGGCTGAAATCGTGTTGGGGAGAAACTTATTGTCAAAGTTTTTTTATTTGAGTTCTAATTTGCGGATCTGGTTGAGCAGCTGTGCGTTGTTCTCTGTTTGCTTTTGTATCGTTGTTTCCAACTTGAGAATCGTATTTTTTAGCTGTTGAGCCTGCTCTTGAGGTGTTTGGGCATATTGCATGCGTAAACGTTCAAGAGTTTCTTTTACTTGTGCCAGGGATTTGGTGGCTTCGTTCCATGTTGTGGCCAGTTTGGCGGCTTCAGCTACTTTGAAATCACTGGTTGAGGTGTATACATGGCGGTTGTCAAGAATACATTTGGTAAAGAATTTATTCTTGTTTTGAGCATTGTCGTTGCTGGCTTTTTGCAGACGTGCCATAGCCTCTTGTCTGGCGGACTGGTTTTCGCGTGTGTATGATGCGGCAGCAAAACGGGCCACGTTCTTTAATTGATTGTCGTCCATTTCTTCTGCCAGATATACGTCTTTTGTATCGTTGGGAATGAAGATGTAAATGCAGACTTTGCCATCGGGCTGGTAACGGTCGGAAGCAAACCAGCCAATGTTATTGGGCTCGTCAATGACGAGCATATAGTCGTTGTATGGTGAGTTGAAAGGCATTCCCAGATTTTCCGGCTTCAGGTATTCGCGGTTGCCGGAGTTGTATCGGGTAACGAACAGGTCGTATCCTCCCAGGCTTTCAGGGCCGTTCTCCGCGAAGTACAGCGTAGTGCCGTCCGACATCATAAAGGGATAGTCCTGCTGACCCAGTCTGTTATTCAGGCCGCTGAGCGATGTTGAAGTAACCCACTGGTTGTCAATTTTGTCGGCGCGGTGTATTTTTAGTCGGCCGCTGCTGTCGGGCGCGGCATACAGGATAAGGTCGTTCAGGTCGTTGGTAAAGAAGGTTTTTCCCGTTTTTCCTTTCTTTATGCTGGCCGGTAGGTTGGTGGTTGCCGACAGATTTCCTATATCTGCACTGAGCCGGTAGGCCTTGAGAAATTGCTGCTTGTCTGCGATGATGCTGTCAATAAATACAACCTTTTCAATGCCATTCATCATATCCAGTCCGGCATTGGCCTTGTTTAGCTCGTTTTGTAGTGACGTAACGTCTCGCTTATTGCGCTTGGCTGTTGTAATCTCTTTTTGCAGCAGTGTGGCTGCGTCTTCAAAATTGTATTGCTGGATGGCTTTTTCCGCCGCTGTCAGTTCTTTGCTGTTCTTCACGGGGGTAGAGGTAGTATTTTGTGCTTGCAGACCTGATGTGATGCACATGGAAATAGCGAGCAGATAAATCTTTTTCATGTTTACAGACTTCTATTTTAAGCCAAAAATACAATAATCTTTCCAATAAATTCTCGCGTTCTTTTATATATTTTGTATTTTTGTGGTCAAACTGGAATAAATTAGGCATGAATGCTTTATGTATTTGGCAAAGTCGTCATACTCATCTGTTGAAGGTGGCGATATTTTTTGTGTGTTTAGTTTGGGGGCGCGTAGCTTTTGCACAGGTAGGGGAGTCACGCAGCCAGCTGGATGTGGGTTTTAATGGTGGTCTTGCCATGAACCATATATCGTTCGATCCCACCATTAAGCAAAAACTGCATATGGGACCAACATTCGGAGTAACGTTGCGTTATACGTGTGAAAAATATTTTGCAGCAGTTTGTGCTTTACAGATAGAATTGAATTATGCCCGCCTGGGGTGGCGTGAAAATATCAGAAGTTCGGCCGATGAGCCGTTGCCCGACCGCTATCAGCGCCATCAGGATTATATACAGCTGCCTATGTTGGCCCGTTTGGGCTGGGGCAAGGAAGATAAAGGTTTTATGGTTTATTTTCTTGCCGGTCCGCAGTTGGGATATTGTTTCAGTGAAAAAACGGAGCAGAGTAAGGAATGGACTCTTAACCCTGACGGAACGCCTGACCGGCCTAATAATTTCAGTGCACAGTATTCCATGCCGATAAAAAATAAAATTGACTATGGTATTACGGCCGGATTGGGAGCAGAGTTCAGTTCTTCAATAGGGCATATTATGCTTGAGGGGCGATATTATTATGGTTTGGGTGATATTTATGGTAATTCCAAGAAAGACGTTTTTTCCCGCTCTGCCAATGGCGTTATTGTGGCCAAAATGACTTACCTGTTTACCGTAAAAAAGTGATAACAAGGTTTGCCTTATAGGCATTGTAAGTATTTTGCGGTTAATTTAAGGAGATAAGGCTGAGGGTGTGATTGCGCATCCCGGCATATAGTAAAAACAACCCGGCACTTTCATTAAACAAAGTGCCGGGTTGTTTTTACCGTATGCCGTCTGTTTTTTCGAGTTCCTCAATAAGTTTTCTGGCAGTTGATATCTTTCGGGATTAGGGGGGGGAGAATCTGTGGAAGAGAATCATACGGATTGGCGGGAAAAGAGGTCGCACGGAACTCTTATGTTATCGGCGGGATGTGTCAGAGAGCAGAAAAAAACCGAAACTACCTGACGTTTTTTCCGTCGGTAATTTCGGTTGGATAAGAAGAGGTATATAAATGTATGTCTGTATTAACGTACGAACAACATTTCGCGATATTTGGGCAGGGTCCACATCTCGTCTTCCACAATCAGTTCGAGTTTGTCAATGTGGTAACGGATTTTTTCCATAGCCGGAACAATCTTGTCGTGATATTGGATGGCTTTTTCGCGGATATCTTCGATTTTGTTAATGATTTTACGCGTTTCTACCATGTCTTCCACGTGGTCTACAATGAAATTGGTGTGTTTGTTGATTTTTTCAATCAAAGTCCGGTTGTAGGCCGAAAGTTCTTCTGCTTTTTCTTTGGGATAAACGCTCAGAATTTTCGAAACGTTGTCAACCAGTTCGCTCTGGTATTTCGTGGCCACCGGAATAATGTGATTCATGGAGAGGTCGCCCAGTACGCGGGCTTCAATTTGCACTTTCTTCTGGTAGGTTTCCCATTTGATTTCGTTACGTGCTTTCAGCTCGGCTTCTGTCATCACTTTCATCTTGGTGAACATGTCGATGGAAGTCGGGTCAAGATAGCGGTCGAAGACGAGCGGGCAGCTGGTTTCGCAGTCGAGGCCGCGACGGGCTGCTTCAGCCTTCCATTCCTCGCTGTAACCATTTCCGTCGAAGTGGATGGGCTTGCAGGTCTTGATATCTTCACGCAAAACGTCCAGTATAGCACTGATTTTTGATTCACCTTTTTCGATGAGTGCATCAACACGGGTCTTGAAGTCGGTCAGGGCTTCAGCTACGGCAGTGTTCAGTACGATCAGCGAACTTGCGCAGTTAGCCATTGAACCTACAGCGCGGAATTCAAAGCGGTTTCCGGTAAATGCGAATGGTGAAGTACGGTTACGATCGGTATTGTCAATGGTCAATTCCGGGATTTGGGGTATATCAAGTTTCATTCCGTGCTTACCCTGCATGGAGAAAAGCTCTTCTTTAGTAGAATTCTCTATTTTCTCAAGCATATCGGAAATTTGCTGTCCAAGGAATGCCGAAATAATGGCGGGGGGTGCCTCATGTCCTCCCAAGCGGTGAGCATTGGTGGCGCTCATGATGGAAGCCTTCAGCACGCCATTGTGGCGGTAAACACCCATAAGGGTTTCCACGATAAAGGTAATAAAGCGTAAATTGTCTTCAGGCGTTTTTCCGGGAGCATGGAGCAACAGACCGGTGTCAGTAGCCAGCGACCAGTTGTTGTGCTTACCGCTACCATTGATTCCAGCAAACGGCTTTTCGTGGAGCAGGCAACGGAAACCGTGTTTGCGGGCAATTTTTCGCATGAGCGACATGATAAGCATGTTGTGGTCTACAGCCAGGTTGCACTCTTCAAAAATAGGAGCCAGTTCAAATTGGTTAGGAGCCACCTCGTTGTGGCGTGTTTTGCACGGGATGCCTAATTCAAGTGCTTGTATTTCAAGATCTTTCATGAATTCGGCCACACGCTCGGGGATGGCGCCGAAATAATGGTCATCCATTTGCTGGTTTTTGGCAGAGTCGTGTCCCATCAGAGTTCTTCCAGTCAGCAATAAATCGGGGCGGGCAGCATATAAGCCTTCGTCTATCAGGAAATACTCCTGTTCCCATCCCAAATTGGCCGTAACCTTTTTTACTGCGGGGTCAAAGTATTGCGCTACGGCCGTAGCTGCATGGTCAACGGCAGCCAGTGACTTTTTCAGCGGAGCTTTATAGTCAAGTGCTTCACCGGTGTAGGAAATAAAGACTGTCGGAATCATCAGCGTGTCGCCAATGATAAATACGGGAGATGCTGGATCCCATGCAGAATATCCTCTGGCCTCGAATGTAGAACGAATTCCTCCGTTTGGGAAAGACGATGCGTCAGGTTCTTGTTGTACGAGTTCTTTTCCCGTAAAATTCTCAATCATACCTCCTTTGAAGTCGTGTTCAACAAAAGCGTCATGCTTTTCAGCAGTGCCTTCGGTGAGGGGTTGAAACCAGTGCGTACAGTGGGTTACCCCCATTTCCATAGCCCATTGTTTCATGCCAGCTGCCACTTCGTCGGCTACGCCCTTTTCCAATGGAGTGCCGTTTTCGATAACTTCGCGGAGTTTTTTGTAAGTAGATTTAGGAAGATACTTGAACATCTTTTCCTGGTTGAATACATATTTTGCAAAGTATTCGGAAGGACGTTCTTTGGGAATTTTAATCTCAAGCGGTTTTTTCTGAAATGCCGCTTCTACAACCTTGAATCTTAAACTTGACATATTGCGTTTGTTTTTTGAATTGTGGTTTCTTTTACTTATTTCAGCCATTCGGTGATGCGGGCCATTGCCGTTTCGCAGTCTTTTCGGTCGCCAAAAGCTGTGAGTCTGATATAGCCTTCGCCACTGGGGCCGAAGCCGACTCCTGGAGTCGAAACTATGCCTATTTCGGTCAGCATACGTTCGAAGAATTCCCAACTGCTGATTCCGTCTGGCGTCTTAAACCAGATGTAGGGTGCATTTTCTCCACCAAACACTTGCAGACCTGCCTTTTGAAGCGTTTCGCGCATGATGCGTGCATTGGTCATGTAGTATTGAATGGTCTCTTTTACCTGACGCTTGCCCTCTTCTGTATAAGTGGCAGCTGCTGCGCACTGGGTAATGTAGCTTGTGCCGTTAAACTTTGTGCATTGTCGGCGATTCCATAAATGGTTTACAGAAGCCATGCTACCATCTGAGGTTTTGATATTCAGTTCTTTGGGAACAACGGTAAAGCCGCATCGTACTCCAGTAAATCCTGCCGTTTTTGAGTAGGAATGGAATTCAATGGCGCATTTTTTTGCCCCTTCAATTTCATATATGGAATGCGGTATGGTGGCATCTTGTATGTAGGCTTCATATGCCGCGTCATACAGAATTACGCTGTCATTTTCAAGTGCATAGTCAACCCATTTTTTTAGTTGTTCACGCGTGATAACCGTGCCTGTCGGGTTGTTTGGATAGCATAAGTAGATTAAGTCGACGCGTGTTTCCGGTAACGCCGGAACAAAATTGTTTTCAGCATTGCATGGGCGGTATACAATGCGGTTCCATGTGCCGTTTATCCATTCTCCGGCTCTGCCTCCCATAATGTTTGAGTCAATGTAGACCGGGTATATGGGATCCGTAACACAAACAATGTTTTCTTGTCCGAAAATATCGGTGATATTTCCTGTGTCACTTTTTGCGCCATCATTAATGAATATTTCGTCAATGTCAATTTGTATGCCTTTGGCTTCAAAGTCATGGTGAACAATAGCCTTGCGCAGAAAATCATATCCTTGTTCGGGGCCGTAGCCGTGGAAAGTCTGCTTGTCGGACATTTCATCAACAGCTTGATGCATAGCTTGGATAACGGCGGGAGCAAGTGGTTGGGTTACATCACCGATACCAAGTCGGATAATTTGCATGGATGGCTCTTTTTCTTTAAAAGCGGCTACTTTTTGTGCAATATCTGCAAAAAGATAGTTTTTTTGTAATTTCAGATAGTTTTCGTTGATAAATGCCATAATCTATGATGAAAAGTTTAATAACGGAAAATTTAAATTGTGATTTGACCTTCAAAAACGGTTTCGGCTGGGCCTGTCATATAAATATGTTGATCATCTTTCCATTCGATTTCCAGTTCTCCTCCATCCATGATAATTGTCGAATGTTTTCCGTTTCGGCCGGTTAGCGCGGCTGCTACGGCAGTGGCGCAAGCTCCTGTGCCGCAAGCCATTGTTATGCCGGAACCTCTTTCCCAAACTCGCATACGGATTTTTCCGCCGTCCAGTACTTGCGCAAACTCGATGTTGCATCTTTGGGGGAATAACGGGTAATGTTCCAATTGCGGACCTTCAGTCGCGATATCTACCTTATTGATGTCATCAACAAAGATTACGCAATGCGGATTTCCCATACTAACAAATGTACCTTTGTATAGGTGTTCGTGAGTTCGGATCAGTTCATCCTGCATCTGTCCGTTTTCAGTGGCAAGTTGTTGGGGGGCGCTTATGATGGGCACATCCATATCCACTGTTACACTTTCTACTCGGCGGCTTTGATCCGAAATATGCAACTGCAGGATTTTGATACCGGAAAGTGTTTCCAAACTTATGGTGGTCTTGTCTGTCAGATGCTTGTCATATAGGTATTTTCCTATGCACCGGGAGGCATTTCCACACATCATAGCTTCGGAGCCGTCATTGTTGAAAATCCGCATTGAGAAATCGGCTTTTTCTGATGTTCCGATAAGTACCAGACCATCACTGCCTATGCCTGTATGGTAAGCGCTCCATTTGATAGCTAAATTTTGCGGATTGTCAAGGGGGAAAGCAATGGTGTTGACGTAGATATAGTCGTTCCCCGCTCCTTGCATTTTGGTAAATTCAATGGTTCGTGCCATATGGATAAATGTCTGTCGCTTTCTTATTCTGATGCAAAGGTATAAAAAAAATAATACATTGCATAGATTTTCTGCAAAATATCTTTCAAAAAATAGAAATAAATGATTATTTGCTATCAATATACCAACAAAAAAGACGAAAATCTTTCAATATTTTGTTTTAAACCAACTTTTGCTTACAAAATGGGTTTTGAGCTAAATCAGTGAACAGACAAGAATCCGGCAGATGAGGGAGGTTTGTGGAATGTGTGCTGGTGTATCAAAAAAGATGGCTTGCTGGAATAACAAAGGGCGGACTTTGTTTGAGCAAAGTTTCTTGTTGTTTGAATTAAGTGCCGACTTTTTTCTGTAAAAGGGGAATAGGGAATTTTATTGCGTCAGTACTTGGGTAATGACAGTGTTGATGCTTAAGGGAGGCATACTTGTTGATTCATATAGAAGATGGATAGCAAGTATTGTCTAGCGCTTCGTGAGGAACTCGGGTGGGGGATATGCATTTGGAATATTGCTGAGCATTTTAGATTGAAATAAAAAAAGAGGATGTGCCGATTAAGCATATCCTCTTTTACTGTCTTATCTTTTTTGTTAAATTAGTTCTTGAAGAAGTCTTTCACAGCTTCGTTGGGAACCATTTGCTCATCAAAATAGTAAGCTCCTGTTTTCGGGCTTTTTACCATTTTGATAACTTTGGTATAAGAACGTCCGTCAGTTTTACCTGTCTGGAGCGTAGCGACTGTTTTCTTTGCCATGGCTTCTTATTATTTAATTTCTTTATGTACAGTCATTCTTTTCAGAATGGGGTTGTATTTCTTTAATTCTAAGCGCTCAGGAGTGTTTTTACGATTCTTAGTTGTAATATAGCGTGAAACTCCAGGCATACCACTTTCTTTCATTTCGGTACATTCAAGGATTACTTGAACTCTATTACCTTTTGCTTTTTTTCCTGCCATTGTTCTTTAAAAAATTAGGCTAAAACTTTAATGTCTTTCCAATCGCAATAACCCTTGCTCACGGCGTTGTTCAACGCGGCGTCAAGTCCTATTTTATTAATTAAGCGTAAACCTGCTGCGCTAATCTTCAAGCTGATCCAGCAGTCCTGTTCTACGTAGTAGAACTTTTTTGTAAACAAGTTCACATCAAAAGTACGTTTTGTGCGGCGTTTTGAGTGTGAAACATTGTTGCCTATCATGGCTTTTTTACCTGTGATTTGACAAATCTTAGACATCGCTATCTGTTGTTTTGTTTTTTTCTTTATAAATATATTCCCAATACGAGGTGCAAATTTACGATATAATTTACTAATACGCAAATGTTTCGCTAAAAAAATAGTTATACTTCTTCCGCTTCCTCGTCTTTGAGCAGGTCGCGCAGCATATGCATGGCTTTATTAACAGCTGCAGCAACGTTTTTATCACGTCCGTTGTCTTCTTCAAGCAGGCAGGTAATTACTTTGTCTTTTGTACCTACTGCCACCCAAATCGTACCTACTTTAATGGTATCTGTACCGGCAGGTCCGGCAAAACCGGTTGTAGCTACAACATAGTCGCAATGGAACAGGTCGGCAGCGCCAGCAACCATTTGTTTTACAACTTCTTCGCAAACGGCGGTCTTTTCTGCAATGATATTAGGGTCAACTTTGAGTAATTCTGATTTTACTTCGTCGGCGTAACAAACCAGACCACCTTTAAAGTAGTTCGAACTGCCCGGAATGGCGGTAATTACGCTTGAGATTCTTCCTGCGGTGCAACTTTCGGCACAAGCCAAAGTCTTACCCGCTTTCCATAACATCTCGTTAATGTCTTTGCTGACGATTTTTAAGTCTAAATCCATAGTTATTCTTTATTTTATATTGTTATTCTTGAATATGCCGGTTTTTCAATCGGGCAGAAATCTTTATCTTTATATTTGTAATATCCAGTTATGGCAATCATGGCTGCATTGTCGGTAGTGTAGCTGAACTTTGGAATGTAGATGTTCCAGCCGTTTTTTTCAGCTTTTTCCTTAAATGCATTTCTCAGGCCTGTATTGGCTGAAACTCCTCCGGCAACAGCAACATCCTTGATACCGGTCTGCTTGACGGCAAGTGACAACTTTTTCATTAAAATACTTACTACGGTGTGTTCCAATGAGGCTGCCAAATCTTCCTTGTGATGTTCGATAAAGTCAGGATCATTTTTTAGTTGGTCACGCAGAAAATATAAAAAAGAAGTTTTCAGGCCGCTGAAACTGTAGTTGAGTCCATCAATAACAGGTTTGTTGAATGTAAAGGCTTTGGGATTTCCGCATCTGGCTAGTTTGTCAATAATTGGTCCGCCAGGATAGCCCAGCCCCATGACTTTGGAACATTTGTCGATGGCTTCGCCAGCCGCATCGTCGATGGTTTGTCCTAATATTTCCATGTCGTTGTAGGCGTTTATTTTGACAATTTGAGAATTGCCACCGCTCACAAGCAAGCACAGATAGGGAAGGGGAGGTACAGGGGCATCCAGATTGTCCTTGTCTTTTAGGAACAAGGCAAGAATGTGTCCTTGCAGGTGATTGGCTTCAATAAGGGGTATGCCCAAAGAAACAGCCATACCTTTAGCAAAGGAAACTCCTACGAGCAATGAACCCATCAGGCCTGGGCCCAGAGTTACGGCAATGGCTGATAACTCGGACGCTTTTACACCAGCTTGTTTGAGTGCTTGATCAACCACTGGTACGATGTTTTGTTGGTGTGCTCTTGATGCCAGTTCCGGTACGACACCGCCATAAGCTTTATGGATGGCTTGGCTCGCCGTTACGTTGCTGAGTAGCACACCGTTTTTCAGCACAGCTGCTGATGTATCATCACAACTGGATTCAATGCCTAATATAATAATGTCTTCCAATGTTCTTAAATTTTTAATGTGTAAGAATTTCTACTCCGTTTTCTGTCATGAGAAACGTATGTTCCCATTGGGCTGACGGGAGTTCATCTTCTGTGACAACAGTCCATCCGTCTTCCTCGTCAATAAAAACGTGCCAATCCCCCATATTTAGCATGGGTTCAATAGTGAATACCATACCCGGCACAAGTAACATGCCGTTTTGATGAGAATCATAGTGCAAAACTTCCGGTTCTTCGTGAAATTCCAGTCCTACACCGTGTCCACATAAATCGCGCACTACCGAAAATCCGTTTTTGTGTGCATGTTTGGCAATGGCCCTTCCTATCTCGCCTACAAATCCCCAAGGCTTTGCAGCGTTGGCGCCTATTTCCAAACATTCTTTCGTAACGCGTACAAGCTTTTCTTTTTCAGGAGTGGTCTTGCCGATAATAAACATACGTGACGCATCGCTGTAGTATCCTTTATATATGGTAGAAACATCCACATTGATAATATCACCTTCTTCCAACACTTCGCAGTCGTTTGGAATGCCGTGGCAAACCACTTCGTTGATACTGGTGCACACACTTTTGGGGAAACCTTCATAGTTGAGGGGGGCAGGAATGGCTCCGTGTGAAACGGTATAGTCGTAGACTAATTTATCAATTTCTTCTGTAGTCATGCCTGCGTGTATTTCCTGTTCTATGAGGTCCAATACACCAGTGTTGATAACGCCGGATTGTTTGATTCCTTCAATTTGTTCTGGCGTTTTGATGAGTTTTCGGGTAGGAACCAAGAATCCTTGATTTTGGTATGACAGAATTTTTTTGTCAAATGCGGTGGGCTCTTGTCCCTCAGGGATAGTCCAATTATGCTTTTTTCTCTTGAACATGGATGCTTTTCTTTATGTCATGCAAAGATACAAAAACTGTCGCGAATGTGTTCCCGTGTATGTGCATTCTTTTTTGTGTCCTGTGCTTGTTTTATCCGAGTGATTATTGTTTCCGCGTAATGTCAAAGTCCGTATACAGATAGCGTTTGATACTTTTTTTAGGCGTTTTCTCGAATTCTGAATCCATCAGGACAATGCCGGACAGACGTTCATAAGCCGGAAGTATCGTGTTAAGTGTTGTACGGTTTTTTTCCATGATGGCTGGTATGTCATTTTCATTAATACCCTCTTTTCGTGCAGTGTCGAAGTCCGGATGGATTAGCCCGTATAGTTTTTCTCCTTTTTGGATAATGACACATTCGTTGACGTAAGGCATGGCATTAAGCTTGTCTTCAATTTCTTCAGGATAAATATTTTGTCCAGAAGCCCCAAGTAGCATATTTTTGCTCCTGCCTTTCAGGTATAGGTATCCATCTTCATCCATAATGCCGAGGTCGCCGGTGTGATACCATCCATCCTTATCCAAAGCTTGTGCTGTGGCTTCTGGGTTCTTGTAGTATCCCAACATGACGTTGTCTCCGCGTGTTAGCACTTCGCCTACAATGTTATGTGGGTCGGAACTGTCTATTTTCAGTTCCATGCGTGGTACCACTTGTCCGCATGAGCCTTTTCGGAAAAAATTCCAGTCTACGTAAGTAATTATTGGTGCACATTCAGTAGCTCCATAGCCTACGGTAAATGGAAAATCAATGTCGCTAAGGAATTTTTCAATATCGCTGTTTAAGGCCGCTCCTCCAATAATAATCTCGTATATATTGTTTCCAAAGGCCGTAAGAAGTGCCGTACGTATTCTTTGCTGTATTTTTTTTCGGATTACGGGCACTTTTAGCAGCGCTTTTGTGCTCAGACTTTGCAGTTTGGGCAGCACCGCTTTGCGTACGATCTTTTCTATAATTAAGGGTACAGAAATTACAATGTCTGGTTTGATTTCAGAGAAAGCTTTGAAAATGATCTGTGGTGATGGCGTTTTCCCTAAATAATAAATATGACAACCGGTGCAGAACTCGAAAATAAATTCAAACATCATGCCATACATGTGTGCCATAGGCAAGATAGATATGACTTTGCTGCCGTGCTTTACCTTTATTCCTAATGCTCCTTCTGCAAACAGGAGGTTTGACCAAAGGGCACGGTGAGGAATCATTACTCCCTTTGAGTTGCTTGTCGTTCCGGAAGTGTAGTTGATAAGTGCCAATTCGTCTGGCTTGGCAATATAATAATGTATGTTTTCCGGTGTGAAGGCTTTCGGATATTTTTCGCCAAAAAGCTTGTTAAGCTCTTCATAGGCTTTAGACATTTGCAAGTTACGGGTGTGGATAATTGAAAAGTCCAAAAGACTGAATATGCCGTTCAGATGAGGCATTTGCGTTACATCCAGTTCTTTGCTGATGGTTTCACCCGCAAATAACAGTTTTGCTTCAGAATGGTTGACAATGTCATGAATCTGGTTGGCCTTAAAGTCGTTGAGTATGGGTACAGCAACTGCACCATATGACAAAATACTCATGAAGGCTACAGCCCAGTGGGCAGAATTTCGGCCGCAGAGGGCGATTTTATCTCCTGGTTTGATGTTTGCTTTTTCGTAAAGAATATGCAGCTTTTCAATCAGGCATGCCACGTCTTTGTATTGTAGCGTACTGCCCTCATAATCACTGAGTGAACTGTCATGCCAGTAGCTCTTGACGGCTTCCTGAATGTATTCGTTGAAGTTTTCGAAAGATTTCATGGTGGTTTGTTTAATATTTTAGCACAGGGGCTGATGAAAAAAATGTGCCCCGTATGCTGTCCTTACACAACTTGATACAGTTTTGCGCAAAAATACAGAAAAAAAAGCATTTAATTGTCCGTGTGGAAATGTTTGTGGTTGTTTTCTTTCCTTTCATCTAAAAAAAAAGTAATTTTGCAAATGATTATATCTAAAAATACAGAATAAAATGAAACGGATGTTTCTATATGCAGGCGGTTGCCTGGTTATAGTTTTTTGCGTGGTTTACTGGTTGTTTTTTGCTGCAATTTCCTCTGCAGACGAAACCGTTTTTGTGAAAATTGATGCCGATGATAATGTCGATTCGGTTTATGCAAAGGTGAAGAATATATCTCATGCTGTTCCATATGCCGGATTTAAGTTGACGGCAAAGGCGATGGGGTATGATAATCATGTGCGTACGGGACGGTATGAGGTTAATACAAATATTGGCGCATTTCGTCTGTTGCGTCATTTGAAGAATCGGCAACAGGCTCCTGTGCGTTTGACGATTCCTACCGTACGTACCGTGGAAAGACTGGCTTCTGAATTGTCCAAGCAACTGATGCCGGATTCTACGGCTTGGGCAAACGCCTTGCAAAGTGAAGCTTTCTGCAAGGCGCTGGGGTATGATACATCTACAATTATGTGTGTATTCATTCCCAATACCTATGAAGTGTATTGGGATGTGACTCCCGAAAAATTCTTGCAGAAAATGAAGAAAGAAAGCGATGCTTTCTGGACATCTTCGCGTCGGCAGAAGGCTGCTGATGCCGGACTTACTCCGAACGAGGTGATTGTAGTGGCATCAATCGTTGAGCAGGAAACCGCGAATAATGCTGAAAAACCGATGATTGCAGGTATGTATCTTAACCGCTATCATAAGGGGATGAAACTGCAGGCTGACCCTACCGTAAAGTTTGCTACGAAACAGTTCCAGCTCCGGCGCATTAGTGGTAGTATATTGTTTACAGACAGTCCGTACAACACCTATAAGTATGCCGGGCTTCCTCCAGGTCCTATCTGCATACCTTCAATGGCCAGTATAGAGTCTGTGCTGAATTATGTGCAGCACGACTATTTATATATGTGTGCCAAGGAAGATTTTTCGGGAACACACAATTTCGCGCGCACCTATGCCGAACATCAGAAAAATGCCCAAAAATATACTGATGCCTTGAACAAACGTGGTATTATGGAATAGAACCAAATTGAAGGGCAAATGATATAACTTACTTTTTTTGAGGGGCCTTGCCGTAGGTTTTCAAAAAAAGATTATCTTTGCACTAATATAAGAATACGTTGAATTTCAAAAAAGACAAGATGCACCAAAAAATTATTATTTTGGATTTTGGCTCACAAACTACCCAACTTATCGGACGTCGTGTCCGTGAGTTGGATACATTTTGCGAAATCCTACCTTATAACAAGTTCCCGCATGACGATCCCAGTGTGATTGGCGTCATTCTGAGCGGGTCTCCTTACAGTGTGTACGATCCTGAGGCCTTCAAAGTGGACTTGTCCGAAATTCGAGGCAAGTATCCTGTGCTGGGTATTTGCTATGGCGCCCAATACATGGCGCAGTTGTATGGAGGCAATGTGGAGCCGGCCGGAAGTCGCGAATACGGACGGGCCAACCTGCAATACGTAGAACAGGGTAATCCGCTCTTTGAAGGTTTTGACGACAATTCGCAGGTATGGATGAGTCACGGAGATACAATTACCAGTATTCCGGCAGATTTCCATTGCATAGCCTCAACCGATAAAGTGAAATTTGCAGCCTATCAGGCTGATAACGAAAAACTTTGGGGCGTACAGTTCCATCCGGAAGTGTTCCATAGTACGCAGGGTTCATTGTTGCTGAAGAATTTTGTGGTCAATATCTGCGGATCCAGACAGGATTGGAGTGCAGCTTCGTTTGTTGACAGTACGGTAGCTGAACTCAAGGAACAGTTGGGTAACGACCGCGTGATTCTTGGTTTGAGCGGTGGTGTCGATTCGTCAGTGGCAGCCGTGTTGCTTAATCGTGCCATTGGAAAGAATCTGACCTGTATTTTTGTGGACCACGGCATGCTTCGCAAGAATGAGTTCCAGAATGTAATGCATGATTATGAGTGCCTGGGGCTGAATGTGGTAGGCGTGGATGCAAGTGTGCGCTTTTTTGAACAGCTTAAAGGTGTAACTGATCCGGAGAAGAAACGCAAAATCATCGGTGCCGGATTTATTGACGTCTTTGAGGAAGAGGCCCGTAAGATTGAGGATGCCAAGTGGCTGGCTCAGGGTACTATTTATCCAGACCGTATTGAGAGCTTGAATATTACGGGAAAAGTAATTAAAAGTCATCATAATGTAGGCGGATTGCCCGAAAAAATGAACCTGAAGCTTTGTGAGCCCCTGAAGTGGTTGTTCAAAGACGAGGTCCGTCGGGTTGGTCGTCAGTTGGGCATGCCTGAGCATTTGATTACGCGTCATCCGTTCCCCGGTCCGGGATTGGCCGTGCGTATTTTGGGCGATATTACTCCTGAAAAAGTGCATGTTCTGCAGGAAGCCGACGATATTTTCATACAGGGACTGCGCGACTGGGGGCTTTATGACCAGGTTTGGCAGGCCGGAGTTATCCTGTTGCCAATCAAGAGCGTGGGCGTAATGGGCGACGAGCGTACATACGAGCGGGCTGTGGCTTTGCGCGCCGTAACGAGTACCGATGCAATGACGGCCGATTGGGCACATTTGCCTTATGAATTCATGGCTAAGGTAAGCAATGAAATAATCAATAAGGTGAAGGGCGTAAATCGCGTATGCTACGATATCTCCTCAAAACCACCTGCAACGATTGAGTGGGAATAATCCGATTCCGGTGGAATAGGAATAGAATAATATATTATCTCAAGGCGCAATGATACAGGTTTGTAAGTTGCGCCTTGAGTGTTTTTTAGGGTAAGCGTTTCCAACCTTTTTCATATAGATATGTGATTAAATTTGTCTGGCGAAGAAAAAATCCGGCAACTTGGTGTTTTCGGGTCCGACTTTGTAAAAACAAATTGCCGGGTTGTTTGAATTTGTCGGTAGGTTGTTTTTTTTATGGCAATAGTGCGGACAGGCCGGATGTGAATGGATATTGTTTATAGTAAAGGTAGGAGTGGAAGGATAAATGCCGGTGTTGTTAAGGGGGGGAAAGACTTGTTGTATATGGATTTTGGGGGAAAGGCAGAAAAAATGGGGCTTGTGAAGCTGAATTAGCAAATGCAGTTTGCAAATTGATGATGCTCTTTTTACCTAATTGCTGCTTTGCTTTAGAATACGTTGAAAAAGCAAAAAATAAGTGCATTTTTTTAGCTGTGAAAGGTGCGGTTAAAAAAGAAATTCGTAAATTTGTGCTCGGAAGAACGGATATGCTTGTATGGATTCGCGTAAAGGTTGAAAACAGGCATGAAGAAGTTCAGTAGAAAAGTGACACATATTAATCCTTAATTGTAATAATAAAATGATTAAAGTAGGTATTAATGGATTCGGTCGTATCGGCCGCTTCGTATTCCGCGCTGCTCAGTCTCGCGACGATATTCAGATCGTAGGTATCAATGACCTTTGCCCGGTTGATTACTTGGCTTACATGCTGAAGTATGATACAATGCACGGCGCTTTCAACGGCACTATCGAAGCTGACGTTGAGAACAGCAAGCTGATTGTAAATGGTAAGGAAATCCGCGTAACTGCAGAACGTAACCCGGCAGATCTGAAATGGAATGAAGTAGGTGCTGAATACGTTGTTGAGTCAACCGGTCTTTTCCTGACAAAAGAAAAAGCTCAGGCTCACATCGAAGCTGGTGCTAAATATGTAGTTATGTCTGCACCTTCAAAGGACGATACTCCTATGTTCGTTTGTGGTGTGAACTTCGATAAATATGTAAAGGGTACTCAGTTCGTATCTAACGCTTCTTGTACAACCAACTGCTTGGCTCCTATTGCTAAGGTGTTGAACGACAAGTTCGGTATTTCTGAAGGTTTGATGACAACTGTTCACTCTACAACTGCTACTCAGAAAACTGTTGACGGTCCTTCTTTGAAAGACTGGCGCGGTGGTCGTGCTGCTTCTGGCAACATCATCCCGTCTTCAACCGGTGCTGCAAAGGCTGTAGGTAAGGTTATTCCTGAACTGAACGGCAAACTGACTGGTATGTCAATGCGTGTTCCGACTCTGGACGTTTCTGTAGTTGACTTGACTGTTAACTTGAAGAAGCCGGCTTCTTATGACGAAATCTGCAAAGCCATGAAGGAAGCTTCTGAAGGCGAATTGAAGGGTGTTCTGGGTTACACCGAAGATGCAGTAGTTTCTTCTGACTTCTTGGGTTGCACCTTGACTTCTATCTTCGACGCTAAGGCTGGTATCGCTTTGACTGATACTTTCGTTAAAGTTGTATCTTGGTATGACAACGAGATCGGTTACTCTAACAAAGTTCTCGAACTCATCGCTCATATGGCTAAAGTTAACGGCTAATAGCTGAGTTAACGTAACGAAGAAAACATAATAAAATCTGTTTCTCATTGCATGATGAGGAACAGATTTTTTTGTATATTTGCGACTATGCAAGAAAAAAAGTACGACATCATAACAATACTCGGCCCGACAGCTTCGGGAAAGACGGCTTTGGCAGCTGCATTGGCAGCGCGGCTTGACGCTGAAGTTATTAGTGGAGACAGTCGGCAGGTATATCGTGGGATGGACATAGGTACCGGAAAGGACCTGGACGATTATGTGGTAGAGCAAAAACGGGTCCCGTATCATCTTATTGATATTGTAAATGCTGGCGAAAAATATAATGTATACCAGTTTCAGCATGATTTCCACGAAGCTTTTGATGAGATAAAAGAAAGAGGGCGTAAGGTAGTATTTTGTGGTGGGAGTGGCCTCTATCTGGAATCGGTCTTGCGGGGATATAAATTATTGCCCGTTCCTCAGAATGCTGCGTTGCGTGAAGCGTTGTCCGATAAATCGTTGGATGAACTTACGTATCTATTGTCTACTTATAAGACGTTGCATAATACAACCGACGTCGATACTGTCAAGCGCGCCATTCGGGCAATTGAGATTGAGGAATATTATAAGTTGCATGCTCAGGAAGTTGCTGATTTTCCGCACTTGAGTAGTTTGACTATTGGGCTGGACTTGTCTCGTGACGAGCGGAGGCGCAGAATCAGCAGACGTCTGGACTTGCGGCTGAAAAATGGAATGGTTGAAGAGGTGAAAGGCCTTTTGGACAGTGGCATACCTGCTGAGGATTTAATTTATTACGGGTTGGAATATAAATTTGTGACATTGTATTTGACCGGAAAAATGGATTACGCTGAAATGTATCAGAAACTGGAAATTGCCATTCATCAATTTGCCAAAAGACAGATGACTTGGTTTCGGGGTATGGAAAGGCGAGGTATACCGATACACTGGCTTCAGGTGGATAACGGGATAGAAAGTAATTTGAAAACCATTTGTGGAATGCTTAAACAGTAAGTAATATGTCGGTTCAAACAAATTGGGGAGTTATATATTGTCCTAAAGTTGGAGTAAATTCAAAGGACAAAAGATGGCAGAAGATTAAAAACTATCTGACAGCTCAAGGGGTGTCGTTTGATTTCGTAAAGAGTGACGGACCGGCGTCGGTGGAGCAGTTGGCTGCGATGTTTACTCAGAAAAAATATCAGACCATCGTGGTTGTCGGAGGTGACGCTGCGTTGTATAATGCCTTGAATGGGATTATGGCGCTCACGGATAAAGTGACTGACCGGCCGGCTTTAGGCGTAATTCCAAATGCTTATGTGAACGATTTTGCACGCTATTGGGGTATTGATACGAGTGATTATAGAAAAGCCGTGCAGACACTGATGCACCGTCGTATAAGGAGAATTGATGTCGGAACAGTGTTGTATGGAAACGGAAGTACAAAAATCAAGCGTTATTTCCTGAACTGTATGAATGTAGGCGTGGTGGCTTCAATTATGAGCTTGCATAAACGGACCAAGCAGATATTTGGCTTCCGGACGTTGTCTTATTTGGCTTCAGCTTTTCTGTTGGTTTTCCAAAGGATGTTGTTTACGCTGAAAATGAAAGTAAATACAGATTGTGTAAGTGCCCGTGTAATGAATCTGTGCGTAGGGTCGGCACGAGGTTACGGCATGACGCCAAGTGCTGTTCCGTATAACGGACAGTTGGATGTGTCAATGATTTCACATCCGGAATTAACCAGTTTGTTTCAGGGGTTGTGGCTGCTTTTTACCAGTCGCTTCTTAGGGCATAAGAATGTTAAGTCCTGGCGAACCAGGAATGTGAAGATAGAGGAACTTCCGAACAACGTCAAGGTGAGTATTGATGGTTGGGTAATAGGGAATGCCGAAGGTGAGATTGAAGTTGGCATACAGCCGGAATCTATTGATTTTATTATTCCGGATTGAGCCTTTTCATAGCTCTTTTCTTTCTCGATTTAGCCAATGCGGGATATTTTTCGTAGTCCCTCTTCATCAATTAATTTTATTTTTCTGCCATCTATTGCGATTAATTTTTCCTGGGCAAATATGGAGAGCGTACGGATGGCATTTGAAGTTGTCATATTTGAAAGGTTCGCCAAATCTTCACGTGAGAGGTATATGCTTAAAGTTGATTGGTCTTCTTCTAGGCCGTAGCATTCTTTTAGGAATAGTAGCGATTCCGCAAGTCGACCTCTTATGTGTTTTTGAGTGAGATTAACGGTACGTCTGTCAGCAACACCCAAGTCTATGGCCATAAGTTTATTAAAGTACATGGACAAACGATTGTTCTTGTTTAGGACCTTTAAAATTAAGTCCATGGGAAATTCACAGAGTATGGCAGACTCAAAAGCAGCTGCGGCAGTAATATACTCTTGCTCGCCAGCCAAATAGGCACGATATCCGAAATACTGTACAGGCTTAATTACACGGATAATTTGATTGCGCCGACAAACTCCAGTCCGAAATATTTTTACTTTTCCTGCTATTAAGCAAAGCAGTTTGCTGGGATAGTCGCCTTCGCTGTATATAATTTGGTTCTTTTTGAAATATTCAATGCTGATGGATTCCGACAATTCTGATTGCTCTTCGGGAGTAAGCAAATTCCATAAATCGGAAATTTTATTTATCGCTTTGTTCTTCGTTATTGTTTTTTGGGGAACCATTCTGTGTTTCAAAAATATGTTTGTGAACACAAAAATAGAAAGAATTTGTGATATTTCAAATTTGTAGGAGAATAATAGCCGAGCCTTTTGTTAATGTTTGAAAATATTAGGATGAATGATGACATGTGTTTATAACATAGGATTTCAGAAGGTTAGGAGCTTTGAATTTGGGTTTAAAAGAATAGGAAAAAGGCGGGTTCAAGATGAGGACAGTTTTTAAAAAAAGCAGGTTGCGGTAAAAATGTTATGAAATATTTTCGTGTTGGAATATTTTTTTATATTTTTGAAGTAAATAAACATGATGGCAGCTATATACTGCCATGATTATTATATTTAACCTTAAAAAAGAGTGCTAAGATTATGTGCTATCTGAGATTTGATAAAATGCAAATGACGAATTTGCAGGAATCTTTGTTCAAGGAGATGCTGATAACCAATAGATCTGGAGCTTATTGTTCAACGACATTGGTCGGATGCAATATCAGAAAGTATCATGGACTTTTGGTCTTGCCAGTACCGGGATTGGATGATGAAAATCACGTTTTATTGTCTGCTTTGGATGAGACAATTATTCAGCATGGTGCTGAATTTAATTTGGAACTTCATAAATATCAAGGTGAGAACTATAGCCCCAAAGGGCATAAGTATATTGTAAGTTTTGAATGGGAGTCAGCACCTACTACTATATATCGTATAGGTGGAGTTTTGCTGAAAAAGGAAATGGCTTTTCATAGCCAGGAACACAAATTGTATATAAGATATACTTTGTTGGATGCCCATTCTGCAACGGTTTTGCGTCTTAAACCTTATTTGGCTTTCAGAAGTGTGCGGCAATGGACTCATGAAAACAGTAATGCCAATCTTGCGTATGAAAAAGTGCGTAATGGTATAAAAATGTGCTTGTATCAGGGGTATCCGGATTTGTATATGCAAACGAGTAAGAAGTGCGAGTTTGTATATCAGCCGAATTGGTATATGGGGCTGGATTATCCCAAAGAACGAGAGCGTGGATATGATCCAACTGAGGACTTGATGGTTCCGGGCTATTTTGAAATGCCGATAAAAAAAGGTGAACAGATTGTTTTTGCGGCATCAATTCAGGAAAGTGCTCCTTTAAATTTGAAAAAGGAAATTGATGAGCATATCGCAAATCTTAATTTGAGAGATAGTTTTTATCATTGTCTTGTTTGTGCTGCGCATCAGTTTAATATTCAGAAGGATGGTGAGGAATATATCGTAGCCGGTTATCCGTGGTTCAAGTGTCGCGCTCGTGATACTTTTATTGCTTTGTCAGGTTTGACTTTGTCTATTGGAGAGAATGAGCAATATGAAAAGTACATGAATACGGCATGCAAGGCCATCCAGGATCTGATAAATGGACGGCCCGTGAGTGTCCAAATTTATGAGATGGAGCAGCCGGATACCTTGTTGTGGGCTATTTGGTGTATCCAGCAGTTTGCGCGTTATAATAGCCGGAAGGTTTGCTATGAAAAATATGGTAATCTGTTGGTTGAGATTATTAAATATATAATTGAAGGTAAGCATCCTAATTTGTCCTTGCATGATAACGGGTTGTTATATAGTTGCGGAGTAGATACCCCAATTAGTTGGATGAATTCTACTTCAAACGGACGTCCTATTATTCCCAGATCTGGCTATTTGGTTGAATTTAATGCCTTGTGGTATAATGCCCTGAAATTTGTCAGTTTGACATTGTCTGAATTAAATGATCCACAGTATCAAGACTTTGTGGAACAACTTAATAGATTGGCTGGAATTGTCGAAAAATCGTTTAAAGATGTATTCTTGAACGAGTATGGCTATTTGCTTGATTATGTAGATAATAAGATGATGGATTGGAGCGTTCGTCCTAATCAGCTGTTTGCCATAGCGTTAGATTTTTCACCATTGGATATTAAAGAGCAAAAAAAGGTGCTGGATATCTGTACAAGAGAGTTGTTAACACCGAAAGGAATCCGCTCGCTTTCTCCCAAGAGTGGGGGCTATAATCCATTCTATGTCGGAAAGCAGGTAAACCGTGATTTTGCTTACCATCAGGGAACGGCATGGCCTTGGCTTACGGGATTCTATTTGGAAGCTTATTTCCGCGTGTATAAAATGAGTGGTATCAGCTATATCGAACGTCAGCTGATTGGTTTTGAGGAAGAGCTTTTTTATCATTGTATCGGAACTATTCCTGAATTATTCGATGGGAATCCACCATTTAGTGGTAGAGGAGCTATTTCTTTTGCCATGAATGTGAGCGGAATCTTAAGAGCGATTCGGCTGTTGGAACGTTATAAAGTAGATGACAAATAAAAGCAGAATAATATGAAAGTATTAATGTTCGGTTGGGAATTTCCACCTCATATCTTGGGGGGCTTAGGAACCGCAAGTTATGGCATTACAAAAGGTCTTTCATTGCAACCAGATATGCAGATTACCTTTTGTCTACCTCGTCCGTGGGGTGATGAAGATAAATCTTTTATGCATATTATTGGAATGAGTGAAGTCCCGATTGTCTGGAAAGATGTGGATTGGGACTATGTGCAAAATAGAATCGGTGATAAAATGGATCCGCAGGATTATTTCAATTTGCGGGATCATATTTATGCAGATTTCAACTATAGGCTGACTGATGATTTGGGATGTATTGAATTCTCTGGTTGTTATCCTACAAATTTGTATGATGAAATAAATAACTATTCTATTGTTGCAGGAGTCGTGGCAAGAACAGAGCAGTTTGATATTATCCATGCGCACGATTGGCTGACTTATCCTGCAGGAATTCATGCCAAAAATGTGTCGGGAAAGCCTCTTGTAATCCATGTGCACGCGACAGATTTTGACCGCAGCCGCGGAAATGTAAATCCGACTGTTTATAGTATCGAAAAAGATGGTATGGATCATGCCGACTGTATTATGTGTGTAAGTGAATTAACACGGCAAACGGTGATCAATCATTATTATCAGGATCCTGCCAAATGTTTTGTAATGCATAATGCGGTTTATCCTTTGTCTGATGATATCAAAGATTTTGTGAATCAGCGAAATGAGGAGAAGCATCGCAAGGAAAAGGTTGTTACATTTTTAGGGCGTATCACCATGCAGAAGGGGCCGGAGTACTTTGTGGAAGCTGCCGTACAAGTGCTTCAACGTACACAAAATATACGGTTCTGTATGGCCGGGTCAGGAGATATGATGAGTAGTATGATTGAAATGGTTGCTCAGCGAGGTATTGCAGATCGATTCCATTTCCCTGGTTTTATGAAAGGTCGGCAGGTTTATGAGGCTTTGCGCGATAGCGATGTTTATGTAATGCCTTCAGTTTCTGAACCTTTCGGAATTTCACCTCTTGAAGCCATGCAGTGTGGAGTATCTTCAATAATTAGTAAGCAGAGTGGTTGCGCTGAAATATTGAACAATTGTATAAAGGTAGACTATTGGGATATTAATGCAATGTCTGATGCCATGTATTCAATTTGTACAAATGATGCACTGTATCAGTATTTGAAAGAAGAAGGAAGAAAGGAAGTTGATCAGATAACTTGGGAAAAAGTTGGTGAGCGTATCTACGCTCTTTATTGTCAAACCATAGATAAAAATAACCGATAAACAGGGCTAAATATGAAAACGATTTGTCTATATTTTGAAATACATCAGAACATTCATTTAAAGCGGTATCGTTTCTTTGATATCGGTACAGATCATTACTATTATGATGATTATGAAAACGAGCGTTCAATTACGGAAACGGCCGAGCGTTCGTACATTCCGGCACTCAATGCCTTGATTGAGATGGCCCAGCAGTATGGAGATTATTTTAAATGTGCTTTTTCGCTGTCCGGAAGTGCAATTGAATTGCTTGAGTGTCATTCTCCTCAAGTAATTGAATTGTTGCAAAAGTTATCAAATACAGGCTGTGTGGAGTTCTTAGCAGAGCCGTATTCTCATGGCTTTTCTTCGTTGGCAAACGAAGCCTGTTTTAAGGAAGAGGTTGCGCGTCTGTGCAAGAAAGTAAAAGATCTGTTCGGGCAGGAGCCTAAGATATTCCGTAACTCTTGTTTAGTTTATTCCGATGAAATTGGTGAGTTGGTGGCTCAAATGGGATTTAAAGGAATGTTGGCAGAAGGGGCACGAAACGTTTTGGGATGGAAGAGTCCGCATTATGTTTATAATTGTAATCGCGATCCGCGTTTGAAGTTGCTTTTGCGCGATTATCGCCTTTCTGAGGATGTTAGTTTACGTTTTAATGATTCCAATTGGAGCGAGTATCCTTTATTTGCAGATACGTATGCAGACTGGATTGCCCAGTTGCCGGAAGAAGAACAGGTAATCAACCTCTTCATGGAACTTTGTGCTTTGGGTATTTTCCAACCGCTGTCATCTAATATTCTGGAGTTCCTTAAAGCTTTACCTTCTAAGTGCAAAGAACGTGGAATTGTATTTTCTACTCCTTCAGAGATTTGTGCAAAGATTAAATCAGTGGGCGAATTGAATGTATCATATCCTACATCGTGGGTTGATGAAGAACGCGATATGAGTCCTTGGTTAGGAAATGTAATGCAGCGTGAAGCGTATAACAAGTTGTATAGCATTGCTGATCGCGTCAGAATGTGTTCTGACCGTAAAATCAAGCAAGATTGGGTCTATCTGCAGGCTTCCAACAATTTGCGTTTCATGAGTACTAAGCCCAACAGTTACGGCAGCTATCGGGGTATATATGATTCACCTTACGATGCGTTTACTAACTATATGAATATTTTGGGTGACTTCATTACTCGTGTGAATAACCTGTACCCTGCCGATATGGATATGGAGGAACTTAATTCATTCCTTACAACCATTAAAAATCAGGATGAGGAACTCGTAATTAAGGATAAGGAAATAGCACGTTTACAGCACATGTTGGCAAAGTTGGAGCCAGAGACAAAGGTAAAGAAGTCTACGGCTACCGCTAAAAAGACCACGACCAAAAAGGTGACACGCGCGAAGTAAGTTTATTATTGAATCCATTTTCAGAAAAAATGCCATGGAGGGAAAGGTTCTTTTCATGGCATTTATGTCGTCATAAGTAACGTATGTATAAAGTCCAGGGCGGAAAAACGCGGAAAGAGAATAGCCATATTCAGTTGTGTTACAGTTGTCGTGTAAAGTATTTTGCATGTTTATTGGCTATCTTTTGGTATATTTTCTGTTGTGCTGAAGGTTCAGTTAGAGCAGAGAATACAAGGTTTGTCCGGATTTATACAATGTCTGACGTTGTATCAGGAAATTATCTGATTGGCGCTTTTTCCAGAGTTTCCAGCGCTGTGGGGATGAGGAGTTATTTAATGTCTTCAGTTTCTGCTGATCATAAGCGTAAGGCTGTTTCTGTGGATTTGCAGGATCGGGAGATTATAAGTGATGCCGAGTCCAATTGTATTTGGCAGTTGCAAAAGGCCGATGATGGGCTGTGGCATATTCTTAGCGCAAATTCACAACTGGGACTGACTGCTTCCGGGACTACAGATTTAGAGCTAACCTCATCATACGATGATTGGATTGTACGATTTGTCGGTAACGGAGCTTTTGAAATTACAGACGGAACTCAACGTCGTATAGGATTGAATTCTGCAGCCAGTGGTGTTTATTTTGGGCGTTATCTTCCGCAGGTTGTTGATACGGTTTATTTGGCTTTATACCGAGCGATGGAGCATATCAATTCATCTTATGTCCCTCAAGATGGAGACACCGTGTCGTTGGCCGCAATGTTGGGAGGTACGGCGTATGCATATTGTACAGCTGACAGTTTGTGTGACGTAGGCGATTTCCTGACGGTTAATAATCGTTTGGCACATGGAGTGCCGTCGTGTCGTTATATAGTGGAGTCCTATATGAATGACTCTGATTCAGCATTTAGCTTGCGAACTTTAAATGATGCGTATTTACGCCTTTCGGAGGAAAAAGGGATAATTGTTTTGCGAGAGAGTGAAATTCCACAACCGTGGGGGATGGATGAAATATCTCTGTTTTCATTATTAGAGAGTGATACGGTTCGCGTGTATGCAAAATCGGATGCCGGACATCATCTCTCGTTGACATGTAATGCCGACGGACCTGCTGTTAGCCTGTTGCCATGTTCGGCTTCGGCAATTACAAAAGAATTCAAGCCACATTGTGTTTCGTTGAGCGGTGCATACAGTATGCCAACTGTCGATAGCTTATTGCAAGAAGACCGATATAGGGCATATGATTTTTCTGCAGCAGATTTGCCTCAAAGATTTTGTACCAAAAGCTATTCGTTTGACAACAGTAACCGTTTGTTTTATTGTCTGGAAGAGCAATTGGCCAGTCTTCCTGAGAATCTGGGTAATGTGATAGCAGGAGCCGAAGGAATTTATAATGCGGCAGGCCCTATAACGTGGATTGATCGTGTTCCTTTAAGTATACCTTATTCCTTTGGATTAAATGGCGAGGTTGTCAAATATGTTCGTCAAGCTTGTCTTGACGGAGGGTGGGAAACCCTTTATTTGCCTTTTGCATGCAGTACATTGCCCAATAATTTTCATTTTGAACAGTACGTCGGGATAGAAGATAGGTATTTGCGTTTTGAGCCTGCCACCGAAATTCAGGCCAATGTGCCTTATGTTTTTCGTTACACAGGAAATCCCTTACAGGAATCTGTTGCTGAACTTGTACTAACGTCCGATAATGGGCAGATCTTGTCAAATTGTCAGGAGGAATCTGTAGATTCAGAATATGCTCCGATGGCAGGGGCTTATGAAGATATTTACGTGGATAATAGCAATGCCGGGAATTTTTATTTCCTAAATGCCGAAGGTACTAATTTTGTGCGGGCTGCAGCAGGAAGTATTTTGCATCCGTTTCGTCTTTATTTGGATTTTGCTGATGAAAATCCCGTAGGTTATGTCGTATATATGAAAACAAATACCGGTATCTTATCTGGGATAGGACAAGGCCCCAATGATGAAATATATGATTTATGCGGCAGACGTTTAAAACGGCGTCCCCACGGATTTTATATACAGAATGGACATAAAATGTATAATTTAAAATAATAAGACATGGTAATAGCAGTTGATTTTGATGGAACTATTGTAGAAGATCGTTATCCTGGTATAGGTAAGGAACGTCCTTTTGCTACGGCTACATTGCGAAGACTGATTGAGCGTGGTCATCGATTAATATTGTGGACTGTGCGCGAAGGTGAGTTGCTTGATGAAGCCGTAGCGTGGTGCGAGGAACGGGGTGTTGAGTTTTATGCGGTAAATAAGGATTTTTACGAAGAAACAAAGGAGGAGAATAAGCATTATAGCCGTAAAATAAAGGCTGATGTATTTATTGATGACCGTAATTTGGGCGGCTTGCCGGATTGGGGGATGATTTACCAGATTATTGTGGAGCATAAAACTTACGAACAGTGTCTGTTGGAGCGCATGGGGCAGCCGATACCGAAGAAAAAGAAAGCCTGGTGGAAATTCTGATTATTATAAGAAGAATTTAGAGAATAAAGAGAGATTATCTCCTGCATATCGAGGGGTAATCTCTTTTTTTGTAGTCCAAACTGTTTTTTGAATAACATCATCCGTTCTCCTTTCTTGCATATTGCGGGAATTATTAGTAAAAAAACAGGGTCGGACTTTATGGGTTTAGTGTTCCTTGAATAATGATTAAGGTTTGACCTTGTTTGTTTTTCTCGTGTGGTAGATTGTTTGCGAAAATAGATTCGAATAATGTTTTCGTAGTCACAAAAATAACCATCTCTCATAAGAGAAATTTATCTTGTCATACGAACGGGGGTGAATAACCGATTTTTGGTGGTGAACGAATGGAATGTAATTTTGTTTTCAGAGTAAAAGAGCATAATTTTGCACTATCCAGTCAATGAGACAGATACAAGAATTTTATATTTTACATTTATGAAGAAGAGAACAATAATCACAATGGTTCTGGTAGGAATCCTTGGCTTGGCGCAAGCCCAAAACAACTCCATAAGTGACAAACACTTGCAGTCTGTTATAGCGATAAGTCGCGTATTAGGAGACGGTCGAAAGGTTGAGACCGTTGTACTTCAATACGACACACCTATTAGCAACAAAAGTCTTTCCACTGAGAGTTATCATGTAGAAGATAAGGAGGTGACACGCATATATGCTAACAATGTTCCCGAACGAGCACAACAAGGAACAGACGGACAGTATGTCATCATTGAAGTAAAGGCAGAAGTAGATTTGAATGCTCAGCCTCAAATGCCTAGTGAGGCTGACAAAGAAAAAAAACAGGAACGCGATCGTATGCAGGGAGGTCCGGGATTACGTGCAGGATGGAGCACCGGAGGAAATGACAAATATCACGGTAATGCCGTAGTAACGCAAATCGCTGATATAAAGACCTGTGCAGGAATAACCTACAAGGCAAACACCTTGCCGATAGAAAGTACTTTCGAGAAATGCCTCGTTGCAGATGATTTCAGACAAGAAGACTTTATAAGTCCGTATACTGGATAAGTATTATCTTATAATATATACTTGCCGGAGGACTATAATCCGGCAGAACAATATCCTCTGGTACTCTTCATCCACGATGCAGGAGTGGCCAGTGGAGACGTCACGCACACACTTTATCAGGGTAACGGTGCGACTTCGTGGGCAGAGCCGGAAGCACAAGTACGTCATAAGTGCATTGTTGTTGCCCCAGAGTATCCGGTTATTACGGTAGATGATAACTGGAACTACAGCCACCACCTTGATGCCACCATTGCTTTATTAAAAGAGCTCCAGACTAAATATTCCATTGACCCGAAACGCATTTATACTACAGGCCAGTCAATGGGATGCATGTCATCCATTGTGTTGATGTTAAAAGAGCCGGATCTGTTTGCCGGTGCACTACTTGTAGCAGGAAAATGGAATCCTTCCCTAATGGGACCGTTGGACAAACAGAACATCTGGATTATTTCATGCGAAGGCGATACTTCGTCCAATTCATTGTAAGGACAAGCTGTAGAATTGTGGCGTAGTCAGGGTAGCAAGGTAACAGAAGCAACATGGGATATGACGTTGCCAAAGGAACAACTCTCCGAGGAAGCAAACAAAATGCGTGCTGAAGGTAACCATTTGCTGTTTACCCATCTTACAGGCGGCAATCATCGCGCCACATGGTTTGTGGCATACGGCATAGAAGGTGTGCAGGATTGGCTGTTTGAGCAACATAAATAATAAGCATCCATTTTTCAAGGAAAAAACAGTTTATAAAAATGAAAGTCTGATGAAAAATGCAACGCTTTACATCGATCTGGCATTCAGCTTCATCCTATTGCCATTGGTAATATACGCATTCCCGGTGGAAAGATGGTGGGGTACATATCCTTTATTTTTCTGTTCGTTTGTCGGATGGTTGTATGTTACCTATTTTTTATACAAATACTTCATTATACCCAGGCTGTTTCTGAAAGGCAAAAAGCGTGTGGTAGCACTGATAACGGTGCTACTCTCGCTGTCTGTCACCTTCTTTTTTTCAGCCTACGAAATAACATCACCCCTTTACCAGATTCATCAGCAACAACGTGAGATTTCTCCGTATCCCAATTGAGGAATCAGACAAAATCAACAGGCGATATGGTTACATTACATTCTAGTTGTCATTTTTTGTTTTGCTGTAGGAATGCTAAAAGAAGTATACAGACAAAAGTTGGCGCGGACAGAAATGGAATATGAGCGTAACAGGGCGGAGTTCGCACTCTATAAAGCACAGATAAATCCGCATTTCCTCTTCAATACGCTCAACACGCTCTACGGATTGCTTGTTACCCAGTCTGACAAGACAGAGGTAACTCTCGAACGTTTTATCAACCTGACCAAGTATATGTACAACAATGCCAATCGGGAATTTATCCCTCTGTCGGAAGAAGTGGATTATATCGGACAATACATAGCTCTTCAGATACTGCGATTGAATGAACTGGCAGATGTCCGTTTTACACACGATGTGGAGAGGGGAGAAATTCCTATTCCTCCTATGATGCTTATCACATTCGTGGAAAATGCGTTTAAATACGGAATATCTTCCAACGATTCTTGCTTTATACATATCCGGCTTAGCCAACAGGCAGATAAACTATATTTTGAAGTAACGAACTCTACATTCGACCGTGAAGTGAAAGGCTCCGGCCGAATGGGTATAAAGAACTGCCGTCGCAGGCTTGAATTATTGTATCCCGACCGCCACCGTTTAGACATTGAACAGGGAAGTGAAGGGATATTCCGTGTCCGACTTGAAATAAAACTAGAAGAAACAGCATGAAAGTAATAGCTATAGATGATGAACCCATTGCACTGAATATCATAGAACGATATTGTAAACGTCGTGGATGTATAGTGCTGGAAACATATAGTAAACCACGCATGGGAATGCAACGTATTCGTGAATGGTTGCCTGACATTGTACTGCTCGACATTGAGATGAACGGTACGTCTGGTATTGAACTGGCCAGACAGCTTCCATCGTCTTGTTGCCTGATATTTACCACCGCATACGCACACTATGCATTGGATGGCTTTGAAGTAAATGCTGTGGATTTTCTACACAAACCATACTTCTACGAACGTTTCGACCGCGCCATACAAAAGGCAGAACATTGGTTACGTATGAACGATTTGCTTCGCACGTCTGAATCTGCCACACGTCAATTCATATTAAAGTCGGAATATAAGAATGTAACCGTTTCTATAGATATGATTCTGTATATTGAATCTATTGACAATTATGTCAAGGTACATCTTGCAGATGGTACGTCCGTGCTCTCCAAAATGCCTCTGCGTACAATTGAAGAACAATTACCGCAAGGAGAATTTATCCGAATCCATCGCTCGTTCATAGTTTCCCGTTGTCGCATTTCACGTTTCTCGCGGTCTGAAGTTACGCTGACTAAAGATGAAAAGGTACTTCCAATCGGTAAGAAATATCTGGATGATGTAATTCAACAACTAAAAGATACACTCCGCTCTTAATTTATGAGTCCAATCGATTACTAATAACAAATTGTCTTTTCTTTCATTTTCTTTTTGATAATCTTGTTTCAATAGATAAATGTTATAGATGCCAGTACGGCTCCTACATAGCCTATACGCGACATAGAAAGTGTGTACATACCAGAGCCTGTATATGTGCCGCATGCTATTTTCAAATTAAAAATACCGGAAAATAAGTCATCGATACTGCAGTGGCTTCGATTGGTGAGTTGTTTATTGTTTCAGCCTGCATACAATACCACATTAGAGGCTGTAAATACCATACCCCACAAGGCGCACAACAGGATAAGCAACATGCAGCGGCTTGAAGTAGCATAAGACAACTAAAGATACCCAAAAGTACAAAGCCTGTGAACTTGTAAGGATTCTTATTATAAAATCAAGAAAAAGCAAGACTACCGTGATTGTAATCGTAGTCCTGCAACTTGTTTTAAAAATGGCTCTTTATAACTATATCAGGTGTATATATGAGGTAGCGATAGCAAATGAAATAATAAAAAAATCCAACAGGACAGATTTTTTAAGGAACGGCAGCTTTTGTAAAGATAAAGTTTCCCGATTCGGTATTTTGGAAGTATCGGCATGAGGTAAATATCCAATTAGGGGATGACAGATGATTTTTTCGGGGTAGCAGGAGATTTACTATATTCCACAACTTAGCAAAAGGGCGAGTTTGACAATCAGTAGCAACCCCAAGTCAAAAGGTAAGTTGATTATGTAGTAGAAGGGATTTATGGTCAACAATAGTAAAGAAGATTTTCGATGAAAAGATAATCAATGATCCGAGGATAAAAGACATAAGTCACTACCAGAATCTTCCCGGAGTGACTTATGTCTTTACTGTTTATCTCTTTTATTGTTGAAAGCGGCGGCTTGCACGGAGCAGATGTCGCGTTGCGCTGATTAATTCTTGCGTTTCCTGCAGGGAGTTAAGATATAGCAATATGATTTTGATATTGCTGTTTTCCTTTTGTAGTTGACCCTGTATTTCATGACGCATTTGCGAAATCCTGCTTTTTAGGGCATTTCCATCAACTAATACGGAATCAGCATTGCTGAAATCTCCAGAAGTAATGATGTCATGTACCTGATCAAGCATTTTCTCTGTCTCTTGGCAAATAGGGTGGAATTGTTTGATGTATTCTTTAGGCAGAGGGCTGAAGTTGTTGTCTACATGTTCCATACAGGGTTCCAGCATACGTTTAAGACAGTATATGATTTGTGAGCAACTGTTGCATCCCAAGTGAAACCATGTATTCTTTTCAACAGCTTGCAGATAATCAATTTTGCGCATACCGATAATTTCTTTTCGGCGATAGCGCTTCCATTTGCTTTTTTCCTGACTGATGACTTCGGAGGCGTGTTTCAGTGATTTGATATTTTCGTTGAAAAGGCCTTGGGTAATTTCTGTGAATGAGTTTTTTGATAATTCAATCAGTTCAGATTGGGTCTGGCGGATGTGTTTGAGCAGCAGATTCCAACTTTCGTTTTTGTCATGACTACGCACCAGGCTTCTGAATATTAGATCCACGTTGTCTACTTCCTGTTTTTTCTTGAAACGACGATTGTTGTTAATCAGCACAAGTGCAAGCACAACCATTGTTGCACACATGGCAACTACACCACCCAGATGGTTGACCGTAGCAAATGTGAAACTTACGATGAAGGCTGCTCCTGCGGTAAGAAACCAGCCGCCAATAACGGTTATTACACCTGTGATACGGTAAACGGCAGTTTCGCGTCCCCATGCTCTATCTGCCAATGACGTACCCATAGCTACCATAAATGCCACGTAAGTGGTAGATAGGGGAAGTTTTAATGAAGTTCCGACAACGATCAGAAGGGCTGCCAATACCAAATTTACCGAGGCACGAATGAGGTCAAATGACATGTTATCGTCCAGTATGGCTTCGTCTGTGTTGAATCGGGAATTAATCCATCTTTTGATGCTTTTGGGTACATAATGTGTAATGATTGATGTAGTATTCAATACTCCTCTTACGGTATGGCGTGCGATTCGTGATGAACTAAACACTTCCTCGCCCTCGTCTTGGCGTGCCAGATTGTTGGAGGTTTCAATAACCTTGCGGGCTTTCTTTGACCGGAAAATGGAAATAATCATTACAACGCCTGCTGCCACCAGAAATATGGGCACAATGCGGTCGAATCCGGGGTTTTTTCCAGCAAGTATTCCCATATGGTATTGGCTGGCTGTTGCCCCATGGGCGTTTTGTGTGAAGTCGAGATAGGATTCAAGTCCGGAAAGCGGTACTCCAATAAAATTGACCAGGTCGTTTCCGGCAAAGGCCATGGCCAATGAAAAGGTACCAAAAAGAACTATAATTTTGAAAATATTAATTTTAAGCAGATAGAGGATTTCAATACATATGGTTGCAATGATAAAACAACTGGTTAGTATTAAGACTTTGTGGCTGCCAATCCAATCTTGTACATTGCTGGTCATGAATTTGGCGTTGCCAATTCCGCTTACGATAAGAAAATAAAAGATTACTGTAATAGAAATACCTCCGAATATGGCAATCGTCCATTTTAAATGATTGGTATATTTAAAAGTGAACACCAGACGTGTTATCCACATTACGATTAAACCGATGACAAAGGCGATTGCAACAGACAGAAATATTCCGATAATTACCGAGAGTGCTTTATCAGTATTAATCAATTCTGCATATGTGAATCCCTGGTTGAATATCTTGGAGATGGCCAAGGCAGAACTACCGCCCAACAACCCAAACACCATAGAAACAGTGGTTGAGGTTGGCATTCCCAAAGTATTGAAAATGTCCATCAAAATGATGTCTGTGGTGGAAACTGCCAGGAAGATGCATATCACTTCTTCAAAAGTGTAATAACTTGGGCTTAAAATGCCGTGCCTGGCAATATCCATCATTCCACTGCTTGTAGAGGCACCAACAAATATGCCGACAGCTGCTACTATTAATATCGTCCTGAATTTGGCTGCGTTTGCACCTACTGCGGGGCTTAGAAAATTGACCGCATCGTTTGTAACTCCTACTGACAAATCAAATGTTGCCAATACGAATAGAAAAATAAGTATACCTAGATATACAAAGTCCATACTGTTAAAATGTTGAGTCAATGTAAATATATTGCAAAGATATTACAATTCTCTTAAAAAAGCATATACAGTAAAAATCTTTTTGGCATGATTGTGAGTAAAGGTATTGGTTTTACTTTTAAGTAAAAGGTCTTGAAAAGGCTTTAAGGTCTTGAAAAATGAACTGATTTAGTTGTGTTTTTTGTTCAAAAATGTTATCTTTGCATTTTGTTGAATCACAATTTGAATTTGAAATTAATGAATCTGTTTTCTAGCCTTTTAAAGAAAAGAATCGAGTCTGAAGCTGTTGACAAGATTGGCGGAATGGAAGATTTTATGACTTTAATAAAAGTGTATTATCAAGCAGTAATGGCTGCGAATTTAGGTATTACCAATTTGGCGGTATTACCAGACCTCAGGGTTTTTAAGCAGACTTTACACGTGCCAACTGTCAATAATAAATTAGGCTTGGGAGAGAAGAAGCGTTGTAAAACCATGTTGATGGAAATATATGGTATACAAGAATTCTTCTTCAAGGAGATTGACGCAAGCATCAAGCGTAATTGTCGTAATGTAAATGATATTCGCAATTACTTATTTATGTTCCAGGGGTTCAGTCAGGATTTGATGATGCTGATGGGAACTTTGATGAAATGGAAATTCCGGATTCCGGGGCTTTTCAAGCGTGCATTGCGTACATTTACTGAAAAAACGGTTTCAGATGTCTTTGTTCGTGAAAACTGGAAAGACGAAGGCGTTCGGAAAGCGTGTGTCGCGATACGGAAATATCAGGCATCATTGGGATTTTCGCAAGCTTGGATTGTAGAGTATGTATATAATATCATTATTCTTGCCAAGAAAGAGCCTAAGCCCAAAGATGTGAACGATAATGAAAAGAAGTAATCAATCGGCGAATATGTTGGCGGGGGAAGAATGCATGTTTGAAACTCGTTTTACAACGCTCGATTTTTAGATTGTAATTACAATATCAGGTTGCCATGACGAATGAAGAGCTTGAATCTTTAAAGCGCTTTCAGACACGGGTGCGTCAGTTAATCCTTCAGTATCGTGAGTTGCAAAATGCAATAGATGGCTATGTACAACGAATAGAGGTCTTGGAGGCTGAAAATGAGCGGCTGAAGAAGCAGGGGGAGCAAGCTCGGCAGGAGTATGCTAATTTGAAGTTGGCCAAGATGATAGAAGTTGGTGATTCTGATGTTAGAGATGCAAAAACGCGGATAACCAAACTTATACACGAGGTAGATAAGTGTATTGCTTTGTTAAATGTGTAATGTTACGTAATAATGGCTATCAATAAGGATAAGCGGGTTATTCATATTCGTATCGGCAATTTGTCTTTTCCAATTGAAATTCCGTGTGAAAAGGAAGAGGCATTCCGGCATGTTGAACGGCTCGTAAACGAAGAACTTAGCCGTTATCAGGAACGTTACAGAGGGCAGAGTATGGAAAAGTATATGGCAATGGTGCTGATCGATATCGGAATGAAATTCTTTTATAGTGAGCGGCGAAATGATACGGAGCCGTTTGTTCAGGCAATGGAAGAGCTTTCATACGAGTTGGAGAGTGCATTGAAAAATGCAGAATGATATGAAATATAAATGTATCGGCAGGTATGATTTTCTGCCGTTTTGGGAGAAATAGTTTTTTATTGATTTAATAAAGTAAAGTACTAAAATGATAACCGTCATATTAACAATTGTAGGCTTTTTAATAGGAGGTATGGCAGGCTATAGCTTGTTCAGATACGTCCTTGTTGGGAAATATAAAAAAATGGTAGGTGATGCAGCGAAAGAAGCTGACGTTATCAAAGAAAAGAAGTTGCTGGAAGTGAAAGAAAAATTCCTGAACAAAAAATCAGAATTGGAAAAAGAGGTACAGCAGCGAAATCAGAAAATTCTTCAAATTGAAAATAAACTTAAACAGCGTGAGTTGGGCTTGAATCAGCGGCAAGAGGATTTAAGTCGTCGTAAAACTGAATTAGATAGTTTTGAAACCCGCCTGAACGGTCAGATGCAGTTGCTCAATCTGAAGGAAGAGGAATTGGAGAAGATGCAGTTGCAGGAGAGAGAAAAACTGGAAGAATTAAGTGGGCTTTCAGCTGAGGAAGCAAAGAAACGGCTTGTTGAGTCATTGAAAGATGAGGCAAAAAGTGACGCTCAAAGTTATATTAATGAGATAATGGATGATGCAAAAATGACTGCCAATAAGGAGGCAAAGCGCATCGTCATTCAGAGCATACAGCGTGTAGCAACAGAAACGGCCATAGAGAACAGCGTTACTGTTTTTCATATTGAAAATGATGAGGTTAAAGGTCGAATTATAGGCCGTGAAGGACGTAATATTCGAGCATTAGAAGCTGCAACGGGAGTTGAAATTGTCGTTGATGATACACCGGAGGCTATTGTGATTTCTGCATTTGACCCTGTGCGTCGAGAGATTTGCCGACTGGCACTTCACCAATTGATTTCTGATGGTCGTATTCATCCTGCACGTATTGAGGAAGTCGTTGCAAAAGTAAAAAAACAAGTAGAAGAGGAAATCATCGAAACAGGAAAACGTACAGCGATTGATTTGGGAATTCATGGATTACATCCGGAATTGATACGGATCGTAGGAAAAATGAAATATCGTTCGTCTTATGGTCAGAACTTATTACAGCATGCGCGCGAAACGGCAAATCTTTGCGCAGTTATGGCTTCAGAGTTAGGCTTGAATCCCAAAAAAGCAAAACGAGCCGGATTGTTACATGATATAGGCAAAGTGCCTGATGAGGAACCTGAGTTGCCACATGCTATTTATGGAGCAAAGTTGGCAGAGAAATATAAGGAGAAACCTGAAATTTGTAATGCTATAGCAGCTCATCATGATGAAGTAGAAATGACTTCTTTATTGGCCCCGATCGTGCAGGTTTGTGATGCCATAAGTGGTGCACGTCCTGGAGCGCGTCGGGAAATTGCCGAGGCTTATATCAAGCGCTTGAATGATTTGGAAACTATTGCAATGAGTTATCCGGGAGTGACTAAAACTTATGCCATTCAAGCTGGTCGAGAATTGAGGGTAATTGTCGGAGCCGATAAGATTGATGATAAGCAGATAGAGGGCCTGAGTGCAGATATCGCAAAGCGAATACAGGACGAAATGACTTATCCTGGTCAGGTAAAGATTACCGTAATTCGTGAGACCCGTTCTGTAAGTTATGCAAAATAAGATTTTGAAAGTTTCTTTAGCGGGATGTATGTTGCTGTGGCCGATATTTCAGGCTACAGCACAACAAACCGCTATTGAGGCTGCAATGAAAGGCGTAGAATATAAGGTAGAAGTTCAAGGTACTGCATCTTCAGGGGATTCGCCTACATGGTTGAATGCCAATAAGTATGGTCTTTCAAGTGTAAAGGGAACAAATGGTTATTTAGAGGCATCTATTTGTAGAGATGTTGAATTAGATAGCACACGCAATTGGCGGATTGGCTATGGTTTAGATTTGGCTGTGGCTGCTAATTTTACTTCGACTTTTGTCTTTCAGCAGGGGTATATAGATTTTCGGTATAAAAAAGTAGGAATATCTATAGGTCAGAAAGAGCGTTTGCCGAATTTAAAGGATGCTTCGCTAAGTTCTGGAAGTCAAACGTTTGGTATTAATGCACGTCCCATTCCTGATATACGTTTTGAAATACCTGAATATATTTCGATTACGGGGAAAAGTGATTGGATCGGCATAAGAGGGCATTTTGGCTACGGAATGCAAACTGATGGGCATTGGGCTTCTACGTATGCCAATAATAATGTATCCTATGTTCGTAAGGTGTTGTATCATTCTAAATCTGGCTTTATGCGTTTTGGAAACGAGGATAAGTTTCCTTTGGTTTTTGAGGCTGGAGCAGAGATGGCTTGTCAGTTTGGAGGCGTTAAGTACGAAGCGACATCTCGTAAGAAGACTAATTTATACGGAGGATTGAAGGATTTTATAACCGTTATATATTCCGGAGGATCGGATCCTGGAGAAGGCATTTATGCGAATGCTGCCGGAAATACGGTTGGAAGTTGGCTGTTAAGTTTGAGTTACAAGTTCCAGAATGGATTGAAGCTTCGTACTTATTATGATCATTTTTTTGAAGATCATTCCCAGTTGTTTTGGCAATATGGGTGGAGGGACGGTATGATTGGTGCGGAAATAACTTTGCCCAAAAATAATTTTGTTGATAAGTTTGTGTATGAGTATCTCTATACTAAGAGTCAAAGCGGTCCCGTGTACCATGATCATACTCCGAGTGTAGAAGATCAGATTAGCGCAGTTGATAATTATTATAATCACGGAATTTATTCAGGATGGCAGCATTGGGGGCAAGCAATAGGAAATCCTTTGTATCGTTCACCCTTATACCGTAATGATGGAACTTTTATGTTTAGTAGTAATCGCTTTATTGCACATCATTTTGGTATTAAGGGGCATATTTTGCCGGAATTGTCTTATCGTGCATTGTATTCCTATACAGCAAATTGGGGAACTTATAGCAAGCCGTATGATGAAATTAAATATGGCAATTCTTTTTTATTAGAGTTATCCTGGTCGCCTCAGCAAATTGGTCGTGTTGATTTGAGAGGATGGCATGTTACTGGTGCTTTTGGTTTGGATCGGGGGCAGCAGACAGGAAAAAATACAGGTTTTCAGTTTACGTTGATCAAAGAGGGTCTGTTGACGCGCAGATAATGTTCTATTATGAATAAGATTGTATACATATTACTTGCCATAGTGTCGTTCTGTGTAGTTTCATGTGATAAAATACCAGAAAACGGTGATTTGGACGGAAATTGGCAATTGCTTACTATTGAAGAGCATAATAGTGGTGAGGTCGTATCAGTGAAGGAACAAAAGGTTTTTTGGGCCGTACAATTGAAATTAATTGCTTATAGGGGTGCTGATAATTCTTACTTGAGCCGTTTTGTCTATGATGGTGATAGTTTGTTCCTTTATAATTTTTATCGGCACACACGCTATGAAGATTATCTGTTGACTGATAGTAGTACAACGGAGTTGGAAAAATTAGGCATTCATGGAATTTCAGGACGTTTTGCGGTTGAGTCGCTTGATAAAAAACGAATGGTATTGAATTCTAATGATTCACGTCTCGTTTTTCGTAAATTCTGATATGTACTGGAAATGACGTAAAAGCTTTTACTTTGAGATCTGTGTATGATTAACGTTTTAGTTCTATTCTAAAAGTTGTACCTTTATTGATTTCGCTATTTCTTACGTAGATTTTTCCGTGGTGGTATTCTTGTATGATTCGTTGTGCAAGTGATAAACCTAATCCCCATCCTCTGGATTTGCTTGTAAAACCAGGACGAAATACGTTCTTAAAGTCTTTCTTGTCAATTCCTTTACCAGTATCTGATACATCGATGACCGCTTTTTCTTTAATCGTATGAACGAGAATATGAATATTCCCTTTTACGTTCATGGCGTCAATGGCATTTTTTAGTAAATTTTCAATGACCCATTCCAGCAATGGAGCAGAGATGTAGGCTTTTAATTGTGGGAATTCTATGTCGTAATCAATCTTTATGTTATGTGATGTGCGTTTTGTCATATAATCTGTGACGTGCACAATTAATGATTCTAGATCTTTGTATTCTAGCTTTGGCGTAGAACCTATTTTTGAAAAACGTTCTGCAACCAGTTGCAGACGTAAAATATCGTTGTTCAGTTCAGGTATTAGTGGATCATTTGGATATTTTTCCTTTAGAATTTCCTCCCATGCCATTAATGAAGATATGGGAGTTCCCAGCTGGTGAGCAGTTTCCTTAGACAGTCCGACCCATACTCGATTTTGTTCTGCTCTTTTTGCAGATAGTAGTGCCCATATGCCAATGAGTCCAAACAGACCAACAACAACAAGTTGTATGTAAGGGTAGCTTGCTAATCGTTTCAGCATGATGGATTCATCGTAGCTAACCAATATGTAGTCTTGTTGTTTATGCGACTCTGTTGTGTTGTTGGTTAGGTTAACTTTAAAATATTTACCGGAATGCTGCATTTTTTGCGCAGTTTCTTGTAAATATGGAATGGAATCTTTTTGGTATTTTGCTGGTATATATAAATTTCTCGAAGTTATTATTTCTCCTTTTGATGAAGTGACAATTACCGGAATTGTATTGTTTCCGTTGATTACCTGCAATACAAGGTTCAGGTCACTGTTTTCGTCGGCATTTGCCAATGATTTCATGGCTTCTGCCCAAATCAGCATGTTGCTTTTTTCTTGTTTGGATAAATCGCTGATAAGCGAATGGGAAATAATAAGTGAGGCTACAGAAACGATAACCGCAGCCAATATAATTCCTATTTTTAGGCGTTTCAGTTTTTCAGTCCATTGCATGACTGAATATTTTTGTTATACGTTTTGCTCAATCAGCACAACAGCATATGCTGATATTCCTTCTTCGCGTCCCGTAAATCCCAAACGTTCGGTGGTTGTAGCTTTAATTGAAATATCGTCAATTTCAAGATTTGTCGTTTGGGCCAAAACGGTTTTCATCTTGTCAATATGAGGAGACAGTTTGGGGGCTTGTGCACAAATCGTAGCATCAATGTTGCTTACTTCATATCCTTTTTCTTTAATGAGTCTTATACATTCAGCCAATAGTATTTTGCTGTCTATATTCTTGTATTTGCTGGCATTATCGGGAAAGTGGTATCCTATGTCTCGTAGGTTTGCAGCTCCTAACAAGGCATCACATATTGCATGAATAAGAACATCAGCATCACTGTGTCCGTCTAATCCCATGGCGTGCTCAATTTTTATCCCACCAAGCCAAAGTTCACGTCCACTTACCAGCTTGTGTACGTCATATCCGAATCCAACTCTGATTTTATGTTTCATATTGATATGTGCCGTTTTTATTATCTTCTTCTTCCAAATAGATCTTTGATGCCATCCATGTCGAAACCCAGCGATACACGTATGGTTTGGTCGAGTGGGTTGCTTGAGGATGCAGATACAACGTAACCTGCATCAATTGAAAAGATACTCATTTTGAATCCTGCACCAAATGTAAAATATTTGCGGTTTCCCTGGCTTTCACTTTCATGGTGATATCCAGCGCGTAATGAGAAGCGGTCGTTGTAGGTGTATTCGGCACCAACTCCCCATAGGATTTCCTGCATTTCTCCTTTGAATCCATTGGGAGAGTCATGAAAACTCTTGAAAATACCTGAAATAGAAGAGATTTCGTAATATTCTTTGCGAATTCGTTCGTTATATTCTTCATCATCTTCTTCTTCGCCGTCGATTATTTTTTTTAGAGGCTTGGACGGTACCAATAGTTTACTCGCTTCTACATTAAAGGCCAGTTTGTTGTATTCATTAAGGGGAACTGTCAGTCCAACGCCCAAGCGAAGTGTGGTAGGTATGAAATAAGAGTAATCTTCACCAAAGTTGATTTTACTACCAATGTTACTGATGTTGAGACCGAATCCTAACATACTTTCACGATTTCCCAACATAATGTAGTTATTGTAATACATGGCAATATCAGCCGCAAAGGCCGAGCCTGCGTGTAAGTCGTTTGATACGTTACCATCAATGTTGGAATAAATATAACGGAGGGCAATTGCGGCTGACAATTTTTCGCTTAACATTCTGGAGTAGGCCACATCAACCGCCATTTCATATGGATGTGCAGTAATATCATTAGAACTGACTTCACCCAGGGAGAAAAAACGTAATGATCCACTTAATGCCTGATAATCGCCTATACGGTAGTAGCCAGCCAAATATCCTAAGTCAATGTCGTTGACCAATTGTCGCAGCCAAGGGGTATAGTTAATGGCAACACCTCCCTTACTGATACAAAACGGATATTTTGCGGGGTTCCATGCCTGTGAGTTTACATCCGGTTCCGTGGCAACACCAATATCTCCCATAGATCCACCTCTGGCTTCCGGTGCTATGGTTTGTGACACTACAGCTGTCACTACGGGGTTGAATGCGTCTTTGGCATAGTCATCTGCATGAGCGGATGACATGCTTATCAATAGCAGTAAAAGGAGTGAGAGTCTTTTCTTATTCTTCATCTGTATCTGTGATCGTTTTGTTTAATGTAGGCTGTATGCCTGGCAACAATCATTGCCTATTATACAACTCTTATTTTGTGGTTTTATTGTTTGCTGACTACAAATTTCTCTGTCTGACTTTTTATAGTTTTTCCGTCGATTTGTGCTTCAACATAGAAAATGTAAATTCCCGATGTCATGGGCACATTGTTTTGGGAGCATAGATTCCATTCATATGTTCCATAGTTGGTAGCTTGGAGTATACTGCTTCCATTCCATAAGTTCCGTCCTTGCAGATCATAAACTTTGATGGTGTAGGGAGTTTCCTGTTGAAGTTGTTGGCCGTCTATACTTATTTTGAATGTTACCGTGTTGACATTTTCAGACTTTGCAGAGATATAAATACTCGGAGTCCATGTTTGGGTAACTACAAAATTCAGTGTCGTAACGGACGGATTGTTCTGCAAATCCCAAACCCGCAGAGTCAGCGTGTGATTGCCGTCGGGTAAATTGTTAAGCGGATAAGTAATGCTTCCGCTGGTGTATTTCCCGAAATCATACTGGAAATAATTGTTGAGCACGTAGGTCATGCTTTCATCGTTGTCAATGCTTAATTCTATGTTATGGCCTATACCGTTTCCGGTATTATTAATTCCGCTCGAGTCTGTCAGTGTAGCATAGAATGTGGCATTGTTTCCTACGCGTCCGCCGTTACTGAAGTCTGGATGATTCAGATATAGATATACGTCGGGGCCTATGGAGTCGATAGCGACATTTGATGCTGTTCCATTCATAAATAATTGAGTCGTGTTGCCGTTGGCTTCACGGTTCTTTTCAGTGTTGATGGCGTACATGACGAGCTTGCCCGATTCTTCGGAGTAACTGATGTCTATTGGAATGGGGATGCTCATCTGGATTTTTCCGTTTTTTATGCTGTCTGTTCCGTCGAACAACGTTCTTGACCATGTTTTATATACATAGTTCGTGGAGGCTGAATTGTCGTTGTTTTTGCATGTAATGGTTTGCTCAATGTCAAATAGCGTGGCACTGACTACACCTTCCCAGTTTTCAATTTTTTCCCCATTAATGTCTGCAATGTACCCCTGTATGGTTGCTGTTTGTCCAGCTTTTAGTTGGATACGCTGTTTTACGGATTGTCCGTTTATGCTGTCAATGACAATCCGTGCTGTGGGTATATTTAAGCGAAGTGCAGGATCGCCAATTAGTACATAACGTAATTTGTTGTCTGTAAGATCCAGCCTGTCAGTAATCAGGTCGTTTTTCGTCGTCATCAACGCTTCTCCCAAGGTCGTAGCTGAGCCATCAGACTGAGGTTTCAGCAAAGCTTGCGTAAGTGTGCGGTTCAGATAGTTGTTTTTGTCTGAAACCACTGTGCGTGCTGCACAAATCATGCCGATGGCTCCACCGTTGGCGCATAAAACGGCCGTGCGGCCGATGTTCAAATCATTGGGGTCATCATACGGGTCAATTTCACACGAAGCCATAATCCAAAGCGGCAATTTGCCGGTTGTATAGTTGAAGTCATTCGTTACCATGACTTTTTCGTGAGAAAGTTGTGAAGGAGAACCATGTCCTGAGTAATTCATGATTAGTGCCCCATTTTGTAGAACGGTCTTAATGTCCGTTTCTGCTTGGGGATATGAATTTCCTGTGGCAGTCGTGGTGCGTTCGTAGGCATCCCAGTATATTTTCTTTACATTGAAATTCTGCAAGTAAGACTGATTATTGTTGATTACACTTTCTGCATCTGTCATGTGCAGATTGGCATCTCCGTCATCAGCCATAAAACATATGGTATTCTGCCAGTTGCCGTAATTCGTGTTTTGGGCATAGGCGATGACTTTGTCAACCATGATTTTTGCTTCTTCGGGTGTACTGACGGTAAACCGGCCTATGCCAAGATCTATTTTTTCTGCGGTGATTTTTTCTCCCTCTCCGTCGTCAAGCAGTCCGAAGTAATCATCGCTTGTATAATTGTTAAGCGTGCCCAAAGAGTAATCGGACTCATAAGCCAGCAGGTAATCGTCGGGGGAGGCATTCTTCCAATCTTCCGTAATCATACGGTTGTCCCATACGCAGTCGCCAAATAACAGCAGGTATTTGGGCAAATCCTTTTCTGTCGTAGCCTTGTCATATAACATCTTCAGGTAGCGGCGATAGGCTGTGGCATCGGGGGTACCCGATGAGAACTCGTTGTACAGTTCAACGGCCTTTACAATTTTTGTGCGAAGTCCGTCGTGCTGTTCATGGAAGTCCGCCAGTCGTTTGGCTTGGTCATATAATTTTCCGGAAGTAGGAATAATAATGACCATATCGTAGGCAGAATCTGCGTGCAGATTCTGATTGTAAATCTCACCGACCAGTTCAGGACTTTCATATGTGTCTGCAATATCAAGGGCAATGTATCTGCCCCCGTCTTGCACGAGGTTTACCAGGTAGTTGCTTCCGTTCAGACTACCGTAGACTTCATATGTCTTTAGCGTGGCTCCGGTTCCGATTTTCCATATCCTGGTGTTGTTGTCTGCCTCATTTACCGTATAGCAGGTTGACGAACTGTTTTTGACTGGCGTACTGAATATGATGGGGCCGTTGTCCAGTGACAATTTTCTGAGATAGGGTATGCAGATGAAGTTAAGACGGGCCGCAACACCGGTTGTCGTCTGTATTTTTAGCGTATTGCTGCTCTGTGGCTGTGCAGTCAGGTAGTAGCCTTTTTCATTGGCAGACGTGTATTGGCTGCTTATGGCTGGAATGGAAAAACTTCCGGCACTTTCGCCATTGAGTGTAAGGGTTACTCTGCATGACTGTGTTCCGCTTGCAGCCATGGCTACAGATGGCTTTTCGTCAGGACAGGCCTGATAAAAACCTGGCAAATCGATGTGAATGCTGCGGCTGCTGTTCGTAGCGAAGTCATAGCTGTCGTAAAACTGTCGTCCGCCGTGATACCAGCTGTAACTGTCATATTCGTTGATTGCATAATTCCTGACATACGCAACTGTGTCAACTGGCGTCAATTCGGATTCTCTTTCTGTGCTCCAGTCCAACGGGCTGTCACCTTCAGTCAGGAAATAGTATGAATAAGCAGAATAGGGATTGTTGATGTGACGACGTAAGGCTCCCGATTCTTCATGAATATATGTGCGGGTTCCTTCAGCATAGAATAGCAGACTGCCGCTACGGCGATACAGGGGAACTTCAATGAGATCGTCTGTCATGTCGTCACCTAATATGGAATCCTGCATCAGTCCGCCATAGCCATACAGCTTGACTTTCTTTATGTCGTTGAATCCGGCTGATTTCAGCCAATCGGTTGACATTTGATAAATACCGCCTTCTGCAACCCTTATCTTTACCCATTTTCCGGATGCCAGTACGGAAGTTCTTGTATAGCGTTGTGGGGTTGACAGACTTGCCAGATTAACCTGACAGGCAGCAAGGTTTCGGGTTTGTACAAAAGCTGTGGCTGTGGCTGCTTTTTTCAGCGTATCAATTTTAAATGAAGTGAGCTGACGGATTTGCTGGTCTTGTTGTATGTAAGGGATAATATTAAGTGTGACAATGGTTTGTTTCTTCCAGTAGCCCTGATGCGTGGTATATGTCAGTTGTTGGGGAATCTGAACGCCTTGTCTGATGAGTCGGGCAGATTCATCTTTGGATAGGGTACGGTATTCGGGAAATACAATTCTGACGTCAAATGAGTCACGTGGTGATTGGTAGCCCAAGTTAATGGACATGTGAAATTGTTGTACACTGTCGTTGCTTGCCGAAAGGTTGGGAATCTCAATGAACTGACGGGAATCCTGTGCATGTCCTTCATTTGGTTGTATGGCAATGCCCAAAAGCAATGCGAAGAAAATGCTTTTCAGCACCCGTGAGTAATATGTGAACTTCTGAGTACGTTTCATGTAGCGGATTATTTGATGTTTAGCGCAATTCGCTTGACGCCGTTCAGATAGCCTTCAGCCCGTTGACCGATGTGAATCGTTACAGGAGGGCAGGGGCATCCGGTATAAATCAAGTCACCTTGCCGTAAGGTGTAGAACTGACTGAGATATTCTATCAGATTATCGATGTGAAATATCCAATCGGCAGTATTACCTTTTTGTACTGTTTTCCCGTCCAGTTGCAGACAGAATTCGGCTTCGCCAATGGCCTCACTGCCGGTCCATTCCCCCAAGGCAGCCGATCCGTCAAATCCTTTGCTTATCTCCCAGGGCAAACCGTGAAGTTGCTGTTGTTGCAGCAAATCTGCGGCAAAAAAATCAATCCCCAAAGTCATAGCGTCATAATAACGGTGGGCAAATTTCTTGTTGATATATTTGCCCAGCCTGCATATTCTGACTACAACATTGATCTGCGCCATGCAGTTTTGTGTCCATTCCGGAATGAAAAATGGTTTCTGGTCTTTCAGCAAGGCTGAATCGGTTTTACAGAATACAATGGGCTGGTTTGTTATATACAACGCTTTGTCGGTTGCATTATTGTGTGCGGCTATAAAGTTGTTTTCAATGCCAATAATTTTCATAATCAACGCCTTTTGAAGCAAAGATAATGCAAAAAAGTGAATTTTACGTTTACTTGGCCGTATGAGTTGGGGCTTAATGTAATTTTAGTTAGTCAGGAGAATCTATTTGTCATGGCTTGTCTTTTTTATTTTTTATGAGAAAAAACAGACATGCTTTTTGTAACAACAAGGTCGCGGCTGAAAAAAAATAAGTTCCGACCTTATTCAAACAAGCTCCCGCTTTTTTTAGAAATAGCGCGAGTGACGATTTTTTAGGGAAAAGCAGGTATTAAAAAAAGTAAAATTTTTTATACATCGTTTTGCTCTTATGTGGCCTTGCTGTAACTTTGCACAATTATTAGTAAATTGGCATAAACATAAGCCGACGGGAAGTGACATCCGGTGGCATATTTAAAGGCCGCTGCAGAAGTTCTTGGGCCGGCATGGCATGCTTAATGTTATTGCCACGTGAGTATAAATAATGTGCATTCGTAAAGATGAAACATATTCGTAATTTTTGTATTATAGCTCATATAGACCATGGAAAAAGTACGTTGGCCGATCGCTTGCTTGAACGTACGCGTACGGTAGATGTGAATGAAAATCAAGTGCTTGATGACATGGATTTGGAGCGTGAGCGTGGTATCACGATTAAAAGCCATGCCATTCAGATGGAATATGAGCATGAGGGTGAGGTTTATCGCCTGAATCTGATAGATACGCCGGGACACGTGGATTTTGCCTATGAGGTGAGCCGTAGCATTGCTGCCTGTGAAGGCTGTTTGCTGGTTGTAGATGCTACGCAGGGCGTTCAGGCGCAGACCATTTCAAATTTGTATATGGCCATTGAACATGATTTGGAAATTATTCCCGTGTTGAACAAATGTGATGTGGCCAGTGCGATGCCTGAGGAAGTGGAAGATGAAGTAATTGAATTGTTGGGCTGTAAGCGTGAGGAGATTATTCGTGCTTCCGGAAAGACCGGTTTGGGAGTCGATGAAATTCTGGAAGCCATTGTCAACCGTATACCGGCTCCAAAGGGAGACGAGAAGGCACCGCTTCAGGCTTTGATTTTTGATTCCGTATTCAATCCCTTCCGGGGAATAATTGCTTATTTTAAAATAGAAAACGGAAGTATTCGGCAGGGCGATGAAGTGGAATTTATCAATACCAAGCGACGTTATACGGCAGACGAAATCGGCGTGCTGAAAATGTCGCTTTCACCGCGTAAGGAACTTAAATGTGGTGATGTGGGCTATATCGTGAGTGGTATAAAGACGGCAACCGAGGTAAAAGTCGGTGATACGATCACTCATGTGGCAAATCCCTGCGAAAAGGCCATTGAAGGTTTCGAGGAAGTAAAGCCCATGGTTTTTGCCGGTGTTTACCCCATAGAAACTGAGGATTTTGAAAACCTTCGGGCTTCGCTTGAAAAATTGCAACTCAATGATGCTTCGCTGACGTTTACGCCTGAGTCTTCTGTGGCATTAGGATTTGGGTTCCGTTGCGGATTCCTGGGATTGCTGCATATGGAGATTATACAGGAGCGGTTGGACCGTGAGTTTAATATGAACGTAATCACCACCGTTCCCAACGTAAGTTATCATGTATTTGATAAGCATGGTAATATGAAAGAGGTGCATAATCCGGCCGGAATGCCGGATACTACGGAAATTGAGCATATCGAGGAACCATATATCCGGGCTTCAATCATTACGCTTTCTGATTATATCGGTCCCATCATGACGCTGTGCTTGGGTAAGCGAGGTGAGCTGGCCAAGCAGGAGTATGTGTCGGGCAACCGTGTAGAGTTGTATTACGATATGCCTCTTGCAGAAATTGTTATTGACTTTTATGACAAACTTAAGAGCATTTCAAAAGGATATGCTTCGTTTGACTATCACCAAACCGGTTTCCGCCCGTCTAAATTGGTGAAGTTGGATATATTGCTGAACGGCGAACCCGTAGATGCCCTTTCTACGCTGACCCATGTAGACAATGCGGTGACGTTTGGTCGTCGGATGTGTGAGAAATTGAAAGACCTGTTGCCCCGTCAGCAGTTTGACATAGCCATACAGGCTGCAATCGGTGCCAAAATCATTGCTCGTGAAACGGTGAAGCAGGTGCGCAAGGACGTTACTGCCAAGTGTTACGGTGGTGATATCAGCCGAAAGCGTAAGTTGCTTGAAAAGCAGAAGCGTGGAAAGAAGAGAATGAAGGAAATCGGCAATGTTCAGGTTCCGCAAAAGGCTTTCCTTGCCGTGTTAAAACTGGATTAAAAGCAGATTGGAATATGGCGGAAAGATTGTTGGGAAAGTCGCAGGCGGAATTGGTTAGCCTGTTGCAAGACAACGGCATGCCAGCATTTGTAGGCAAACAAGTTGCGGATTGGATATACCGTAAGAATGTGTTGGCCATAGACAGCATGACAAATGTATCCAAACGGGTACGTGAGTGGCTGGCTGCACATTATGATTTAGGAATTGTTGCGCCAATTGATGAGCAACGGTCCGTAGATGGAACCGTAAAATATCTGTTTCCTGTGGAATGTGGCGGTTTTGTTGAAACCGTTTATATACCCGATGGCGATAGAGCCACGCTTTGTGTGTCATCACAAGTAGGATGTAAGATGGGGTGTAAGTTTTGTATGACGGGGCGTCAGGGGTTTCATGGACAACTTACGGTGGGTGATATCCTTAATCAGATTTACGCTTTGCCCCAGGGGGCAGCTGCATTGACCAACGTGGTTTTCATGGGGCAGGGGGAACCGATGGATAATTATGCGTCGGTTTTGAAGGCTACACAAATCTTAACCGCACCATGGGGCTTGGCTTGGAGTCCTAAGCGTATTACGGTATCAACAGTGGGAGTCGAGAGTGGCTTGCGCCGCTTTCTGACGGAGAGCGATTGCCATGTGGCTGTAAGCTTGCACAATCCGTTTCCTGCCGAGCGAGTTTTGTTGATGCCGGTAGAACGCGCTTATCCTATAACCAAAATTGTAAATCTGTTGGCCGGCTTTCCAGCCTTTGCACGTCGTCGCGGCGCTAATGAGTGTGAATCAAGGCAGCGTAGAATATCTTTTGAATATACGCTCTTTGAAGGGTATAATGACAGCGAGCGTCATGCCCGTGGCTTGTTGGATTTGCTTCGGCCTTTGGATTGTCGGGTTAATTTGATTCGCTTTCATGAAATTCCTGATAGTAACTTGCGTCCGGTATCAGAAGATAAAATGGTATGGTTCCGAAACTATCTGACCCAACATGGGCTGTTTGCTACAATTCGGGCTTCACGGGGGCAGGATATTTATGCGGCATGCGGTTTGTTGACGACCAAGAAAAATGATGAGCTGGCTGAGGCTTTTGCTTATCGGGATAGAGTAGAAAAATAAAATGACAGAGATATGGATTCTGAAAAAATAAAAATAGGAATTACGCAGGGAGATTTGAATGGCATAGGCTTGGAGTTGGTGCTTAAAACCTTTTCCAATGCAGGTATGTTGGATTTATGTACGCCGGTCTTGTATGCTTCTGCAAAAGCTGCAACTTATCATCGGAAAGCTATTTCCTCTGAAACAAATTTCCATATTGTGAAATCGGCCACAGAAGCCCAGTCGGGAATGCTTAATTTGGTAAATTGTTTTGATGACGAAGTAAAAATTGAGTTTGGTAAGCCTTCAGTAGATAGTGGACGTGCAGCTTTGGCTGCGCTTGAAAAGGCCGTAGAAGAATATAAATCGGGAATGATTGATGCCATCGTGACGGCTCCTATTAGCAAGAGCGATATTCAGGGCCCGAGTTTCCAGTTTAAGGGACATACAGAGTTCTTTGCGGATCGTGTGGGTGATGGGATGCAGCCTTTGATGATTTTGATGAACAATCAGATGAAAGTAGCTTTACTTTCAACGCATGTAGCGGTTAAGGACATTTCATCTCAATTGACACGTGAAGCGCTGATGGAAAAATTGCGTATTTTTCATAAATCATTACGCATAGATTTCAGAATCTCGATTCCGCGTATTGCCGTGCTGGCTTTGAATCCTCATGCCGGGGATGATGGCTTGTTGGGTAGTGAGGAAAAGGAAATCATCATCCCAGTCATTTCAGAGCTTGAAAAGGAAAGTATTTTCTGTTTCGGTCCATTTGCAGCAGATGGATTCTTTGGCGCAGGTCTTTATCGCGAGTTTGACGGTGTTATGGCTATGTATCATGACCAGGGATTGGCACCATTCAAAGCACTTTCTATGAATGATGGCGTAAATTTTACGGCAGGGTTGCCCCTGGTCCGTACTTCGCCGGATCATGGTACTGCTTATGATATAGCAGGAAAAGGCGTGGCCAATGAAAATTCATTTAGACATGCAATATATACAGCCATCGATGTTTTGCGCAACAGAAGACTTGAGACAGAAATGTTTAACCATCGGCTTGTTATGCCATTGGAGGGCGAAAAGGAGAAAAAATAATAAAAGAGTTTGTTAAGATGAAGTTTGCTATAATTGCTGCAGGCGAAGGATCCCGTTTGCAGCAGGAAGGAATACATTTGCCTAAACCTTTGGTTAAATTACGTGGCGAATCGTTGATAGATCGGTTGATTAGAATCTTTAATAGTAACGGTGCAGATGAAATAGATATAATAGTCAATCAAATTTATCCGGAAACGGCACAGCATATTCAGGCTCTTATGGAGACTGAAAAAGGCAAAAATATACGATTGATAGTAAAAAACACTCCCAGTTCGATGCATAGTTTTTATGAACTGAGTGAATTGATTGGTGATGAGCCATTTTGCTTGACTACGGTGGATACAATTTTTGATGAACAGGAGTTCTCTGATTATATTCAGGCATTCAAGGAGAACGCTACGTATGATGGTATGATGGCCGTGACGGATTTTATAGACGACGAAAAACCACTTTATGTCGCTACTGATGAGGATTTGAATATTACCGGATTTCATGATCAAAATGAAGGGGATATTTATATCTCAGGGGGGATTTATTGTTTGAATCCGGTCGCTTTAAATACTCTTCGTGGTTGTATTGTACGGGGGGAAAGCAGGATGCGGAATTTTCAGCGTGCTTTAATTACTGATGGTTTGCACTTAAAAGCTTGCCTGTTTTCTAAAATTTTGGATGTAGATCACGTTAGTGATATTCAAAAGGCTGTTGAGTTTTTGGAGTCACATCAGTAGATCAATGAAGTATGGATTTTTTAGGAATAAGTAGATCACCGATATATTCCCCGCATTCAGAGGATCGTGATGCGCAGATTTTTAATCAATTGTCTGCTGAATTGAGAGCACGAAATTTTCAGGTAGTTTGTCTGTCTGAAGATGAGCTTGATGATAAATCAGTAGAAATCTTATGTAATGATGCCCCTATAATATTTTCAATGGGACGCCATCCGCATGTGTTGCGGTTGTTGGCCAAAATGCAGCAACAAGGATGTGTCGTTGTCAACTCTGCTTCTGGGATTATGCGGTTGTCTCGTCGAAATATTTATGCGTCTTGTTTGTCTCTTGGCGTGAATGTTCCACAACAGTATTCGGAACTTGGAGAAACGTGTGATTTGCAATATCCCTGTTGGCTGAAACGTGATGATGCTTGCTCACAGCAAGCTGATGACGTTTGTTTTGCTGCTAATAAGGAAGAATTGCAGTCAAAAATACAGGGATTTGTTCAGCGTGGCGTGGCTCATTATGTCGTGAGTGAACACAAAACCGGTGATTTGATTAAATTTTATGGTGTAGCTGGTACATCGTTTTTTTATTGGTATTCACCAAAACGTGATAATGGCTTTTCAAAATTCGGACTTGAGAAGCATAATGATGAATATAGCGGATTTGCTTTTGATGAAGTGGCTTTTCAGAAACAGATGAATTGTCTGGCGCAACATTTGCAAATTCCTGTATATGGAGGCGACGCCATAGTGGATAATCAGGGGCAGTGTTTTCTGATTGATTTCAATGATTGGCCCAGCTTTTCCTGTTGCAGGGATAAAGCAGTGCCGCCCATTGCCGACTGTCTGGTTCAGATGGCCAAACATAATAGATTAAGTATTAAGAAATAAGATATATGAGTACAAACAGTAAATTGCAGTCTACTTTCAAGTCAAATGATACGGAAGAATGGTTGGATATCCATTTTACACGTCCTATAGGCTTGTTATGGGCAAATTTTTTCAATCGTTTTAATATTCATCCCAATGTGGTTACATTACTGTCCATTATTTTAGGTGTAGCAGCAGGTATAATGTTTTATTATCCTGACTTGTTGCACACTATTATCGGAATTTTGTTGCTCATGTGGGCCAACTTTTATGATAGTGCTGATGGGCAGCTTGCACGTATGACAGGCAAGAAAACGCTCTGGGGGCGTATTCTTGACGGATTTGCCGGCGATGCCTGGTTCTTTTCAATATATGTGGCCATCTGTTTGCGCCTGACACCGCAGTGGGGCATTTGGATTTGGTTGTTGGCCTCTTTTTCCGGATTTATTTGTCATACGCGCCAGTGTCAATTGGCTGACTATTATCGCAATATTCATCTTTACTTTTTGAAGGGAGAGTCAGGGAGTGAACTTGACAGCTATCAAAAGGTGCAGTCGGAATATTTGTCTTTAAAATGGTCGAAGGATTTTGCCCACAAATTGTTTCTTTTCTTTTATCGTAGTTATACTAAAGCGCAGGAGTCAATGACTCCACAGTTTCAACTTTTCAAAAACAGTATTGATAAAAAGTATGGGCATTCTTTGCCAGAGGATTTGCGCGCGACGTTCCGTAAAGGCAGCCTTCCACTTATGAAATATACCAATATTCTGACGTTCAATACACGGGCCATCGTGCTTTATATTTCCTTATTAGTCGGGTATCCGTGGATTTATTTTGTGTTTGAAGTCGTGGTAATGAATATTTTGTTTTTCTATATGCGTTCAAAGCACGAAGCTTTGTGTCGGAATTTGAATAATCAGTTATCAGAGTAATAGTAGATGAAACCAAAGTATCGCAATTTATTTTTGCTTTTCGGCATTGTGGCTATTGTCATCATGCTCTACAAGTTTGATTTTGATCTTAGAAGTCTGCGTGAAATTAAATGGTATTGGTTGTCTGGAATTATTGGCATTTGGATTGTTGTCTATCTGTTTAATGCCGGTGCTTTTTACAAGATTGTAAATGAGGAGAATACGGAGGGCAAGCATTTGTCTTTTCTTTATTCTTTGAAATATACCATTTCGGGTTTTGCTTTCAGTTATGCCACACCTTTTGGTTTTGGCGGTGGCCCGTATAGAATGTTGGAGCTGGGAGCTTATGTCGGAACACGCAAAGCTGCATCTTCGGTAGTGTTGTATTCTATGATGCACATTTTCTCACACTTCTGTTTGTGGGCTACAGCTATAATTTTGTACATTTGTCTTTATCATGTAGAGCCTTATCTGTGGTCATTATTTGCCATTTTTGCTTTGGTTTGTGTTGTAGTTGTATATTTCTTTTATAAAGGATATCGCAATGGCATGGTAGTGAAGGCCTTTAGCATATTCAGCCGTGTTCCGATAGCACGTCGTTGGTTGGCACCGCTGGCTGAAAAAAATGCTGAGGCTTTTGAGCAAATTGATCAGCAGATAGCCTCGCTTCATACTCACGCCCGGGTGTTTTACAGTGCCTTGGCTATGGAATATGTGGCCCGCGTTATCAATTCATTTGAATATTATTTTATTATGTTGGCTTTGGGATATTCCGTGACGTTTGTTGACAGTTTGCTGATGCTGGCCTTTTCTTCTTTGATTGGGAATCTACTGTTTTTCTTTCCGATGCAGTTAGGTGCCCGTGAGGGTAGTCTGGTAATGATTGTGCGGCATCTCTCGGTGGCTGCTCCTGCGGCAATTGGCTTGTACGCCAGCGTACTGACTCGTATTCGGGAACTGGTTTGGATTATTATAGGTGTGAGTTTGGTTAAATTGGGAGCTAATAAAGCCCAGAAATTATAATAATAGATGGTTAAGGAGTGATGAAGAAAAATCATTATACAACTTTATTGTTGGATTATGGAGGTACATTAGATACCAATGCACGTCATTGGGCACATGTACTTTGGGACGGTTATCAACATTGTAATGTTCCGGTATCGGAGTCGCAGTTTCGTGAAGCATATGTATTTGGCGAGCGCTCATTGGCTAAAAGCCCGATAATTGTCCCCACAGATAATTTCTTGGATTTGTTACGCAAAAAGGTGGATATTGAAACATCTTATTTGCAGCAGCATTCATATTGGTCGGTAACGGATGAGGAACGTAGCGTGAAATCGGATGCGATTGCGCAGTTTTGCTATGCGTATGCCCGCCGACATGTAGATCAGAGCAGGCAGGTTCTGCAGTTGCTGAAGGAACAATATAAATTGCTCTTGGTAACTAATTTCTATGGTAACATTCAGGTAGTATTGGCCGATTTCGGATTGGAAGGTATGTTTCAGTCGGTGATAGAGTCTGCCGTAGTTGGAGTACGTAAACCCGATCCCGCCATTTGGGCGATGGGAATGGATGCGTCCGGTGAGGATGCCGGTGCAATTATTGCTGTTGGAGATTCTGTTTCCAAAGATATTTTGCCAGCCAAGGAACTTGGTTTTCATACCGTATGGATGCAGGGACAGGGATGGGACGATAAGGAGCAAGAGTCCGATGCGCCGGACATGATAATTCATGATATAAAGGAACTGCCAGAAGCCATTTTGCAACTGCAAGCCTTGGATTAAAAAGTAAATAAAATACGAACACATGACGTTATTTTGTTGCGCTTGACTGAGCGCTTGTGTAAACAATTCCATAGTATGTTGTCTGACAATGCTATGGAATTTTTATTTTGTCAATGTTTTTCTGATGTCTTTGTCGGGCGTAATCGAGGACAATAGACTCCCGGCTAATTTTTTCCAGGCAGGAGCAAAAGTAAATAAGTTCCGGACTTGTTCCTTTTATATTTGCTCTGATGGGGCCGAGGGGCTAACGGAGATACAGGAATTGCCGGTGATGACATGTTTAAAGCTGAAAAAAGAAGGGGACGCGTTGCTTGTGTATGATAAAAAAAACGTATCTTAGCAAACAGAAAACGTTGAATAAATAAAGAAAAGATTATGGCAAATCGTAGGAACTTAAAGAAAAAAATAGCGCATATTTGTGGAATTTTGGCCATGGAGTGTATGGTGGCCGTTCAGAACGGACGTATTACAGCCGAGCAGTCAGACCAGATTATTGTGGATATTCTAAATTTGCAGGATGAATTTTTTTCACGAATCAACCATACCGAAAAGGGTTCTGAGCGGTTGTTCTATCGTAAATTGACACAGGACTTTGACAAAGGAGTAGAGTTGATTATTCAAAAAATTCAATAAATAGAAAATGCAATGAAGGTAGGAAGAAAAATAAGTAGCTTCTTACTCTATAAATTGTGGGGATGGAAGGTAGAGGTTTCTTTTGCTCCACGTGACAAATGCATATTATGCGTGGCGCCACATACCAGTAATATCGATTTTTTTGTGGCTCATTTGTATTATGCTTCGTTGGGCAGGAAGGCTGCTTTTTTGATGAAGAAAGAATGGTTTGTATGGCCGTTAAGTAGTATTTTTTATCAAATGGGTGGAATCCCTGTTGACCGGAGTCAGCATGGAAATCTTACCGATTATTTGGCTGAGAAGGCAAAGTCCGGTGACCGTTTTGAATTAGCTATTACGCCTGAAGGTACACGCTCGCTGTGTCATCAGTGGAAACGAGGCTTTTATTATATAGCCTTGAAAGCCGGTATCCCCATACAACTGTATGGGTTGGATTATGCAAACAAAAGAATAGTAGGGAATATGGAATTAATGCCTACAGGAGACGTTGATGCTGACATGCTGAAAATACAAACTTATTTTAAAGATTTCAAAGGACGGCATCCTGAGCGTTTTTCAGCAGGGGTATGATTTTTCTCTTATTGGGTGATGAAAATGCGATGGACGCTTGTAACATTGCTGCTTTGGTTGGGATTCTCGCATATCGCTGAAGGGCAGAATTTTGTGGCTGCAGATGATTCCGTAGCCGAGCGGGTGCGATATTATTTTCAGCATGACTTTTCATTGAAAGGCTATCGGCCGGGAGTTCCTGTTGGTGTAATACATGTTATGGTCGATCATGCGCGTAAAGTAGTGCGTGTGGTCGGCAATGAATCTTTGGCATCCGCTCCATTTGACGGTGCCACGCTTGATAGTTTGCAAAGGGTAGTGACTTCATTGGCATATGGAGGAGACTATGGGGTAGAATTTGTAGATGAGCGGGGAAAGTCGTTTGCTGATTTATTGGCCGGTTTTTTACCAGGGGCACCATTCAAAAATCTTCGTCAATGGAAGGGAAATGATGTAGATTTGCGTCCCTGGATTCGCAATGTTTCATCACCGGCAGACTTTTCTTCAGGCTTGTCTGGCCGTCATGTTTGTTTATGGGCAAGTCATGGTATTTATTATGACGGCAGGGGATGGAAATTTCAGCGACCATCTCTTTTTGGTACGTGTGAGGATTTGTTTACGCAGACGTTTGTAGTACCCTATCTTATTCCGATGCTTGAACGTGCCGGTTGTGTAGTTTTTACTCCTCGTGAGCGTGATTGGCAAATTAATGAATTTATTGTCGACAATGATGAAACGGGGAATGGCAAGTATGTGGAGCAGGTTCCTGCCGATGGGAAGGAATGGGAAAACGCACCTTGTGCCGGTTTTTCAGATTGGAAAAGACCTATTGTTGATTTGCAGAATCCGTTTACGCATGGCACCGTGCGTCAGTGTGAAGCTACGCGACGTCATGGTAAAAACAGCTCTGTCCGTTGGATTCCGGATATTTCCGAAGATGGTAATTATGCTGTTTACGTATCTTATGCAACCATTGAAAATGGGATTGACGATGCGCATTATACGGTCATGCATAATGGTGTTGCCACGGAGTTTTTGGTTAATCAGCAAATGGGTGGTTCTACTTGGGTATATTTGGGAACTTTTTATTTTGAGAAGAACAGACCCGACCGTAATTATGTACTGTTGACAAACGAGAGCCGTCGCAATGGCGGATGGGTAACAGCTGACGCCGTACGTTGGGGCGGAGGTATGGGAAATGTGTCGCGAGGTGGGCAGGTCAGCGGAATGCCCCGATTTGCGGAAGGAGCACGCTATTCTGCGCAATGGTATGGAATGCCTTACGATGTATACAGTACAAAAGGTGGTACAGATGACTATGCTGACGATATTAATGTGCGTTCGTTTACGCAGAATTTCCTAAGTGGCAATAGCTTGTACAATCCGATTCCGCTTGGAGGAGGCGTTCCGTTTGAGGTTTCTTTGGCCGTGCATAGTGATGCCGGAATTCGAAGAAATCAAATTTATGGTACATTAGGGATTTGTACGACTACTGGAAGCGACGGCCGTCATACGTTTAATTCCGGCATGCCGCGTGAAACCTCTCTTGATTTTACCCGGATGATACAGGATAATATTTGTCGCGATTTAACCAAGGCAATGGGAGAGGAGTGGAGTCGGCGAGAGTTATGGGATCGTAATTATAGCGGAACGCGTAACCCGGAAATTCCGTCCTCAATTTTAGAAATGTTTTCGCACCAGAATTTTGCAGACATGAAATATGGTCATGACCCACATTTCAAGTTTGTTATGGCGCGGGCAATTTATAAATCGATACTGCGCTATATTTATTTTTATCATCAGAAAAAAGGATATGTGGTACAACCTTTACCGGTGAAGCAGTTTTCAGTAGAATTTACCTCTTCGCCTGGTGTCGTGAATCTACGATGGCGTGAAACTCCGGATTCTATGGAATTGTCGGCATCTGCAACTGGATATATTGTATATACAAAGGAAGGTAATAAGGATTTTGACAATGGAACTTTTGTAAAAAATCCAATGTACCAGGTCTCTTTGAAGCCGGGAGTTATTTATGCTTTTAAGGTAAGTGCGGTAAATGAAGGAGGCGAGAGTTTTCCTTCTGAGACATTATGTGCTTATTTGTCAACGGATACTGCAGCAAAACGGGTCTTGATTGTGAATGGTTTTGATCGTTTGAGTGGTCCCGCGTTGGTTGAGACAAAAGACAGTCTGGGGTTTGATTTGCATCAGGATATTGGAGTTGCCTATGGAAGAACTGCCGGTTTTTCCGGTTATCAGTATAACTTTAATCCTCAAAGTAAGAACTGGGGAGCATCCGGTGATGAATTGAGCGGGCAGGTTTTTGCGGGAAATTCTTTTAATTATACGCTGGAGCACGGAGAGGCTTTATCACGTTTGTCTGGGTATTCTTTTGTATCTTGCCAACGGGATGCGATGCCCGACGATATGAGTAAGTATGACGTGGTTGATTTGATTGAGGGGGCACAGCGTAAAAATGATTATGGATTGTTGAATTACAAAACTTTTGACAAAATATTACAGCGTCGGCTGGCCGCGTATTGCAAACAAGGAGGAAAATTATTGGTGAGTGGCGCATATATTGGATCGGATATGCAGGACGATCCTAATTTCGTGCAGCAAATCTTGAAATTTAAATATGGCGGAAGAGTTTCTGCGAAGTCGGTGATAAAAGGTCTGGAAATGGATTCTATTCCGTTTTATGACAGTCCTTCAAGCGAGCATTACGCTCCGGCAAGCTTGGACGTGTTGTTGCCATATGAAGGATCTGAACCTTTGCTTTATACCGCACGTCAAGAGGTTGTAGGCATAGGTTGTCGCTCACCTTACAGATTATTTATATCTGCATTGCCGGTGGAGTGTATTCGTGGCGTGAATATTCGTAGTAATTTTATGAGAAAAGCAATGGAGTATTTGTTTGATAATTAACCTAAATATAAGATTATGTATAGAATTCAATTAAATGCAACAGGCACACGTACCATGGATGTGACTGACGAGAACATGAAGACCATTGAAAAGTATGATTTGTTTAATGGTTTGGTAGACAGTACTGGATATATTGACGAGTCTGTACTGGATAAATTGAAATTGAATATCCGTTCTATGATTGCTACTGACGCTGAAAATTGCAAGGACTTGTTGGACTTGTGTATTGATGTAATTTATCATGAAAAGATGAAAGCCTATGGCTTGCGTAATTTGATTGAAGCTTATCAGGAGTGGATTAAAAATAATAAAGTAGAGGAATAAGTAGAAATGAGAGAATATCACCTGTCAGATTGGTTGCCAACTACGGCAAAGGAAGTTGCTTTAAGAGGATGGGAACAGTTGGACATAATTATGTTCAGTGCAGATGCCTATGTGGATCATCCTTCGTTTGGAAGTGCCGTAATAGGGCGTTTGCTGGAAGCACAAGGTTATAAAATTGCCATTGTTCCTCAACCTGACTGGCATGGTGATTTTCGGGATTTCAAGAAATTGGGAAAGCCCCGATTGTATTTTTGTATATCTCCGGGAGTAATGGATTCTATGGTAAATAAGTATACAGCCAACAAACGTTTGCGTTCGGCTGATGCTTATTCACCGGACGGGCGACATGACAAGCGTCCGGAGTATCCTACAATCGTATATACGCAGATTTTGAAGAAACTTTATCCTGATGTGCCTGTGGTATTGGGAGGCATTGAGGCTTCGTTGCGGCGCCTGGCTCATTTTGATTACTGGCAGGGGACGTTGCGGAAAAGTATTTTGTGTGACAGTGGTGCCGATATGATTGCTTACGGTATGGGAGAATTACCGATGACCGATATCTCTGCGGTCTTGAGAGATTATGCGAATCAGACGGGACAGAATATTAATGTGGCAGATTTCAAAGAGTTGTTTCAGCGCCATCTTGTACGGCAAACAGTGATGCTTTATGATAAACAAGAAATTCCGGGCGGGATAAAAGATGATGATATTGTGTTGCATTCATATTCTGAAGTATTGGCATCACCTAAAAAGCAAGCTGAAAATTTTAGGCATATCGAGGAGGAAAGTAATAAACTGCATGCACAAAGACTTTTGCAGGAAGTCGACGGAAAATATGTGGTAGTAAATGTGCCGTATCCGCCGATGACAACAGAGCAAGTGGACTATTCCTTTGACCTTCCGTATACTCGTCTTCCTCATCCTAAATATAAGGGAAAGGTAATTCCGGCCTACGAAATGATAAAATTCTCTGTAAATATACATCGCGGATGTTTCGGCGGATGTGCATTCTGTACAATTTCTGCTCATCAGGGAAAGTTTATCATGAGCCGCAGTAAGGAAAGTATTTTGAAAGAAGTAAAGGAACTGATTCAGATGCCAGACTTTAAGGGGTATCTGTCTGATTTAGGGGGACCTTCTGCGAATATGTATGGTATGAGCGGAAAGAACAAGGATTTATGCGCCAAGTGTAAACGTCCTTCATGTATCCATCCGCGTGTTTGTCCGAATTTGAATACTAGTCATGAGCGTCTTTTGGATATTTATAGAGCAGTTGACAACTTGCCGGGAATAAAGAAGAGTTTTATTGGTAGTGGGGTTCGCTATGATTTATTACTGCATCAGACGTCTGACGCTCGGACCAACAAAATAAATCGGGAATATATTGAAGAATTGATATTGAAGCATGTTTCAGGGCGACTGAAGGTTGCACCAGAGCATACCAATAATCGGGTTCTGGACATTATGCGAAAGCCCGGATTTGAGCAATTCTATGCGTTTAAAAAAATCTTTGATGATTGTAATGAGAAAAATGGTTTGCACCAGCAGATAATTCCTTATTTTATCAGCTCACATCCCGGATGTACTGAAGAAGATATGGCAGAATTAGCGGCCATTACTAAACGTTTGAATTTTAAGCTAGAGCAAGTTCAGGATTTTACGCCGACCCCCATGACGGTAAGTACGGAAATGTGGTATACTGGATACCATCCGTATACCTTGGAGAAGGTGTATTGTGCCAGAAGTATGCAGGAAAAATTACGCCAACGACTTTTCTTTTTCTGGTATAAGCCGGAAGAAAAGTCAACTATCATACAGGAATTGATGCGTATGGGACGTAGAGACTTGTTAAATAAATTATATGATAAATCAGCAGCATATGAAAGTAGTCGAACAGCATGTAATAGGAAAAGTGAACGACGAAATGTGCGAGGACAGCGTCGTAGAAACTGACGGATTTGTAGCTGTGATAGATGGAGCAACAAGTAAGAGCTCTGTGCGTTATGATGGTTTGAAGGGAGGGAAAAAAGCAATGTTATTGGCACGTGAGTGTATTATGCGTATGCCGTGTTGGTTTTCGATGGAAGAATGTGTATGCATGCTGACCGAGAATGTACGACGTTTCTATCAGGAAAGTGGTATGATGGAGTTGGTAAAAAGGGATGCTTCAGCCCGGTTAACATGTAGCATAGTTTTATATAGTAAGAGGAGACATGAAGTTTGGATGATTGGCGATTGTCAATTTCGGTATGAGGGAAAAACATATAAGAATGAAAAGATAGGAGATGCTTTGCTGGCTGGGATTCGTGCTGACATCCTGAAATATTTGATAAGAAATGGTTATAAACCTGAAGATTTGCAACAGAATGACTTAGGTAGATCTTGGATTTTAGATGCCTTATGCGACCAGTGTAATTTCCAGAATCTACCCGTTGAGGCTAATAATCCGTATTCTTTTGTGGTACTAGATGGATTTCCTGTTGATATTCGGCGTGTTCCTGTGTATAAATTGCCCAATAATGATTCGAATCACTTAATTTTGGCAAGTGATGGTTATCCAATATTGTGTGATACATTTGTCGAAACGGAAAGTGCATTGAGGGAAATTCTTGAAAAGGATCCATTATGCATTGATTTGAATGTGTCGACAAAAGGTTTAATGGTAGGGAATAAATCTTTTGATGATCGTACTTATGTTATGTTGTCGGATTCTTGACAAGTTTTGTCGCTATAAATCTATTCTTATTCCTTGGTAGTTTTATAGATGCGCTGTCGCCAACGTGCTCCTTTTGTTAGGGTATACAAATGGGTTGAAAAAAGTAATACCACCAATAGGTGTTTCCGTAGTTGTTACGCGCTATTGAACTTTTGGTGTTGGGGATAGTAGCTTTCTTTACTGTTTCTAAAAAGTCTTTGAAGTTTTCCGTAGTTACCGCATCTTCATAGGTGATGAGCGGGTGGGTTCTTAAGTGCTTGTATAAAATAAGTGCTTGCACATAATATTTGGGAAGTTGGCTTGTGCTGTCAGAAAGATTATAGTATTGTGGTAAATCTTTGGCAAAACGGTCAATTTGTTTATCCAATAAGAGAGCACAAAGGTAGTAATCTTTAGCGATATCGTTGTTGATAGTTGTTTGTGGATGGTCCGCAATGTATTTATAGTAATTGGTAGCCGACGATGTCTTGGGATAGCAGCGGTAGAATTTATAGATGCTATCAGGAGAGAATAATGAATGAGTCGAATCTGCGGGGTAGAGTAGTAATCCTTTGGAACCATAGGGCATAGGAAATTCAAATAGTTTGTTTCCAATGTCCTTTTTCATCGCAAAGGTGCGGAGTGCAGACAATCGTCTTGACGTAGTAAGAGATTTTTCTCCGACTTTTAATGCGTGCTCAGGTTTATTTTCTTTTAATAGTCTACCTGCTTTTAATTCGTAGTGCAAGCATTCATCAGTATTGCCGGAGAAAATAGCAAACGTGAATAATGCAATGAAAATCCAGATATTAGGAAGTAGTAACTTGAAAAAAAGTTGGTTAGAGGGAGTTTCATTAAATTCTATTTGTTTGGACATCCATACAATAACGATACATAGTATTAGTATTGTTATGCTGCAGATTATCCAAATTGTCGGTATGCAGGTTGACAGAGAGGTTATGAGTCCGAGTATAATTGTTGGAAGGGCATACGTACAGGCATGCAAGCGGTTGATAACTGTAATATGTTGTTCAATAAAATATTGTAGAAGCGTGAGTAAGGATGTTAGGACGATGGCCCCGGCTAAAGGATTATATGTTGTTTGTCCTTGTGATAATTGTTTTTGAGTGAGTGACAACAAGTCTCCTTGAAGAAAGTATAAATAGCAGAACGTGAATATGATAAAAAGTACGCGTAAAATTACACGTACTTTTTTCATATAGAATTGTTCAGAATAATTAGTCATTAAATTATTTCTTTTCGGGTTGTTTTTTCAGTACAACAGCGGATCGTGCTGGAATATACAACTTAAGCCATCCTTTTCCGTCTTTTTCCAACAACGGATCATAATTTGTCATGTGAATAACAGAATCATCTGCCAAACCATTTCCTCCAAATTGTTTGGCATCTGTATTAAGGATAACTTTGTAACTTCCGTTGGGTACACGGAATCCATAATCTGTATAGCTGCGCGTCGGACTGAAATTGAATACAAATACGAGATCATTTCTCATGTAGGCCAGAATTTGGTCGCCGTCATCGTGCCAAATTTCTACGACGGGAGTTTTGTTGATGTTTCGTGTAGAGCAAATGGCTTTAATCATGGCTTTGTCGAAATCACCTAAATAGTGATAGCATAATTCTTTGTTGTCTACCAGATTCCATTGCCGCCGCGCATATTTGTAACTCCATCCATTTCCTTCACGTGGAAAATCGATCCATTCGGGATGACCAAATTCATTTCCCATAAAGTTGAGATATCCACCGTTTATTGTAGAGGCAGTAAGTAAACGGATCATTTTATGAAGGGCAATTCCTCTATGAACTGTACCATTTTCGTCTCCTTTACGGAAATGCCAATACATGTCGGCATCAATCAGACGGAATATTAAAGTCTTGTCGCCCACTAAAGCTTGATCATGGCTTTCACAATATGAGATATTGTGTTCGTCAGATCTTCGATTGGTTACTTCCCAAAACATGCTGCTGGGTTTCCAGTCTTCGTCGCGGTTTTCTTTTATAATTTTAATCCAGTAGTCAGGTATATTCATGGCAAGTCGGTAGTCAAACCCGTAACCACCTTCCTTGAACGGAGCTGCAAGTCCAGGCATGCCAGATACTTCTTCTGCAATGGTTATGGCATTTTTGTTGACTTCATGAATTAGAAGATTGGCGAGCGTTAAGTAGCATATCGCATTGTCGTCTTGATGACCATTGTAGTAATCGCCATAGTTAGTAAATGCTTCTCCAAGTCCATGACTATAATATAGCATAGATGTGACTCCGTCGAATCGGAATCCATCAAAATGATATTCTTCTAACCAATATTTGCAGTTTGATAACAGGAAATGGATAACCTCATTCTTTCCATAGTCAAAACACAGGCTGTCCCAAGCTGGATGTTCACGCCGGTCACCTTTATAAAAAAATTGACATGGGTCACCCGCAAGATTACCTAATCCCTCTACTTCGTTCTTTACTGCATGACTCTGCACGAGGTCCATAATTACTGCAATCCCGTTATCATGCGCTTCGTCAATCAGGGCTTTTAGTTCTTCAGGAGTTCCAAAGCGACTGGAAGCTGCAAAGAAACTGGATACGTGATATCCAAAACTTCCATAATACGGATGCTCTTGAATGGCCATGATTTGGATGCAATTATAGCCGTCTTTCTTGATTCGAGGTAATACGTTTTCTCGAAATTCATTGTAGGTACCAACCTTCTCGGCATCTTGCGACATGCCAATATGGCATTCATAAATTAATAGAGGGTCTTTTTTTAGTTTGAAGTTTTCCTTTTTGAAGACATATTTTTGTCTAGGATTCCAAACTTGGGCACTGAAGATTTTTGTTTTTTCGTCCTGTACCACTCTTTGGCACCATGCTGGAATACGTTCTCCGCATCCGTTGTCCCAATAGACTTTCATCTTGTACAAGTCTTTGTGTTTTATTGCGCGGAGAGGTAGTTTAATTTCCCAATTACCTGTGCCTTCTATTTTCTTTAATCTGAAATTCTCGTCTTCTTCCCAGTTGTTGAAATCTCCAATTAGGTATATTTTAGTAGCGTTTGGAGCCCACTCTCTAAATACCCATTCTTTTTTCTCTTTATGGAGTCCAAAATATAAATAGCCGTCTGCAAAATCAGACAGTTTCATGCTTCCACCAGTGAGTTCCTTTACTTTATTGATAACTGCCTGATGTCTACCGTTAATGGCATTTTCAAAAGGGGATAACCAGCTGTCATTTTCTATGATTTTTAGACGTGCTGGAGTTTTTGCTTTTTGTTTTTCCATATAGAAAATATTTTAATCGTTTTCTTTTACGATTCTTCCGTTTTTGTAAGTACCTTTTTTGGTAATATTTCCGTTCTTATCACGTTCAATAAATTTTCCGTCTTTAATTCCATTGACGTAGGTTCCTTCAAATCGAGCGCCGTCTTTTGCTACCTCTATGCATTTCCCGTCCTTTTTCCCGTTTTTGAAGCCTCCTTTGTATTTTTCCCCGGTAGCCAGACGTAAGATGCCTTCACCATCCATTTCGTTATTTTTCCATCCACCGGTATACTCGTCTCCGTTTTTCCATGTATATGTTCCTATTCCATTTCTCTGGTTGTTTTTCCAACTTCCGGTATAAATGGCGCTATTTTTCCATGTAAAGGTTCCTTGTCCATCTTGTTCGCCATTTAAGAAATGGCCGACATATTTATTACCATTGGCAAAAGTGAAGATGCCTTCTCCCGTGCGTTCGCCCTGCTGGTAATCACCTTCATAGGTATCTCCGTTTTTGAATTTATAAATGCCCTTCCCGTTTTGGATATCGTCTGTCCATTCTCCGTTATAGCTGTCGCCGTCAGAATAATAAAAAATGCCGTTCCCGTTTCGTTGATTGTTGGACCATTCACCTTCATATCTTGATCCGTCGTTCCAATCAAAAACGCCTTTTCCTTCTTTTTTATCGTTTACCCAATCACCTTTGTAATAAGCTCCATTCGCGTAGGTATACGTACCTTTTCCGTTTCGTTTGTCTTCTTTCCAGTTTCCTACATATTTATCGCCATTGTAGTAATACATAGTACCACGTCCATGTTGGTAATCACGAAACCATAAACCTTCGTAGCGGTTATTGTTCATGAAGAAAAAAGTGCCTTTACCATGCTGTTGATCCTGAAACCATTGTCCTTCGTATTTCTCTCCATCTGAAAATGTGTATATGCCATATCCTTGCCGTTTGCCCTTTACGTATTCGCCTTCATAATTGTCCCCATTTTTGAATATGGTTTTGCCTTTTCCATTTGGTTTTCCATTTTCAATTTCACCACTGTAAATTGCACCGTCTTTGAATGTATAAGTGCCAATTTTGATTTTCTGTCCGTAGACTGAACTTGAAAGAAGGAAAAGGCTGAATATCGCGAATATGAAGTTCTTCGTCATAATATTAATTTGGTTATACACGTTCAAATTTAATATAAAAGGTCGAGTAATACAAACTATTTAAGCATATTTAATTTATTGCTCAACAAAGATTCTGCTTTGACCAAATCTTCTGGCGTGTCAATTCCTACTGTTTCAATGTCGGTAATGCCTACCTTTATTGTGTATCCGGCTTGAAGCCATCTTAATTGTTCAAGTGATTCCGCCAATTCCAATTCTGAAGGGGGCAACTGCGCTATTGTCCGCAAAACCTCAGATCGGTAAGCATAGATTCCTAAGTGCTTGTAAAACTGGTGGCTTTTACTCCATTCTGATTGTTCTTTTCCTCGTATGTAGGGTATTACTGACCTGCTGAAATATAAGGCGTGCATTTTGTTATCCATAACCACTTTAGGCGAGTTGGGGTTGTTGATAATATTCCAGTCGCAGCCTTTTTCAAAAGGTTTTACCAGCGTTGCTATTGCGGTTTCCGGATCAGTAAAACATGTTTTGAGCAATTCAAGTTGTTGAGGGGCAACAAAGGGCTCATCACCTTGTACGTTAACTACAATATCATATTTTTCTTCCAGTTTGTTGTAAGCTTCATGTATTCGGTCAGTTCCGCTTTTATGGTTAGAACTTGTCATGATAGCTTTCCCGCCGAATGATGTTACACAGTTATATATTTCTTCATTGTCTGTGGCCACGTAAGTGGCATCAAAGCACGATTGTGTTGTTTCATAAACCCATTGTACGATGGGCTTACCGCCCAATAGTGCTAAAGGTTTTCCTGGAAAACGGGTTGAAGCATATCGTGAGGGGATTAGTGCTACAAATTTCATAGAATAAAAAAATTAATAAATTAAACTACTGATATCTTCCAAAATTGAAGTTGATTCTTCTGACGTGTTATCATCGGTATCTTCAATAATGTTGTTGCCTGAAGTTCCGCATGGATCAAATCCCGGGGGAAGTTTGAACTGTTCGTTTTGGCTGTAACCCAAACTCTTGTCGTTATATACCTTGCGCATAAAGTAGGCCCAGATAGGTAGGGCTGTTGAAGCTCCTTGTCCGTCGTTCATGCGTTGAAAATGGATATCACGGTCTTCGCCTCCAACCCAGCATGCAGCTACAAGGCGAGGCACGAAACCTACAAACCATCCGTCTGAGTTTCGGTTGGTGGTTCCGGTCTTTCCTCCCATAGGTGCAGTCAGCTTGAATTTGTAGCGAAGCCTGCGTCCGGTGCCATGATCTATTACCGATTGCAGCATGTCAATCATTTTATAGGCGCTCTCTTCGCTGATAACTTCATTCATCTGGGGGTGGAATTCGGTGATGACGTTGCCTTCGTTATCTTCAATTTTTGTGACTAGTAGTGGAGCGCTTCGTATTCCCTTGTTTACAAAAGCGGTATAAGCGCTGGCCATTTCCGCCACAGAAATGTCGCATGGGCCTAAACACAGAGCCAATGATGGATGAATATCCTGATTCTGTATGCCAAACTCATGCAGCAGGTTGACGAATCGGCTTCCGGTTACGTCAATTTCATTCATTAATGCCGCCGATATCCAGTTGTTTGATTGTGTTAATCCCCATTTTAAAGTTACCATTTGTCCATATCTGGATTTGCTGGAGTTTCGTGGAGTCCATGATTTTCCGGCTACATGGTATGTGCGTTGTATGTTTTGTATTAAGTCGCATGGCGTTTTTCCATCCTGCATGGCAAGAGCATAAAGGAAGGGTTTGATGGTTGAACCAACCTGACGTCGTCCGACCATACACATGTCATATTGGAAATGTGTATAATTGAGACCTCCGACATACGCTTTGACGTGTCCGTTTAGTGGATCAATAGCGATAAAGCCACTGCGTAGGAAACTTTTGTAGTATTTGATGGAGTCAAGAGGGGTCATAATTGTATCAACGTCCCCGTGATAAGTGAATACACTCATTGGAACCTTGGTTCGGAATGCTTTTTTGATTTCACTTTCCGAGCATCCGTTTGCTTTCATCATACGGTAGCGGTCACTTTGCCTTACCGATCTTTCTAATATTTGTTGTACTTGTTTGGGGCTGAGTGCATCGGAATACGGGTAGGTCGACGAATTCCACTTTTGGCGTTCAAACAGAGGTTGCAGGGTATAGCCTACATGTTTCCAAACGGATTCCTCCGCGTATTGTTGCATCTTATAATTGATGGTTGTGTATATTTTCAGTCCATCCGTATAAATGTTGTAGTTGGAGCCGTCTTTCTTGTAATTTTTATTACACCAGCCGTATAATGGATTCTTTTCCCATGCCAATGAGTCTTCGTAATATTGTTGCTTTTGCCATGACGCGTAGTTTGAGCGTACAGGCTTTTCGGCCATAAGTATTTTCCGCAGATATTCCCGAAGGTATGTAGCTTTTCCTTCTTTATGGTCGGTCCGATGAAAATTAAGCTTTAAAGGTTCTTGGCACAGTTCGTTGTATTCTGCTGTCGATAAGTAGCCGGCCTTGAGCATTTGTCCCAGTACCACGTTACGACGGTCGCGGCAACGTTCAGGTTCGCGTACCGGATTGTAGTATGATGGATTTTTGCACATTCCGATCAACGTCGCAGATTCGGCTATGGTTAGGTCTTTCGGCTGTTTTCCGAAATAAGTGCTGGCTGCGGTTTTGATGCCTACGGCGTTGTGCAGGAAATCAAAATAATTCAGATAGAGGGTAAGTATCTCTTCTTTGGTATATCTTTTTTCCAGTTCTACGGCGATGACCCATTCAATGGGCTTTTGCAGCAAACGCTCTGCGGTGCTGCCGGCGGTAGTAGAATAAAGTTGCTTGGCCAGCTGCTGTGTGATGGTACTGCCTCCACCTGCATTCTTGTTGCCCAATATTCCACGCTTGACAACGGCTCTTCCCAAGGCAATAACATCAATGCCCGAATGTTTGTAAAAGCGCTCGTCTTCAGTTGCTACTAATGCCTGAAACAGGTATGGCGTAATTTCGTCGTAGTTTACGAATACACGGTTTTCGCTGCGCGACCATGTGCCCAGCAGTTTTCCCTCTTCGGAGAGTATCTGTGAAGCATATTTATTAATCGGATTTTGTAGTTCTTCAAGTGGGGGCATATAGCCAATCCAGCCTTTTTTAATTGCGAAAAAGGCAAGTGTAGAAAATAATAGAAGTATGATAAAAAATATCCAGAGGAAACAGATTATTTTTTTTCCCATGTTCTGTTTTTTAGATTGCGCTTGTTTTTTTGCATTATGAATGCAAATGTACGTGTATTTTTTGGAAACGGGGGAATTCTTGATTATAAAAAGTCGTAAGCCGGAATTATGAAGTGGGGCGAAATACTAATTTATTACTGATCTCTATGTATAGAAAAGACGGTACGGTGAAGTGAAAGGAAGATGGGAGTTTTATTTTTTTTGAAGGGACTTTGTTTGAAAAAATCCGGATTTTGTTTGTCGGAGGAGTCCTGGAAATAAAAAATATCCTGAAAAAGTGAGGCGAAACTCTGCTTTTTCAGGATATTTTTGGAGGGGAGTATGACTTATGAGTTCATTGACATTAGATATTCTTCATTGTTCCTTGTGTTTTCAATGTGTTTCTTCAGGTCTGTCATGGCTTCAATAGGTGTCATGTCAGCGATGTATTTACGCAGAATCCACATACGGTTGAGTGTTTGAGGGTCTTGCAGCAGGTCATCACGCCGTGTGCTGGAAGCTACAATGTTGACAGCCGGGAAAATGCGTTTGTTGCTGAGTGAGCGGTCTAATTGTAACTCCATGTTTCCGGTGCCTTTGAATTCTTCGAATATTACTTCATCCATTTTTGAACCGGTATCAATGAGGGCCGTTGCAATAATGGTGAGTGAACCTCCTCCTTCAATATTGCGGGCTGCACCGAAGAAGCGTTTGGGCTTTTGCAGAGCATTGGCATCAACTCCTCCGGATAAAACTTTTCCAGATGCGGGTGACACTGTATTGTAAGCACGCGCCAAACGGGTGATGGAGTCAAGGAAAATCACAACGTCATGACCACATTCAACCATGCGTTTTGCTTTTTCTAAAACAATACCGGCTATTTTGACATGACGGGCAGCAGGCTCATCAAATGTAGATGCAATAACTTCGGCATTTACTGTACGGGCCATGTCGGTAACCTCTTCAGGACGTTCATCAATGAGCAGCATCATCAAATATGTGTCAGGATGGTTGCGGGCTATGGCATTGGCAATTTCCTTCATCAGCATAGTCTTACCGGTTTTGGGCTGTGCCACGATAAGTGCTCTTTGTCCCTTGCCAATTGGAGTGAAGAGGTCTACAATTCGGACTGATAGTGAATCATTGTTCCCTGTGCACAATTTGAATTTTTCATCAGGAAACAGTGGCGTCAGGTGTTCAAATGGCACCCGATCTCTGATTTCGTTGGGGGTAAGGCCATTAATGTGGTCAATACTAACCAGGGGGAAGAATTTTTCGCCCTCACGTGGGATACGGATGTTTCCTTCAACGACATCGCCATTTTTTAGTCCGTATGTTTTGATTTGGTTTTGTGATACATAAATGTCGTCAGGCGAAGTCAGGTAGTTGTAGTCTGCAGAGCGTAAAAAGCCGAAGCCGTCAGGCATGATTTCCAGGACTCCGGAACCGGTCAGTACATTGTCGAAGTTGTATTGTGTGTTGTCTTCGTTCTCTTGTGGCTCATCATTGTTGTCAATTAAGCCCATATCATCTGCCGTATCATAGTTCCCGTTGTATTCGTTGTCGTATGAATCCGAAAGGGTCGGTATGTCTTGTATGGGTATAATATCAGAGGTTGCAGACTGTAATTTTTCTAAAATTTCGGGATCCAGATTGTTTTCGTGGATTGGAATTGCGGCTTCAGCTTGTGCTTTTTTTTCGTTCTCTTCTTCCTCCAGTTCTTTGGCAACTTCAGCCGCATTACTTTCCAATTGTTCAACAATTTCACTGGCGTTGTCATCTCCGGCCAAAAATTCGGGAATTGGCATCTCTGTCTGCTCTTCTTTAAGAACAGGAGTTATGGAGTTAGCCGTGGCGTTTGCATCTTCTGCCTGAATAAGCGGTGTTTCTGTATTTGTTGCATTATCGGTAGGCTCTGTTGCTGGAGCAACTTGTTCGCCTTCTTGATTTTCAGGCAACGCTTTTTTTTCGGCAGTTGTTTCTTTTGTTGTATTTTTTCTGGTTCTGGTTTTTTTAGGCTTTTCTGCAGGAGTTGCATCTGTTGCAGTTCCTGATTCTGATGACGTTTCCGTTTTTGCTTTCGTTTTCTTGGCCGGCGTCTTCTTTTCGAAGCTTTCGCTTTTTTCTTGATTGGCCGAGTATACGTGGTCTACATCTTTTTTTACGATGCGTGTTCTTTTTTTTGCAGGTTGTTGACTCGCGTTTTGTATGGCTTGAGCATCCAGAATTTCGTAGACTAAACTTTCTTGATCTTGTATGTGCTTAGTCTCTACGTTCAGCCCTTCTGCAATGGCTTGGAGTTGTTCCATGCTCAAGCTCATCAATTGCTCTTTTGTTAATAGTGACATTGAGAATAAATTGTGTGATTATTCCATTTTGAGGAATGGAATGTTATGAATATTTCAGTTGATTAAAAAGTGGGGATGAAAAACGACTGATAAAATTGTTTTCCGTTGCAAAAGTAGCATTTTTTTCTTTTCTACAAATAGTTATTGCTGAAAAATGTTGTATTTTCGCAAGGATTATGGCAAATTTAAAAACATATTTGGACGTGCAGGGGCTTACCAAACGAATTGGTGATCTTTTGCTATTTGAGGGGATTTCATTTTCTGTGGCATTAGGGCAGCGAATCGGACTGATTGCCCAAAATGGGAGTGGTAAGTCAACGCTCCTTAATATAATAATGGGTACGGAAGATTACAATGAAGGAACCGTCGTTTTTCGGAAAGATATACGGGTTGGTTATTTATGCCAATCACCAACGTATCCGGAACATTTATCTGTGCTTGAAGCCTGTTTGTATCATGGCAATTCAATGGCAGATCTAATCTTGCGATATGAGAAGTGTGTACATACGCCGGGAAATCCGGGATTAATAGAAATCTCGGAAGAAATGGACCGTGAAAATGCATGGGGATTTGAGCAGCGAATTAAAGAAATGCTGGGCAAATTTCAAATTACGGATATCATGCAGCCTGTGGGTGAATTGTCGGGAGGACAACTAAAGCGTGTGGCATTGGCAAATGTGTTGATCTTAGATCCGGATTTACTTATCTTAGACGAGCCAACCAATCATTTGGATTTGGATATGATTAACTGGCTTGAAAAGTATATGGCTCGCAATGTGAAGTGCTTGCTAATGGTGACTCATGACCGTTATTTCCTGGATCGGGTATGTAATAGTATTATGGAATTGGATCATCATTCCTTATATACCTATAATGGAAATTATGAGTATTATCTGGAAAAGAAGCAGCAACGCATAGAGGTGATGAATGCCAATATCCAAAAAGCAAACAATCTCTATCGACGAGAACTGGAATGGATGAGGCGTATGCCTTGTGCGCGTGGTCATAAGGCACGGTATCGTAAAGAAGCTTTTGTTGAATTGGAAAATATTGCCAAACAAAAGATACAGGAGCGAACAGCTCGATTGGAGGTGAAAAGTGATTATATCGGAACTAAAATTTTTGAGGCCGAATATGTGTCGAAAGCTTTTTCTCCTGATCTTATCATCACAAAGGATTTCTATTATAACTTTTCTCGTTATGAAAAAATGGGGATTGTTGGTGGCAATGGTACGGGAAAGTCTACCTTTATAAAAATGCTGTTGGGATTGGAAAAACCTGATTCCGGACGCTTTGTCGTTGGCGAGACTGTAAAGTTCGGATATTTTTCGCAAGATGATAGACTTCAATATGATAAGACAACGAAAGTCATTGATGTAGTACGTGATATTGCTGAGACTATTGATTTGGGGGGAGGGCGTAAACTTACGGCTATGCAGTTTTTGCAGCATTTCCTTTTTTCTCCAGAACGCCAACAATCTTATGTTTATAAACTGAGTGGCGGTGAGCGGCGTCGGTTGTATTTGTGTACGGTATTAATGCAAAATCCGAATTTTTTGGTCCTTGATGAGCCTACTAATGATTTGGATATAACTACATTGCAGGTGCTGGAGGAATATTTGGCAGATTTCCGAGGCTGTGTTATTGTTGTTAGTCATGACCGATATTTTATGGATAAGGTTGTTGATCATTTGTTAGTCTTTCGGGGGCAAGGCGTGATTGATGATTTTCCCGGAAATTATACTCAATATCGTGAATGGGAGGAGTCGGTAAAAAAAGAAGAAAAAACGGTTGAGATTGCAGGTGCGGAGCCTGTTTCAAATTCAAAAAAGGGAAAAGTAAAGGAAACGCGTCGCCGTCTGACTTATAATGAGCGCAAAGAAATGGATTTATTGGAAAAAAGCATAGAGCAACTTGAGACGGAGAAGGCCGAATTGGAAAAGGCTCTTTGCAGCGGAACACTTGACGTGGATACCATTACTGCTTATAGTATCCGTTTACCGAATCTGCAGACGGAGTTGGACGAAAAAAGTATGCGTTGGTTGGAACTTTCTGAATATGCAGATTAATATTTGTGTATTGGGGAGCTAAACAACTTTACTTTATTTTTTTCGTTTACCACTTTTTATTACTAACTTTGTGACCGAAATCATAGTGTAAAAAAGAAGATGGAAAAAGTTGTAATCAATTCCTATGAGGAATTTGAAAAATATGTAGGAAAAGCGATTGGCGTATCTGAATATCTTGAAATTCCACAGGAGCGTATAAATATGTTTGCAGATGCAACGCTGGATCATCAGTGGATTCATGTAGATAAAGAACGGGCGGAGAAGGAAAGTCCGTTCGGTCAGACTATTGTACATGGTTATTTGACGTTGTCATTATTACCTTATTTGTGGCAACAGTTGATTGAGGTCCGTAATTTGAAGATGATGGTGAATTACGGTATGGACAAAATGCGTTTTGGTCAGGCTGTATTGTCTGGTCAGCGAGTACGTCTTGTAGCATCACTGCATTCGTTGGCAAATTTACGCGGTGTATGCAAGGCAGAGATAAAATTTACGTTGCAGATTGAGAATTGTAAGAAATATGCGTTGGAGGGAATAGCTACATTCCTTTATTATTTCAATTAATCTCTGAGGACCTGTGAAAATCCTGTTTCTGACGGTCGGAAAAACTGATTCAAGGGATTTGAATTCCCTTATCTCAGAATATGTTGATCGGATCGGTCATTTCGTCTCTTTTGAAATGATTTGCCTACAGGATTTGAAGTCGACAAAATCGTTGTCGACGGATTTACAGAAGGAAAAGGAAGGAAAATTGATAGCCAACCAGATTCAGAAGGGCGATTATGTAGTGTTATTGGATGAAAAGGGAAAAGAATATAGCTCCCGTGATTTTTCATCTTTTTTGGATCGTCTTTTTGCTATGGGGAGGCGGAGGTTGGTGTTTATTATAGGAGGACCTTACGGCTTTTCCGATGAAATATATAAACTTTCTGATGCAAAAGTGTCTCTTTCCAAAATGACATTTTCGCATCAGATGGTTCGACTCCTTTTTGTAGAACAATTTTATAGAGGGCTGACAATCCTGAATCATATTCCGTATCATCATGATTAGGCAGCAGGTAAAATATGGCCTGTTGCTCATACTTATTGGGGCTTCTTTGCAATTTTCCGTAAAAGCTCGCGGACGTTTTCTGTTGATGGAGTGGAATGTGGAAAATCTGTATGATACCTGCCATAATGAGGGTATAGATGACTATGCTTTTTTGCCAAACGGGTCATACCGGTGGACTGGAAAACGCTATTTACATAAACTTCGATTAATTGCTCAAACAATTGCTTCGGCCGGCGGAGTGAGTCCTGTTGATTTGATTGCTTTGTGTGAGGTGGAGAATGATTCTGTCCTGAAACAATTAACTCGTTACAGTGTATTGGGACGCCTGGGGTATCAATATGTAATGACGCATTCACCGGATTTGCGAGGAATGAACGTAGCATTGATTTATCAGCCTGGCCGTTTTAAACTCGTAGATGTTCGGTCGATTCATGTTCCTCCTAATAGGGGGGAGCGATATACGCGTGATATCTTGCATGTAGTAGGAATTTTGCCGACTATGGATACAATGGATGTGTATGTATGCCATCTTCCGAGTCGATCGGGCGGACAGTTTGTTACAGATTCCTATAGAAGGAGAGGTGCCGGATTAATAAAGAAAAGTATTGATTCTGTTTTTTGTCACAGGATAAAACCTATGATAGTAGTTACAGGTGATTTTAATGATGAACCCCATGACAATAGCCTTCGTAAAGTGATGGAAGTTAAAAAAACTTCGAAGGCCAGTGTGATAATGGATAGTGAGATGTATCTATTGAGTGATGGTTTGAAAACGAAAAGTGGGGTTGAAGGAACATATTTCTATAAGGAACGCTGGAATCGTTTAGATCATGTGTTGGTTAATGGGCGTTTGTTAAAGTCAGATAGTTCGTTTCGTTTGGGAAGTCAAGGGTGTAGCATCTTGGATTTTTCGTGGCTTTTAAAAAGAGATTCGAAGGGCCGATATGTGCCTAGACGAACATTTTTAGGTACTTTTTATCAAGGTGGACTTAGCGATCATCTTCCCTTACTGACACAATTTGAATTTTAGGGCAGTTTCTTGATTTGGCATTTTTTTTGCTATAATTTATAGTAGGAAGGAGAAGATAGTATGGCATTTATAGACTATTACAAGATTATGGGTGTCGACAAGTCGATACCACAGGATCAAATTCGTGCTGCTTATAAGAAACGGGCTAAACAGTTTCATCCGGATTTGCATCCAGACGACCCGAAGGCGAAAGCAAAATTTCAAGCTCTGAATGAAGCTTATGAAGTCTTGAGTGATCCTGAAAAGCGAGCTAAGTATGACCGTTATGGTGAGAATTGGAAAAATATAGGAGGCGCTGCAGGAGGTACCGGTAGAGGGTATGGCGAATCTGGCGGCTTTGAAGACTTTGATTTCGGAGGTTTTGGCGGAGGTGGATTTTCTTCATTCTTTGAGGAACTTTTTGGCCATGGCGGATTCGGAAGCGGAAGGGGATTTTCTTCAAGACAATCTCAGTCGGATTATAATATGAATGCAACGGTGGATATTGATATGTATACAGCGTTGCTGGGAGGACAAATTATTTTGAAAACATCGTCGGTAAAACTGAAATTAAATGTTAAGCCTGGTACTCAAAATGGAACAAAAGCCCGTTTAAAGGGAAAAGGGTATCAGAAACCGGATGGTTCGTATGGTGATCTGATATTGACTTATAATGTCAAGCTTCCTATGAATTTGACCGCGCATCAAAAGGAACTTTTGGAACAAATGCGAAGCGAGGCGCTTTAAGCCTCGCTTCGCATTTGTCTTATTCTGTTCTCCTTGTATGATACAAGATAAAGTCTTGGATATTCGTGAAAAAATCATTACTTTTGCGTGAAATATTCTAGAATAAAAAAATCTAAAAGATGAACATATCTTATAATTGGCTTAAGGAGTATGTAGATTTTGACTTAACTCCAAATGAAGTTGCGGCTGCTTTAACTTCAATAGGGTTGGAAGTAGGTGCATTAGAAGAGGTTCAAACGATTAAAGGCGGATTGGAAGGTTTGGTTGTTGGTGAAGTATTGACGTGTGAGGCACATCCAAATTCGGATCACATGCATATATGTCAGGTGAGTCTGGGGACGGACAATGTTCAGCAGATTGTATGTGGCGCGCCTAATGTAGCTGCCGGGCAAAAAGTCATTGTAGCTCCCATTGGTACCAAATTATATGATGGCGAGAATTCTTTTACCATTAAGAAGTCGAAACTACGTGGCGTAGAAAGCTATGGAATGATATGTGCAGAGGATGAAATCGGGGTGGGAACAAGCCATGAAGGTATCATCGTTTTGCCACAAGATACTCCTGTAGGGATGTCTGCAAAGGAATATTATCATGTTGAAAGTGATTATGTTATTGAAGTAGACATTACTCCAAATCGTGCTGATGCTTGTTCACATTATGGTGTAGCTCGTGATTTGTATGCATGGTTGGTATGTCAGGGTAAGCAAACACAACTTCATCGCAATGATGTTTCAGACTTTTCTGTGGATAATCATGATCTTGAAATTGAAGTTCAAGTTGAAAATAAGGAAGCATGTCCGCGATATTGTGCTGTCAGTCTGACAGGATGCGAAATTAAGGAAAGTCCTAAGTGGTTGCAGGATAAATTGAGAACAATCGGCGTACGTCCTATTAATAATATTGTTGATATAACAAACTATATTATGTTTGCTTATGGACAGCCTTTGCATTGCTTTGATGCAGATATGGTTAAGGGACAAAAAATTGTCGTCAAGACGCTTCCGGCCGGAACTCCATTTACGACATTGGATGGAGTGGAACATAAATTAGACGAGAAAGATTTGATGATCTGTAATGCAGAAGAACCGATGTGTATTGCCGGCGTATTTGGTGGTAAAGGATCAGGAACGTATGAAACCACACATAATGTGGTTTTGGAAAGTGCTTATTTTCATCCGACATGGGTTCGTAAAAGTGCTCGCAGACATGGATTAAATACAGATGCAAGTTTTCGTTTTGAACGAGGAATTGACCCGTTGGGACAGATTGAAGCTCTGAAAAAAGCTGCCATTTTGGCACGTGAATTAAGCGGGTGTAAAATTTCCATGGAAATTGTGGATATACAGAGTGCTGTTGCTAAACCTTTTGAAGTGCAACTTGACTATGGATATGTTCACGATTTGATAGGAAAAGCAATTCCTGTTGAAACTATTAAGGGGATTATTCGTAGCCTGGAAATGCAGATCGTCGGTGAAACGGACAATGGATTAAGCATTCTTGTTCCTCCTTATCGTGTTGATGTGCAGCGTCCGTGTGATGTGGTAGAAGATATTTTACGTATATATGGCTATAATAATATTGAGATCCCCAAATCTGTAAAATCTAGCTTGAGCATTAAAGGCGACGAGGATCGTGATGTGAAATTGCAGAATATTGTTTCAGAAGAACTGATAGGAGGTGGCTTTAATGAAATCTTGAATAACTCCTTGACGAAATCTTCGTATTATCAGGATCTAAAGAGCTTTAGTGTTGAAAATCTTGTCGAAATTATGAATCCATTAAGTTCTGATCTTGATGTATTACGTCAGACTTTACTTTTTGGAGGATTGGAGAGCGTTTCTTATAACGTTCATCGCAAAAATTCAGGCTTGCGCTTTTTTGAATTTGGTAATTGTTATCATTATCATGCAGAGAATGCTAAGGAAGATGATTCTTTGTCTACTTATTCAGAGGAGATGCATTTGGGACTTTGGATTACAGGCAAGCGGATTGAGGGTTCTTGGATACATCCAGATGAAGAAAGTTCGGTCTTCGAATTGAAAGCGAATGTACTTAATATATTAAAACGTTTAGGAGTTGAAGTTTCGGCTTTGTCTCATGCTGATGGATGCAGTGATGTCTTTGGAAAATCAGAGCAATTGTTGAAAGGTAGCAAGTTGCTTGTAGAATATGGTATTGTCAAGAAGACGCTTTTGCAAAAGTTTGACTTGACTGGTGATGTCTACTATGCTGATATAAATTGGACAAATCTTATGAAAGCAGTCCGTAAGAATAAGGTGACATTTACGGATATAAGCAAGTTTCCGCCGGTGAGTCGTGATTTGGCCTTGTTGGTAGATCATGCTGTGACATTTAAACAGATTGAAGATATCGCATTTGCAACTGAAAAAAAATTACTGAAACGAGTCGTTTTATTTGATGTTTATGAGGGAAAAAATTTGGAGCCAGGAAAGAAAAGCTATGCTGTAAATTTTATACTTCAAGATGAGAATAAGACTTTGACTGATAAACAGATCGATAAGATAATGAGCAATCTGGTTCGTAATTTTGAAAATCAGTTAGGAGCAAAACTCAGATAAACACATGCATTTGAATGAAAATAAAATTATAAAAAGTTAATTCCATGGGAAGAGCATTTGAATATAGAAAAGCTGCAAAATTAAAGAGATGGGGTCATATGGCCCGTACTTTTACGAAAATTGGAAAACAAATTGCTATTGCGGTAAAAGCAGGCGGTCCTGATCCTGACAATAATCCACATTTGCGTGCTATTATAGCCAACGCTAAGCGTGAGAATATGCCGAATGACAATGTTCAGCGTGCCATAAAAAATGCAATGGGAAAGGACCAGAGTGATTATAAGGGCATGACTTATGAAGGATATGGTCCCCACGGTATAGCTATTTTTGTAGATACCTTGACAGATAATCCAACTCGTACTGTTGGTGATGTACGCTCGGTATTTAATAAGTTTAATGGAAATCTGGGGACGATGGGATCTTTGGCATTTCTTTTTGATCATAAATGCGTTTTCTCATTTAAGAAAAAAGAAGGCTTAAGTATGGATGATCTTATCCTCGAATTGATTGATTACGGAGTGGAGGATGAATATGACGAAGATGAGGAAGAAGGATCTATAACAATTTATGGAGATCCGAAGAGTTTTGGGCAAATCCAAAATTATCTTGAAGAAAATGGCTTTGAGGTAGTTGGAGCGGAGTTTACATACGTACCAAATGATCTGAAAGACGTAACACCTGAACAGCGGGAAACGATTGATAAAATGGTAGAGAAGTTAGAAGATTTTGATGATGTTCAGAATGTTTATACAAATATGAAACCAGAATAAGGAACCGATATTTTTAGGATTTTTCTATAGGTCGGAGTGAATTTTTTCGCTCCGACTTTTTTTATTTTTGAGGATGTATCTATGGTAAGGGTGTTTTTTAGTTCCCATGTACTCATTCTTTAATTTTTATATGTTTACTTTGTTTCCTTACCGGAAGGTTGCTTAGTTCGGTAAAAAAATAAGAAGTTGATCAATCATTTTTGTTCGATTTTATGCGTAAATATTAGTCTCATATATAAAAAAGTAGTATCTTTGCAGTTGATATGCAAACTATGGAGCAGCTCAAGGTTGATTTTAAGCGGATACATGCAGATGCAGAAATTCGCAATGTCCGTCTTGATTCCTTGTTCTTTGAACAGTTGGATCAGGAAGAAATCAATGGTGGCGATGTAAATGTCAGGCTTATTCTTCACGAGAAGGATGATGTTTATATAGTAGAAGTCAATATAGTAGGCAATGTCATTGTTTCATGTGATAGATGTATGGCGGATCTTCAGTTGCCTGTTAATACCTCTGAGGTTATTAAATTTAAATATGGCGAAGAAGATCATTCAGACACTAATAATTATGAATATATTCATGACTTGGTGAAGCCATATGATTTGTCATGGCTAATATATGAAATAGTCGAAGTAAGTCTTCCTATCAGTCGTGTACATCCCGACGGCGAGTGCGATGAGCGAATGATGGAAATATTAAAGCAATATAGTAGTAATTGATTAAATTGAAAATATTAATAATAAATAGTTTACAGAAATGGCACATCCTAAAAGAAGACAATCTAAAACAAGAACTTTAAAACGTAGAACGCACGATAAAGCTGTAGCACCTACATTGGCAATTTGTCCGAATTGTGGTGAATGGCATATTTATCACACAGTTTGCCCTGCTTGTGGTTACTATCGTGGAAAATTGGCTATCGAAAAAGAAGTAGCTGAATAAATCAGATATTAACGATTCGCCAAAGGCTTTTACGGAACCTTTGGCGAATCATGTTATTATAAAAGAACCTGTTATGGAAAAGATTAATGCTGTCATCACGGGCGTCGGTGGATATGTTCCCGAATATGTACTGAATAATGATGAGTTGTCGCGGATGGTCGATACTAATGACGAGTGGATCATGACGCGTATTGGAGTAAAAGAACGCAGAATCTTGAATGAAGAAGGACTCGGTACCAGTTATATGGCTCGTAAGGCTGTGAAGCAGTTGCTCCAGAAAACGGGTACAGAACCAGACGAAGTGGATTGCGTAATTGTGGCAACCACAACTCCTGACTATCATTTTCCTTCTACAGCGTCAATAGTTATTGGACGTTTGGGAATGAAAAATGCTTTTGCTCTCGATATGCAGGCTGCATGTTGTGGATTTTTGTTTGCCATGGATGCTGCAGCAGGTATGATTTCAAGTGGTCGCTATAAAAAAATTGTAGTATGCGGTGCGGATAAGATGTCTAGTATAGTTGATTATACCGACCGTGCCACATGTCCTATCTTTGGTGATGGTGCAGCAGCCGTGATGGTTGAACCAACAACTGAAGAGTATGGATGGATGGATTCCTATTTGCGTACAGATGGTAAGGGCTTGCCTTTCCTTTGTATGCGAGCTGGTGGTTCAGTATGCAGTCCCTCTTACTTTACTATTGATCATAGAATGCATTATTTGCATCAGGAAGGTCGTACGGTATTTAAGTTTGCTGTGACGAATATGAGCGATGCAAGTGCTTTGATTGCTGAACGTAATAATTTGAATAAGGACAATATCGCGTGGGTAGTTCCTCATCAGGCCAATGTCCGAATTATTGAAGCTGTGGCAAATCGTTTGGAATTGCCTATGGATAAAGTTATGTTGAATATTCAACGTTATGGTAATACCTCTGCGGGTACATTGCCCTTGGCTTTGTGGGATTACGAGAAACAGTTGAAAAAAGGCGATAACTTGATCCTTACAGCATTTGGTGCAGGATTTACATGGGGTGCATCCTATGTAAAATGGGGTTATGATTATAATGCCTCAAAGAAGTAATCAGAACGAAGCGATATAATTTTATAAAAAACGCATCTGAATGAATGTTTCTGATGCGTTTTTTTAGTTTTTTTGATAATATGGAACATAAGGCAGGTTTTGTAAATATTGTGGGTAATCCCAATGTCGGTAAGTCTACGCTCATGAATTTGATTATGGGAGAGCGTATTTCCATTACGACATTTAAGGCTCAGACGACGCGTCATCGTATTATGGGAATTGTCAATTCGGATGATTGTCAGATTGTTTTTTCAGATACTCCCGGTGTATTGAAGCCCAATTATAAGTTGCAGGAATCCATGTTGGCGTTTTCAGAGTCTGCTCTGAAAGATGCTGATGTTTTGCTTTATGTGACCGATGTTTTTGAAAAAACAGATAAGAATACTGATTTTATTGCAGAAGTTGCTGCGTTGAAGATTCCAATACTGGTACTGATAAATAAAATAGATGTTTCCAATCAGCGAGATTTGGAAGGTTTGGTAAAGAGTTGGCATGAAATTCTTCCTCATGCCGAAATCTTTCCTATTTCAGCCAAAGCCAAATTCGGTGTTGAGCAGGTGTTGGCTCGTATAAAGGAGCTATTACCGGTTTGTCCGCCGTATTTTGGGAAGGATCAGTGGACAGACAAAAGTGCCCGTTTTTTTGTGACGGAAATCATTCGTGAAAAGATCTTGTTGTATTACGATAAGGAAATTCCGTACAGTGTTGAAGTGGTGGTGGAGCAATTCAAGGAGGGAGAAAAGTCCATTCATATTAATGCTGTTATTTATGTTGATCGCGAAAGTCAGAAAGGGATTATCATAGGCCATCAGGGAGTTGCTTTAAAGAAAGTGTCGAGTGAAGCACGCAAGTCGTTGGAAAAGTTCTTTCAGAAACATATTTATCTGGAAGTTTTTGTCAAAGTTGACAAGAATTGGCGAAATTCGCAACGACGGCTGGATGCTTATGGCTATAATCCCAGCTGAAATGTTTAATTTATCTGCTTAATAGATTTATAGTGTATTATGGGAAATTTAATTGCTATTGTGGGACGTCCCAATGTCGGCAAGTCAACCTTGTTCAATCGTTTGGTTGGCTCCCGTAAGGCCATTGTCAGTGATGAGGCCGGAACAACCCGCGACCGTCAATATGGAAAAACGATATGGAATGGCCGAGAATTTTCGGTTGTTGATACTGGAGGTTGGGTCGTAAATTCCGAAGATGTTTTTGAAGAAGAGATTCGTAAGCAAGTGCTTATTGCTACGGAAGAGGCTGATTTAATTCTTTTTGTTGTGGACATTAAGAATGGATTGACCGACCTTGATTCTGAGGTCGCTGAAATTCTGCGCCAAACAAAAAAGCCTGTATTAGTCGTAGCCAACAAGGCTGATAATAACGAGGATCGTTATTATTCGGCCGAATTTTATTCTCTCGGATTGGGTGAGCCTTATTGTATTTCTGCTGCAACGGGAAGCGGAACGGGCGATTTGCTTGATTTGATAATTGAGAAACTCGGTCCCGTGGTGGAGGATGATGCCGAGGATAATATTCCGCGCTTTGCTGTGGTGGGCAGACCGAATGCTGGAAAAAGCAGCATTATCAATGCATTCATAGGTGAGGATCGTCACATTGTAACTGATATTTCCGGAACAACCCGCGACAGTATCTTGACGCGTTACGATAAGTTCGGTTTTGATTTTTATTTGGTCGATACGGCTGGTATTCGGAAAAAAAGCAAGGTGTCAGAGTCTTTGGAGTTCTATTCTGTTATGCGTTCCATTAGGGCCATTGAAGAGTCGGATGTATGTATTTTGATGCTTGATGCTACAAGAGGTATTGAAGCACAGGATATGAATATTTTCCAACTTATTCAGCGTAACCAAAAAGGCTTGGTTGTGGTTGTTAATAAATGGGATTTGGTAGAGGATAAGAGCCAGAAAATCATTGATTATTTTAAGGAGGTCATCAAAAAACGCATGGCGCCGTTTACCGATATTCCAATTATTTTTGCATCAGCATTGACCAAACAGCGTATTTTTAAAGTACTTGAAACGGCTAAGGATGTTTATAACAACCGCAATCGTCATGTTGGTACTTCTAAACTTAATGAGGAGCTGTTGCCGCTTATAGAGTCGTATCCGCCTCCTTCAATTAAGGGCAAATATATTAAGATTAAGTATTGCAACCAGATTCCGGAGACAAAGATTCCGACTTTTGTGTTTTATGCCAATTTACCGCAATATGTAAAGGATCCCTACAAGCGCTTTTTGGAGAATAAAATTCGGGAGCGTTGGAATTTTTGCGGAACGCCGGTTAATATTTTTATTCGTCAGAAGTAGTTATAAATAACACGCAAGACTTGTTATGAGAAGAATAGTTGGTTTGTTTTTGTTGAATATTTGTTTGTTGGCTTCTTGTGGTGATGGTAAGGATAAGGAGCCCGAACATTCGGCAACTCCTCAAGAGGCTATTGTTGCTTATTACAACGACTTGATTCATGGACACTATGATCGTTTTGTAGCTGGCATACAGTCGTGTGACGGTAAGACATCTGATTATCGCGAGCAAATGGTTACGCTTATGAAGCAACACTATGAGGAGCAGCGTGAGGATAATGGAGGTATCAAATCTGTCAGTGTTCAGAATGTGGTGATGGGAAAGGACAACAAGTCAGCACGTGTTTTTCTGAATGTGGTGTATAATAAAGCAGAAAGTGAGGAAATCGTAGTTCCTATGGTTTTAGTCAATGAGCAGTGGCGCATGCAGTAGTTTTTTGTATTCCGTGAATGAACTGTTTTATGTTGAAATCAAATGGTGATGAGCGTCGCTTTCGGTTGCTTTGTGTTGTAGCGTCTTGAAGAGGTGGCTGCAGGTTATAAAAATAAGGTCGGAACTTGTTGAAAAAAGTTCCGACCTTATTTTTATAACCTGGCGGTTAGTTTCTTTACCATTCCCAGTCAAAGCGTTCAATGTCTTCTTCTACCAGCATATCGCCGCTTTGAACTTCTATGATCTGCAAATCTGTAATGGCTTTTACGGCGTGAAGCTGACCTTTTTTAATGTGTATGGTGCAACCTCGTTGTACGGTTTTTACTTCGCCATCTAAAACCAAGATTCCTGTGCCGTCAATAAATGTCCAGATTTCATCGCGGTGACGGTGAATCTGATAGCTGATATTACATCCGGATTTGATACATAGTATTTTGGTCAGCGCCTGATAGCGGTCAGGAAAACAAACGTGACTGATAACCTTGTATGTACCCCATCTTCTTTCTTCGTACATTGGACGGCAGGCCAGTTGGTCCGCGTAGGCTTTGATATTTTCGCTCTCGTTCTTGTGGCAGACCAGTATACCGTCGGTGTTGGCCGCAACTACGAGATCTTTGGTTCCTATGCAAAGTATTGGCTGGTCTAACTCATTGATGACATGGGTGTTTGTGTTGTCATGGCCCAAAACCACATTTCCAATTTTGTTGTCATGCAGTTCTTCGGTTAGAGCATTCCATGTGCCCAGATCTTTCCACGCTCCGTTGTAAGGAAGTACAGCTACTGATTTGGCGCGTTCGGCCACCTCATAGTCAAAACTGATTTTGGGGAGATCTGTATAATTGTTGTAAAGTTGTTCGAATGAGTCCAACGTCATGTAGCGTTGAATGATGTCTATCATGTAACCTAATTTGAAGGCAAAAACACCACCATTCCATAGTGCTCCCTGCCGTAGCAGGGTTTCTGCCTGTGGCCTGTGTGGCTTTTCCGTAAAACGCGTTACGCGTATAGGCTGTTTGGCGTTTTCTGACACATTTTCTTCAGGAACAATATAACCGAATTTTGTTGAGGCGTATGTAGGCTTGATGCCCATGGTTATCAGTTCGGCCGCATCGGATTCGGCAGCCTGTGCCATAAGGCTTACCGTTTCAAAGTATTTCAAGTCAGTATATTGGTCACATGGCATTACCACGATGATTTCTTCACGTGAGCAATGCTTTTTCAGAGCTAAGTAGGATGTGGCTAGAGCGATGGCCGGGAAAGTATCGCGTCGTGACGGCTCTGTTACTACATCAGCCTGAAAACCGTTGAGCTGGTTGGTGATAATGTCTTTTTGTGATAAGCTGGTGGCTACGGTGATGTGGTCTTGCAGACCGGCTTCGCGAATTTGGCGGATCACACGCTGAAACATGGATTCCGGTTCGCCGTTGGGCGATTCCAGCAATTTCAGGAATTGTTTGGAGCGTGAGTCGTTTGACAGCGGCCAAAGTCTTTTTCCTGAACCTCCCGAGAGCAGAATGATTTTCATGAGTCTATCTTTTTGTTGTATTTGATGCGAAGATACAAATTAATATTTGAAAAATATGATGTCTCTTCATCTGTTGAATGGTAATAATGTTGTAATTTTACCCTATGTTAAAATTTAATTGTCTGATAATATGAAAAAACTATGTATATTGTGGGCTTTGTTGGGATGTGGCGTGGCTTATGATGCAGCTTGTGCACAGGGCGTAAGCAGTGTTTGGTATGACCAGGACACATTGCTTGAGCGTGACTTTACACAGCGTATTCGGGCCGTATCCAATAATAAAGTGTTTTCAGCCTTTTCGGTGCCTATGGCTGATGATGTGCGCAAATGCATGATGTTCCTCTACGCTTATATGCCTTTGCCAGATTTAACAGACTATTCAGGTGTTTATTACCGCGAGAACGTAACTTATTCTTTAAAGGCTCGTCGCGAAATGCCGTGGGGAAAGTCTGTTCCCGATCGTGAATTTATGCACTTTGTGTTGCCTGTACGGGTGAATAATGAGAATCTTGATGAAAGCCGTCGGATATTTTATAATGAACTTAAGAACCGTGTGCAGCATCTTTCTATGTATGACGCCGTATTGGAAGTAAATCACTGGTGTCACGAAAAAGTGACTTACCAGCCCTCGGACGCCCGTACCAGTTCACCGTTGGCTTCAGTTAAGACGGCTTACGGTCGTTGTGGTGAAGAATCAACCTTGTTGGTGGCTGCTTTGCGAGCTGTGGGCATTCCGGCACGCCAAGTTTATACGCCCCGATGGGCACATACGGATGACAATCATGCTTGGGTTGAAGCTTGGGTTGACGGGAAATGGTATTTTTTAGGTGCCTGTGAGCCTGAACCTGTGCTTAATAAGGCTTGGTTTAACTCCTCGGCATCACGTGGAATGATGATGCATACTAAAGTTTTTGGGCGCTATGACGGTCCTGAGCAAGTGTTGGGACGTACGCCGTGTTATACAGAAATTAATGTAACCTCACACTATGCTCCTGTGTCAGATGTGCAGGTTAAGGTTGTGAATAAGAAAGGTGCTCCCGTGCCAGGGGCTCGTGTGCAATTCAAGGTATATAATTATGCGGAATTCTACACCTTGGCTTCGTTGCAGGCTGATTCTACCGGTCAGGTCCGTCTTAGTTTGGGGCGTGGTGACATCATGGTATGGGCAGACCATCAGGGAACTTTTGGCTTTAGTAAAGTCAGTGTAGGAAAGGATAGTGACGTTCGTGTCGTTTTGGATAAAACTTCCGATTGGAGTGGCGGGCTCGACATTGATATTGTTCCGCCTCGTCAGAGTGGCAATCTTCCGAAAGTTAGCGAAGAACAGGAAGATGCCAATAAAAAACGTTTGGCATACGAGGATTCTGTACGAAATGCTTATGTGGCCACATTTCCTGATCATGAGTCGCAACGACAGTTTGCCTTGCATTTACAGCAGGATACAGCTCTGGTGTGTCGCTTGCTGACGGCTTCGCGCGGCAATTATGCTACGTTGCAGCGTTTCATGAGTGAGAATATAGGTACCACGTCTGCTTCCCGTTGGATATTGCCTTTGCTTGGTGTTTTGACTGATAAGGATCTTCGCGATGTGTCTTCAGATGTGTTACAGGATCATTTGCTTCATACGCCGTCTTGTCCAAAAGATATGCCGGACGATATATATGCTCGTTATGTATTGAATCCGAGGGTTGACAATGAGATGCTGACGCCTTATAAAGCCTTTTTTGTACAAGTGCTTTCTAAGGAAAAAACGGCTTATTATCAGAGTCATCCCGACGAGTGGGCTGTGTGGTGTCGTAAAAATGTGGCAATTGACAGCGTTTGGAATCCTCAAGCTCTTTGCATGCATCCCGAAAGTGTGTGGGAATTGCGTAAAACCGATGAGCATTCACGTAAAATATTCTTTGTCAGCGTAGCTCGCAGTCTTGGTATAGCCGCCCGAATAGATCCTGTGACGGGCGAAGCACAATATTGGAAACAGGGCGTTTGGTATGGCGCCGGCCTTGAACATGTGAATGCTTCGTCTTCATCGGAAGGAGCGACTTTAGTCAAGGCTGGCTATAAGTCTGTTAAATATCTGGAGGATCCCAAATATTATACTCATTTTACACTGAGCAAGATTGTTAATGGTGTGCCGGTATTGCTTAATTATCCAGAAAATGCGACCTGGAGTTCTTTGATGAAGGACGGCGTGAGTCTTTCATCCGGACAGTATCTGTTGGTAACCGGAGTACGTCTTGCTGATGGAGGAGTGTTGAGTAGAATGCAGATCTTTAAGGTGCCGGAAAAGAAGCAAAAAATGCGCATTTCTTTGAAAATGCGGGAAGCTCAAGGTAAGGTAGAAGTTATAGGAAATCTGAATGCGGAGAGTCTTTATGGTGATTTGTCGTCACGTAGTAGTAAGTCCATTCTTTCTACTGCCGGTCGTGGGTACTATGTGTTGGGTATTGTTGCTCCTAATACCGAACCAACTAATCATGCTATCCGTGATTTGAAGGCTTGTCGTCGTGATTTGGAAAAGTGGGGGCGGAAGATTATTTTGCTTTTCCCATCAGAGCAGGCTTATGAGCAGAATATTAGAAAAGAAGAATTCTCGCATTTACCGTCAACTGTGGTGTGTGGTGTGGAACTGAACCACGAAATTCGTGAGTCTTTAGCAAAGGATTTACATCTTAATTCAGAGTTGCAGCTTCCTGTCTTTGTAATCGCAGATTCATTTAACCGTGTCGTGTATTTTTCACAAGGGTACACAATAGGTTTGGGAGAACAGTTGTTGAAAGTTATCGGGCAACTTGAATAGGTGTAGATAGTTATATATTGATGCATAAAAAAGTGGCGGCCGGCTGATCGATCCAGCCGGCCGCCACTTTTTTATGTATTTGAATGTTGATGAAACGTGTGATGCTTAGTTTTCCATAGATTGCAGCATATCGAGGATTGATCGAATTTCATCAGAAGAGGTTTGTAATGTCGCGTATTCGTTACTGGAAACTTTTGTGCTCATAGATACATTGGATTGACAATATTCCATATTGCTGTTGACCCATTGGCTGCCAGACGCGTGGAATGTAGTGATGCCGGTAGCTTGAGCCAGGGATACGACATTCTGACTGTTAATGCCACCTCCAGCCATGACTACGATGGGGGAGTCTGTGGTTAGTTGAACCAATTGTCGTAGTAGATCCTGTCCCTCAAAAGCATTGGCGGCCTGGCCGGATGTGAGCAGGTAGTGACACCCTAAACTGGTTATGGTTTGAAGAGCCTCAAGTGGTTTTCGGCACATATCAAAAGCTCGATGGAATGTTATTTCCATAGGGCCGGCTTGGCGTATCAATGCCTGCATAATGTCGATATCTATATCTCCATTGGAAGTAAGAGCGCCAATTACTATGCCACGAGCACCCAACTGGCGAGCCAGTTGGATGTCGTGTAGCATCACGTCGACCTCGTCCTGATTATAGAGAAAGTCTCCGCTGCGAGGACGTATGAGCACGTGTATTTCAAGTTGGGGGATGTTGCAGGTTTGGGCCAGCAATCCTGCTGACGGGGTCAGTCCGCCTTCGGTAAGGGCGGAGCAAAGTTCAATACGGTGGGCTCCGCCCCTGATAGCGGCTTGAACACTATTGATGCTGCCGGTGCAGACTTCGAGTGTATAAGGCGTATGCATGGCAGAAGAATTATTTCATGGTCAGCTCAATAATATAGTCCGTGGATTGTGGAATAGAGTCAAGCGTAAAAAATGTACCTTCTGCAGTTTGTCGGAAAGATATTTTTTGCTTGTTGTCGAAGTATACGGCTTGTTTGATTTTTCGTTTTATGGGAACAAAAAGAGCCTGATCGTTAAGGGATAGAATGTGGATGTATTGTTTGTTGCCTTTTTGGGTCGTAACTCCCCATGGTTTTGTTGGCACGTCTCCTGCTGTTGTTCCGTAGATTGTTTCACCGTATTTCTGGAGCCAAGAACCAATTTCTTTCAGACGTGACAATGCAGCGGCCGGCAATTCTCCGTTAGGCTGCGGACCGATGTTGAGCAAAAGGTTAGCACCTTTTCCTGCGGCACCTACGAGATATTGGATAAGTGTGTGTGCAGACTTATAGTTTTGGTCTATGATTTTGTATCCCCACATTCCATTCATTGTTTGACACGTTTCCAACGGTAATTGTGTGCTGACTGATTGTCCGGAAAGGCCGGCTGTGTTTTCTCCCGGAAGATCACGTTCGAAAATCTGAATGTCTTCACCCGGTTTTGGTGTTTTGTGGTGATTATTGCCAATCAGACAGGCCGGATTAAGTTTGTGGATGAGCGCATATTGTTTATCAAGTTCCCAATTGAAAGAGTCGTCATGATCCCACATGCCGTCAAACCAAATTCCATCGGGAGAGTATTTGGTAATGAGCTCAGTCAGCTGGTTGTTCATAAATTGGTAGTAGCTGTTCCAGTCGGCTTTTTTCGGATCCTTTCCTGTGTTTCTTCCCGTGTTGCCGGCAGGGTAATCATCTCGGGTCCAGTCTATGTGTGAATAGTAAAAATGTACATTAAGACCTTGCTTGTGACATTCGTCAACCAGTTCCTTCAGTATGTCACGTTTAAATGGGGTAGCATCTACGATGTTGTATGGCGAGTATTGTGTATGGAACATTGAGAAACCGTCATGATGACGAGTGGTAAAACAGATATATTTTGCACCTGCTTCTTTGAAAGCCTTGACCCATGCATGGGCGTCAAATTTAGACGGATAGAATGATGAAGCAACCTTTGCATATTCATTGTGATTGATACCGGCGTTGGTCATGTACCATTCGCCTTGTGCAAAGGTGCTGTAAATTCCCCAATGTAGGAAAATTCCAAATTTGTTGTGGGCAAATTCCTGACGCGCTTTGATATTTTCAGGAGTAGGTTGGTACGTGTTCTCTGCGTATGTACTGCAGGGTAATAACAGACAGACTGCAACCATCAGTCTTTGGATTTTGTTAAGTAGATTCATAGTATAAAATGTTTTTAGGTATGATTTATCAGCAACAAAGATAGCTATTCAATATGATATGCTGTAGTTTTTTGGTTTTTTTTGTATGTTTAATAATAGGAGAAGACTGTTGTAATCAATGACTATGAGGAGTTATGCTATCGTAAAAAAGCGGCCGACATTGAAAAAATAGGGTACAAGGCATTTTTTTTCTCTAAAAATTTGGTGAGTTAAAATAAAGTTGTAACTTTGCACCGCGTTTGAGAGCAAACGAATGAAAGAAAATGCGGAAATAGCTCAGTTGGTAGAGCACAACCTTGCCAAGGTTGGGGTCGCGA